>ENA-ORNP01000288-ORNP01000288.1-human-gut-metagenome-genome-assembly--contig:-NODE-288-length-61353-cov-5.309847_pt1 | contig 61353 bp, 52 predicted proteins | sample MGYA00242119_ERZ509030 | MGnify/ENA primary metagenome ERZ509030 (study PRJEB26280, sample SAMEA2338708) | human gut metagenome | biome: human gut; feature: human-associated habitat; material: faeces... | reverse complement strand
CCGCCGTATCGACAATCAGCTGCGCGGTCGTTCCGGCCGTCAGGGTGACCCGGGCAGTTCCGTTTTCTACCTGTCGATGGAAGACCAGCTGTTGCGCATCTTCGGCGGCGACCGCATGCGCGCCATTGCCGATCGTCTGAAGCTCGAAGAAGGCGTGGCCATCGAGAGCAAGATGCTCACGCGCATGATCGAAAGTGCCCAGCGCAAGGTCGAAGGCCGCAACTACGACATTCGTAAGCAGCTCTTGGAGTTTGACGACGTTCAGAACGATCAGCGTCGCGAAATTTATCGTTTGCGCAACGAGATTCTCGAAAGCTCCGACGTGAGCGAAATGATCAAAAATCTGCGCGACGGATACTTCACGGATCTCTTCCGCGCTCGCGTACCTGCCGAAACGGTGGAAGAACAGTGGGATCTCGACGGTCTGCTCGGTGACCTCAAGAACAATTGGGGTATCGACATCGATATGAAGGGCATGCTCGAAGCGAGCAATGACACCACCGATGAAGACTTGCTCAATAAGCTTCTCGAATCCGCAGCTGCTATTGAAAAGGCTAAGGAAGATTTGGTCGGGCACGACGCCTGGGCTGGCTTCTGCCGCCATGTGCTGCTGCAGGTGCTTGACACCACGTGGCGACAGCACATTACGGCGCTCGATGCACTGCGTCAGGGCATCTATCTGCGCGGTTACGCTCAGAAGCAGCCCAAGCAAGAATACAAGCGCGAAGCGTTTTCCATGTTCGAAACGCTGCTTGACACCGTGCGTGAAGGCGTCTGCCGTGTACTCATGCATGTTCAAATCCAGCTGCCCGAAGAAGCTCAGCAGGCTGCTCAGGCAAGTCAAGAAGCCGGCGAATCGCGCCTTGCGGATGCTAACGCTCAGCACGACGAGGCTCAGGGACTCGACTTCTCGCATGTCGGCCGTAACGATCCCTGTCCCTGTGGTTCCGGCAAGCGCTTTAAGGATTGCCACGGCAAACTGAAGTAATTCGGCATTTGCCTCTGGCCTCCAATCAAACTCCTGCGACGGTTCTTTGTTTTCCGCTGCAGGAGTTTTTTTCTGAGCGAAACTTGTCGAGAAAGCGTATTTGCAGACGTGGGAGACGGCGGCATAATTTAAAGAGGCGCTCGCAAGCGGGACGCCTCGAACCACCGCTTGCTTGAGCGACAAAAAACAACGATACAAGGAGTGTTTTCAATGGCGGTCAATCTTTCGGCTCCGGATCCGAAAACGATTTTTCCTGTGGCTGGTGTAGAGCTCGGTACGACGATGGCTTCTATTCGCAAAGCCAATCGGCGCGACATGATGGTGATGCGATTTACTCCGGGTACGCACGCGGCAGGCGTCTTTACGCAGAATCGCTTTGCGGCGGCTCCCGTGCAGGTGTGTCGCGCTCATCAGGCCGTGACCAAAAATGTGCGCGGTCTTGTGGTGAACACGGGGATTGCAAACGCAGGGACGGGAGAAACGGGGCTGGCCGACGCCAAGGCAACGTGTGAGGCTTTGGCTCAACTTCTTGATTGCAAGCCCGAAGAGACACTTGTGTTTTCCACCGGAGTCATCATGGAGCCTTTGCCGATGGATCGACTTTTGGCAGGACTTCCCAAGGCGGTCGACAATCTTGCCCCGAACAATTGGATCGAGGCAGCGCAAGCCATCATGACCACCGACACCGTGCAAAAGGCGTTTTCAACGAAGGCGCTCATTGACGGTAAGCTCATTACGGTGACGGGCATCAGCAAGGGGTCGGGCATGATTGAGCCGCGCATGGCCACAATGCTGGGTTTTATTGCCACCGATGCGGGCGTGGCGCCGGACATATTGGCCAAGGTCGCCAAGCGTGTAGCTGACGCGAGTTTTAACCGCATCACGGTTGACGGCGACACCAGCACAAACGATTCTTTTATCACCATTGCTACGGGGCAAAGCGCACTTTCCATCGAAAGTGAGGACGATCCGCGTCTGGAAGCACTCGTTGGTGCTCTCACGATCGTCGGGCAACATTTGGCGCAATCCATGATTCGTGACGGTGAAGGCGCAAGCAAGTTCATCACGATTCAGGTGCAGGGCGCTCGCACGGAATCCGAAGCGTTGCAGGTCTGCTATGCCGTGGCTCACTCGCCGCTGGTCAAAACGGCGTTCTTTGCCTCCGACCCGAACCTCGGCCGCATTCTGGCGGCTGTCGGCAACGCCCGCGTGGAAGATCTGGATGCCAATAAAGTCAATCTGTGGCTCGATGAGGTGCAGGTAGCCCGCAACGGAGGTCGTGCAGCAGAGTACAAAGAAGAGGATGGCGTGCGCGTGATGGCCAAGCCGGAAATCACGGTGCGCATTGATTTGGGGCGCGGTTCGGCGCAAGAAACCGTGTGGACCACGGATCTTTCGCATGACTACGTGTCCATTAACGCCGATTACCGCAGCTAAAGCTATGTCTTCTGAAATTGATTTTGCAAAAGCCTTGGGACAGGGCGGCAACGAGGAGCTTGTGCGTCATCTTTTGATGCGCTTTTCGCAGTTGTTGCCTCCACTTGCCGAGGACTTTGATTGGACAGCGCCGGCATACCGTTGGGTCAAACGCGCGTATTTGGGCACAGAACTTGGACGTCTGGAGCCGGTGCACGCCTTTGCATCCGTCGATATTGACCGGTTGCTGTATGTTGAGCGCCAGAAAAATTTGCTTTTGGCCAACACAGAAGCTTTCGTAAAGGGGCTTCCCGCCAACAACGTCTTATTGACGGGAGCTCGCGGTACCGGCAAAAGCTCTCTGATTCGCGGGTGCGCGTCGCGCTTTTTTGACCAAGGTCTTCGCCTGATTGAAGTCGGTAAAGAAGACTTACGTGATCTTTTTGAGATCGTGGAGGCACTAAGAGGCCGCAGCGAGCGATTTATTCTTTATTGCGACGATTTGTCCTTTGAATTGGGCGAAAGCGGCTATAAAGCACTTAAAGCGGCACTCGACGGTTCGGTTGCGACCGGCGGCAGTCGGATTCTGGTCTATGCGACCAGCAACCGTCGTCATTTGATGCCGGAACCCGCAAGCGACAATCTCACTTCCAAGCTGGACGAAAACGGGGATTTGCATCCGGGTGAGGTGCTGGAAGAGAAACTCTCTTTGGCCGAACGCTTCGGATTGTGGTTGTCCTTCTATCCCTTTACGCAAGCCGAGTACCTGCAGGTACTGGATCGGGCCTTTGAGGTCTATCCTGTGCCCGAAGCGGTTCGAACCTCTGAAGAATTGCGCCTTGAAGCGTTGCAGTGGGCAATCGAGCGAGGGGGCCGCAGCGGTCGCGTCGCGATGCAGTTTGCCAAGCTTGTCAGTGCTCGCGAAGCGCTCAAAGGCTAGAGAATCATGCGAGAAGTGACCGAAGTTGCCGTTGGCGTACTGATTGACAAAGAGGGGCGTTTTCTGATGGCAAGTCGCCCGCAGGGAAAACCTTATGCGGGCTGGTGGGAGTTTCCGGGCGGGAAGCTTGAAGTTGGAGAAACGGTACTTGAGGCGTTGCGGCGCGAGTATGCAGAGGAGCTTGGCATCACGGTAAAGAATGCCAGCCCGTGGTTTGTGTTTGAGCGCGAGTATCCTCACGCCTACGTGAGGCTGCATTTCTGCCGTATCACCAATTGGGAAGGTGTACCGCAGTCCCGAGAAGGTCAAACTTTTTTGTGGTTTGAAAGTCTCAAGCAGGCACAAGCCGAAAAGTTGTTGCCGATGTGTTCGCTTGTTATCGAACGATTGATGTTGCCCGACCGAGTCGCACTAGTGAAGACGCCGTTGTCGGATGTGACGGAGGCAGACTTCAAAGGAAGCGGAGCAAAAGCAATTTTATCGTCTTCATTTGTGCCGGAAAAAGAGGCTTTGGCCAAACGACTCGGTGTACCGATGATCGTGTGCCAACAATGGTTTGAGCGGCCAGAGGATGTCATGGCAACGGAGTTGCAGGAGTGGTTGGTGGGAGCGTTGGAGCCGACTGCAGACGCCGAAGCGATTCTGAAGACCGCAGAACAACGGCTTCCTTTGTATGTTGCTGCGCGAGAAACGGAAGAAGAAAACGACCGATTGATACAACTGGGCGCACAAGGCGTCTATGTTGTCATTTGAGTGAGAAAGGAAAGGGACAAGAAATGATGGTGAAGTGCCCGACGTGTAAGAAACTGCACGAGTACGACATGAACAGCCCCTGGCGTCCGTTCTGCTCGGAACGGTGCAAACTCATTGATCTGGGGGCATGGGCGAGCGGCGATTACGTGATTCGCGGTGAACCGGGATCGGCCGATCCGGACTTGATCGTCGAGCAACTCGAAAAGATGCAAAAAGAGCAGGAAGAAAACGAACGCAAGAAGAAGTAGAAAACTTGCTTGGTATTTCTTCAAAAAACAGCACGGACCGCACTAGAAAATGCAGCGGACCGTGCTGTTTTTGTTTACTACGGCTTAGGAGGCAAGCTCGCCTTCGGCCATCTTCAAGTAAAACTTGTGAAGGCCTTTCACTTTTTCTTCAAGGTCTTCCAGCGTGCCGCTGTTGTCGATTAGGTCGTCGGCAGCCGCAATGCGCTTGTCGCGGGAAATCTGTGTCTCAATGATGGCACGAGCTTGTTCTTCACCGAGGTGGCGGTCATAGACAAGACGGTTGATTTGTTCTTCTTCACTGACGTCAACCACCAGCACGCGCTTGACGGCATCTGCCCAACGACCGCTCTCAAGGAGTAACGGCACCGACAGAATGACATAGGGTGCCTTGACAGCTTTGAGTTGCTCGAAGATCTCGCGCTTGATCATGGGGTGAAGGATCCCTTCGAGTTTTTCTTTTGCGTGCGGATCGGAAAAAACGATTTCACGCATCAAATCACGCTTCATCCCCTGAGTACCGATCATGTCGGCACCGAAGGCGACGGCAATTTCAGGAAGGGCTTTGCCGCCGGGGCCCGTGAGCTCACGACTGATTTCGTCGGCGTCAATCACCGGTACGCCCAAGGAGCGAAAAACATCTGTCGCTGCCGTTTTACCGCAGGCGATGCCGCCTGTCATTCCAATGATCATTGTCATACCGGATCCTCTTTTGTTCTCGTCTCTTATCACCGTGGCTGACACGTCAGAGACAACGTAGCCAGTCAAGTGGTCCTGCTTCAATTCTAGGCAGTGTAGAGAGAAAATGGAGAAGAACTTCGGCTCAGTTCTCATGTAGAAGGCGACAACAAACACGTTGATCGAAACTTAACCAGAGATTATTGACTGCCTTCGGCTCTGTGTCCACAGAGGGCAGGGTAAGCTGTCAAGCAAGTAAAAAATTAGTGAAGTCAAAATCAAAGATTCGTAAAATTAGTCTGTTGTCCTGGCAGGTGGTGAGAGCTAATGAAATGCAGGACAAAATCTGCATTCAAATTGTGAATTGCGTTATTACAGACTTGAAAAAGTCAATGTGCAAAATTTTTAAAATTATTGAGCTAAAAATGCTGGTATTGAAAGAGCCATTTAAAACCGCATGGACTAATAAAGATCCTTTTGAAGAAGTGTTGAAGTTAAATGGTGAGATTTATCGAGAAGTTGCAACGAGAAGAACTTTGAATTTTAAATTTCAAGGTGAAAGTTTTTATATAAAGGTGCACAAGGGAACGACAGTAAAGGAAATCCTGAAGAATTATTTGTCGTTAAGAGCTCCGGTATTGGGTGCTGGTAATGAATACAAGGCGATCAATAGATTAAGTGAATTAGGTGTTAATACGATGGAGATTGTGGCTTTCGGTGAAAGAGGAGTGAATCCTTTGACACGAGAATCATTTATTATTACGAAAGATCTAAATCCTGCGATTAGTCTAGAGGACTATTGCAAGGACTGGAAAGACAACCCTCCGCCTTACCATGTAAAGAAAGTATTGATCGAAGAAGTTGCTCGTATGGTAAAAACAATGCATGAGGGCGGAGTTAACCATCGAGATTGTTATATTTGCCATTTTCTACTGCACTTGCCATACTGTGGACAAGAATTTCCAAAATTAAGCGTTATCGATTTGCATCGAGCTCAAATTAGAAGAAAGGTTCCTGTTAGATGGAGAAATAAGGATCTTGTTGCTCTTTATTTTTCGACTCGATGTTTAGGATTGATGGTGAGAGATTATGTTAGGTTTTTAAGGATTTATTTTAATTGTAATAATATAAAAGAAATTAGTCATAGGGAGGGGAAGTTTCTTTCTAGTGTTCGTGAAAAATCTCGAAAAATAGAAGAAAGATCAGTTCGAAAGGGGTTATAAATATTTTTCGGGAGATTTCGGTGTTATTTCTAAAAGATATTTCATCTTTGCTCGGAAAAGAGATTGGGTGCGGAAGTGAGCGAAGGTGTTACATTAAGGTGTCTGATCCCAGTAGATGTTTAAAAATAAGTAAGAAGCAAGATTCTGATCAGACGTTACGTGAAATTAAATATTTTGAATTTTTGCAAAATATAGGTGTTGTGGCATCGTTTGTTCCTAAATTTTATGGAGCTTTTGAGACTGACGATCATATTGGCTATGAACAAGAGTGTTTCTTGCCTAAAGAGAATGGAGGAATATATGATGAGGTGTTCGCTTTTGATCGGTATATATTGAGTCACCCTACGGAAGTCGAAAAAATCAAACTCGAAATGATGATGCTAAAGTCTGAAATGGTTAATAAAAATATAATATGTTCAGATTTAAGTGCATCTAATGTTTTAAAGGTTAGGATAGACGAAGAAATCAACAAAATTGTGGTGATAGATGGATATGGTCCCACTGAGTTATTGCCATTGTGTCAGTATGTGAAATTTCTTGGTAAGATGAAAATGGAAAGGCAGTGGGATAAATTTGAGAAGCGCATTAGGAAACATTTCTCAGAGGCAGAGGTTATTGTAGCTAAAAATCAATTTAATAATTGAATATATTTTCTAATGTTGAATATTGCTCTCAAAAAGGTAAGAAATGAATAGTCTGAAAGTGGCAATTGTATTGCCGGTTTATAATGTTGCTTCTTATTTGCGAGAATGTTTAGATTCAATCCTAGCGCAAGAGTATAAGAATTTTATTGTAATAGCGGTGAACGATGGCTCTACTGATGGTTCGCAAGAAATACTGGAGCTATATGCCAAGAAAGATTCAAGAATTATTGTTCTTGATCAAGAAAATTCAGGAATTTCATCCGTTCGAAACAGAGCTTTAGAATTGATAGAAGCAATGAAGGATATCGATTATGTTTCATTCATAGATAGTGATGATACTGTTGATGTTCGTTTTTTGAGTCGACACATATCAGTGCTCAAAAGTGAAGATGCTGATGTGTCGGTTTGTGGATATACACAGTGTGAAACAGATACTCAAAAAAAACCGAAAGTATTCAATCATAAAAAAATCCTTAGTCGCAAAGACTTCATAAATATTATTTACCGCTTTTCTGATTGGAAAAGAGTTCACGGCGACGGTGGTATGGTTTGGAAACAGGTCTACAAAGCTTCAGTAATTCGAGGTTTGCGTTTTATAGATGATGAATTCTTTGTAGAGGATGAGTTCTATAATTTGCAAGTGGCAAAAATTGCACAGAAATTTGTATATATTCCTGAGAATCTCTATTTTTATAGAAATGTGCCTACATCATTAACCAATCAGGATAAATTTTTAATCAAATTGATGAATGGCCGTAGGAAATGTTATGAATTGTGTCTTGAATTTCCTTTAGAGCAGCAATTAACTATCCTTTCAGCTTTTATTGAAGTTGCTATTCTAGTATTAAAAACAGGACATCATGTCATTGGTCTTAAGAAATATCAAGATGAATGTCAAATGGCTTATAAAGTGGGGATGTTAAGAGGTAAAACCTATAGACGTTTCTTGAGTTACTGCCATTTCCCAACATTGATGATGTTGGTATTTAGGGGTAGGAAATTTTTAAGAAAAATTAAGGGAAAATAAGTAAGAAAGAAATATCTAAAAATCAGGTAATCGAGTATTTATGTGCATAGATATATGAGGTCAATTAACTAGTATAGAATGGTTTTGGCAAATGAGAATTGCGTTTGTTACTTTATATGGTCTGGGAGCTCATGGCGGAACGACAAAAGTTCTTTGTGACTTAGCGAATGGACTGAGATTAAGACGTCATGATGTAGGGGTATTCTATTTTGAGAGAAAAGAACCCAAGATCCCATATTCGTTAGAAGCTGATGTTCTGCGCTTTAATTGTTGTCAAACAGCACGAGATAAGGTGTTTGGCGCTGAATTCCTTTCAAAATTGCGAGGAGTGTTTGCTTTGGGGCGGAAAAATCGCCGAATAGCACGAAATGACTTTGAGGCAAAGTATAAGGGAAATGCCATATCAAGAGGACTGCAAAATTTTAATCCAGAAGTGGTGATTTCCTTTTCTCAGTTAACAACATACATGTTGCTTGCAAAGATCAAAGTGAATATGCCTGTTGTTACAATGCTTCATAGCAATCCGCAATCGTACTTTGATAGACCGGAATTTTCACTATTTAAACAATATTTGGAGCAAAGTGCTGCTATACAGGTTTTAATGCCCGAATTTGTGGATGTTGTGAATGGGTATCTGAATGCGCAAAAGGTTTCTTATATACCAAATATAGTGCCTCAATATGCTGAAATAGCCGAATTAACATCTCCGCGTATTATTAATGTGGCGAGGGTTATGAGTGTAAAGAGACAACATTTGCTAATCGAGGCGTTTGCGCTTATAAGCGCAAAATATCCAGATTGGAATGTCGAAATTTGGGGGCAGATTAACAAAAAGTATCAAGCTCAACTACAAACACTTATTTTGAAATACAATTTGCAGGAAAGGGTGTTTCTTAAAGGTCCTTCTAGCCAAATTAAGGAAAAACTAAATAAGTCTTCTATATTTGTTTTCCCCTCTCAAAAAGAGGGGTTTGCGATAGCCTTGTGTGAGGCTATGAGTATGGGGTTGCCAGTAGTGGGATGCAAATCTTGCTCGGCTGTGAATTCTTTGATAATCGACGGAAAAAATGGTTTCCTCTGTGAGGATTCTGCAGAAAGTATTTCTACTGCAATAGATAAATTAATTGTCGATTGCAAATTAAGAAAAAGGCTTGGACTTCAAGCAAAGGCTGATATGGCTAAATTCTCAAATGAAAGTGTGATTAGTCAATGGGAAAGATTGTTGAGTCAAGTTCAGAAATAATTGCATGAAAATATAATGTTTTTATTGCATAATCTTGGGAAGTAATTTGTCTTAAATTGGGAAAGATATTTTTGATTCAGTAAGGCTTTGATTTTTGTGCATATATGTTTTTTTAATTTATGACAATGTCAAATGCGGTCGCGGTGGTTGAATGTTTCATTTGGGAGTAAGTATGAGGTCAGGCGCTTTGAATATCACTATGTTAACAACGATCAGACTTCATCAGTCCAAGGGAGGGACTGAGAAGGTGATGATTGACACGGCAAATGCACTGGTTGAACGTGGTCATAAAGTTACAATAGTATATAGAGATGAATTGGGTGATGAGCCAGGATTTTATTTGTCGGGGTTGGTAAATAAAATAAACTGTATTTATAATAAAACGCCATTGCAATTGAGTGGGTTTTTGAGGAGTATTCGGTCCTTTTCTTTTTCAAGAGAGGAATTTCGTAGAAAAAATGCCTTGCTAAAACTAAAAGCTTTGGCATCGAGATTTGGGCCTGTGCTAGAGGCTTTGTCAACAGACGTTTATATTACATATGAGCCAAAATTGTCAGCTATGCTCGTAAAGGAATTAAATGTGAAAGTTCCAATTGTTACAACTTTTCACTTTGTTCCTAGCTATATTGCAAATAGGATTGATTCGAAGTGGATATTGCCTTTAATTGGGCGGCGTTCAAATGATGTAATTCAAGTGTTGGCTGAGGAATATGTGGACGAAGTTAGGAGGTATATGCCACATGCAACAAAAATTCGAGTGATACCTAATGCTGTTACTGGAATTTATAAAATATCAGAGCTTAAAAATCCAGTAATAGTTAATGTGGGAAGAGTCGCGCGTCAAAAAAATCAGTTGCTTTTGGTGAAAGCATTTAATGAAGTTAAAGATAAATTCCCATCTTGGGTATTAGAGATTTGGGGGGAGACGAATCTAGATCCGAAAATTCAAACGGATATAGAACAGTTTATCAAGGAAAATAATTTAGCAGATCGAGTTTTTTTGAGGGGTAAAAGTAGTTGTATAAATGAGAAGTTAGCCAATGCGTCAATTTTTGCTTTTCCTTCAATATTTGAAGGATTGCCACTTGCTATGCTAGAGGCTATGTCCAGCGGGTTGCCTTGTGTAGGACTGGAATCGTGCATTGTGGTTAATTCAATTATTCGCGAGAATAGCAATGGATTTCTTTGTACGTCAGATTTTCGTGATTGGGCAAATATCTTGGAGAAACTGATGGGCAACTACTCACTGCGGAAAAGATTAGGAAGCCAGGCAGTTAAAGATGCCGAATATTTTAGACCAGATAAGATTTGGAATATGTGGGAGTCTCTGTTGGAGGAATTGGTAAATAGAAATTGATCCGTTAAGTAACAATTTAGGCGCATTGCTACCGTGACGTACCTATCACTCGAGTCTCCGCATTCAAGTCCAATGTGTTGATTTGGAAGAAGACGTCCCTGAAGTCTCGTCTCATAATGGCCCCGCAAGCGACTGAACGCGCGAGTCCTTGATAGCACGGAGAAAGACTGGCATAGAGATCGGTTCCCAAAAAAAGTCTCGAAGAAATTCTTTGCTTTGAAATGCTCTCGCATCACAATGTTCGAAATCAACAAATACGCACGAGTTTCAGACACGTCTGAAGATCGTTTGTCGGCCTTTGCTCCGATTCTTTCATGAATTGGAGATCAGATGGAGAAATTTCCTAAATCCATGTACCTGATTTTTTTCGCATTACGAATTAAGTATTTAGTATGACTTCTGCAGCTTTGGTTGGAAGTGAATACATATCATGTGAGTCGGCCCATATTTTGGCATTTGTTGAATATTTTTCTTTTTCTGAGTTTGTAATGTATTTCTCGAGCTCAAGATTGAATTTTGTTTGATCGAATGGGGTTTGCAAAACTATGCCTGAGTTTGCAAATTCAACATAAGTAGAATAGCCACATTCTTCAGTTACAATTTCCGGAAGACCTCCAACTAATGCTTCCAAAATCACTATTCCAGCAGTCTCAGAGCGAGCTGGGTGTAGCAATAAATCCGCACAGGCTATAAACTTTGGTATGTCGTCTCGTCCCTGAAAGAAATGGACTAAATGACTTACTTTTTTCTTTTGAGCAAGCTTCAGGAATTGAGCTTGATCATCTTGGCCGATCACAATTAAATGAGTTTTTTCCCTTTCATTGGAAGGAAGTGAGCTTAAAGCTTCTATTGATCTATCCACTCCTTTTCTATGAAAGGCAGAACCGACTTGTAATAGAATTGTTTTGCAATTGCTAATTTTTAATTCATTGCACAGTTGAGTTTTATTGAATTTGGGCAAATTATTATATTTTCTATCCTTTGAGATGCCGGGGGGGAGAAGGTGAAATCGTTGGGATTGGGTCTTGTAATGCGTCTGATAGTCGAGGATTTGTTGTTCGGTTAATGCAAGAATTTTTGTTGAGCTTGATGGTTCGAATACAATCTTTTCGTAGTTGCAGTAGTGACGATATCTTGCAGTCAATCGGTAAAATATCCCTTTTTTCTCTAAGAGAGTTTTTTGTAAATAACAAACGTCTGCAGCATAATAGTAATCTAAACCAGGCATCTTGTTAAAACCAACAATCTTATCGGCCGGGTGTTTATCAAGATGTTTTTTAACCCATTCGTAGTATCTTTCATTGGCACTATGATTGGAAAATGCACGTACCGGGACTTCAATAATATCAAATTCGCCAGGTTTATCGCCTTGCCATGAGCGTGTGTATACGCGGATTTGATGACCTCGTTTATACAATTCTTTCCCTATTGCTAAGAAATCTCGCTGGAGACCGCCATACGGAAAAAACTTAAAAAGACAGAGAGCAATCAACATATCTACTGGTATGTGAAATTTTTTTAAAAATTGGCAGACGGATAGAGCCGAGAAAGAACTCTGCGGATGATTGGATCAAAGTACTTGGAGATCTCGGAGGCAGTGATGTTTTCATCAGTCAGAATGGCATCAATATTGGTTCTCCAGTGTTCTGGATATTCGCTTTCAGCCCAGTTGCCTCGGCCCCGACCGAAGTGAGCTACCGCAAGATAAAGAAGAGTTGCTTCAACAAAGAACTTTTTAAGCGCCTCATCGGACCATGTAACGACCGTTCCGTCAATTTGCTTTTTGTGGTTATAGGCAACCGCAAGACCAGCGCCACCTAAAGCCCCGACAACGGTGCCGATCAATGTTCCTAGTCCTAGAGAAAGACCCCCCGTTGCGAGGTCGCTCGCTAGCCCTCCTGCCGCACCGGTCCCAATCGCTCCTGCTACGGCGGCTGGCGCCGGCGGTACTGAGCTTGTGACTTTCCAGTCCGTTTGCATACGACGAAGCAGTTCTTTCCGGACACCTTTGCCTTTTAGCCCATTGACGGCAATCAGTTTGTCTGTTAAAGCACAGAATTCATCGGCAGCGCGTGCTGAAAGCGCGGTTTGAGCGGCTCCCAGAGGATCATGGACAGTTTCGTTTTTAAAAAGTCCCAAGCGTTTGCCTAGGAACTTAAGCTGATCCATAACCGAAGAGCTTTCCGCAACTTCGAGATCGTTGGCGAGTTTCTCAAGGTAATGAGTTAAGGCCTGGATACTTGAGTTATAAGCAGCCCGACGCTGTCTTGACCATACTTCTCTGAGCGCTTCAAGAGTGCTTTGTTGCTCTTCCGGCAAAGCCTTGGCGATGGCATCAAAGAGTGTAAATTCTTGAACCCAACAGCGAGCGAAAGCATCCATCGAAAGGACAGAACTGACAATGGGGTAAGCAGCCATCGCTTGCTTCCAACGATCTACATCGGCTTGTTCTGCTTCCGGTTGTTTCGGCTGACCGATTTGATTGAGTAGCACAATGACTGGCTTTCCGATCCACTCGAGAATGCGCATTTCCGCACTCACATAGGGAGCGGAATCGGGAAGTTCGGTGGCATTCACAAGGTAGAGAACCACGCTTGACGTTTCTTTGACATGCTTGAGCGCCTTTTGATTCAGCCAAAGCGACTTGTTGGCCATGCGATCCCAAACTTCGGACAAGAACCAACCGACAGGATTGGCTCTGCCTTCGAGTCGTTTCGCAAGTGCCACAGAGTTGCCAAAGCCCGGCGTATCCCATAATACGAGTTCACAGCCTTCGGCATTGCGCGCCAGCACATAGTCGTCAGTCGTTTCCGTGACGTGAGCACGGTCAGCGACTTCGCCGATATCTCGAGACAGTAGCGTGCGAGCTAACGTCGTCTTACCGATATTGGTATGACTGACCAGGCTCAAATGGATTCGCAACGGATCATTGCTCATTGTTGTTTTCCTTCTTGTCAGTCACGATTATTTGGTTGGAAGAAACGCGCGGAGCGGCCCAAGCGCGGAGCGCTTTAATGGTTGTCAGTTGGGACTCCGAGGTACCGTCCAGATCAAATAGTTTGACCTGATGCAACTTGCTCATGGCGAGCCAACTATCCTTACGCTCTTGGATACGAGAAGGTGTTGAGGCAAACCTTTGGGCAAACTCTTTCATGTCGAGAAGTGCGGCAAAGACAGCGGAACCTTTTGCTTCATATGCTTCGCGCAAGCGTTCAATGACAGCGCCGTGGACGTCTTCCTCAGGCGTTTCAATGCCGTCCAACCAGAGAAGAACAATTGGCTTTCTGGGGCCTTCTGCGATTGACGGAACTGTCGATTCTTCATCGTCAAAGTCAACGGTCTTGATCGTCGAGTCTTCCGCATTGCCCCAGTGCTTGCAAAGAATAGAGGCTGTCTGATCTCTTAACGGGCGGTTGGCAGTCGATGTGACAATCATCAAGTTGCCAAGAACCGCATCCTGAGCACACTGAACGAGAATGTTCTCGTAGTAGGGCGAATCGATGGACAGCGCTGTCTGCGTTTTAAAGCGTCGCATACGCCATGTGTCAAACATGGCAAAAAACAGACGGGGAACGATGACGGTAACGCCCATCAGGATCATCATCCGAATGAGCCAGGGAGCAGCCGTGATCGGTGCTTCCAAATACGGCAGACGATCAGCTCTCATGTCCACGATTTGCGCGAGATCAGGCATAGAAGACAAGGGGCCTACTGCAGGAATCAGTCCGTAGGTGTGATCAATGAACGCTTTGACACTCTCGGGGCTCTCGGCAAGCCATGTACTTTCCCATCCGGCCCAATAAGACGTGCCGAAGCCGCGTACAAGCAAACTCACGATGATGCCCAGGGCAAAGAAAACAGCGGCGAAATGCAGAGTCCGGGCAACATTCATGCGAATCAATGGAGCCACAAATGACGACCACTCACTGTAGAAGTGCGACTTGAATCCTGTGCGTCTTAGCGTGCCGTAACTTGTTTTTTGGACGAAGGCTCCGAGACTGCTGCGCAACGGCAAGGCGAAGCGATTGGTTCCGGTTCCCACCAAACCGATAGCGCAACAAAAGAGGGCGAAATAGACAACCAGATTCCAGAGAATCACGCCCCAGTAAGGAGGAGAGAGCAGGTTGACGATGTGCTCGGGACTTGCGATACGATCCGTCAGAGCGCCGAGAACGAAGGCCAACAAAACGAAAAGCGGTGAGAAGAACTGGGGCAACCGAGCCTTGGTACTCACTGTAGTACTGATGCCTCGCTGAGAGGCTGTTCTCAAAACAACCTTGGCTCGTTCGGTCAGGAGTTTGGCAGTGTCGGCCGATTCGCCCACGGTGTGAGCGGCGCGAAGACTCGCGGCTTCGGAATCGGCCGAGGACCAATGGATGTGCGAGTCGTTAGACTCTTCTATAGCCTTGGCGAGCAAAACAAGCTTGGCTTGCTGTAGCGTCAGTCGAACCGACATTCGTTTGTTTTGGGCCATGGCAGTGCGAAATCCTGTGTGATCGGTTAAACCCCTATTTTAGGTGAGAGTGCTTAGGTGCGCTTTAGCGACGGGCCGATTGAACGGCTCGCACCAACTTTTTTGTGGCTTCACCGGGGTTTGCTTGTCCGCAAATAGCAGAGACAACGGCAACGCCGTCCGCACCGGCCTGGATTAAGTCGCCGACAATCGGAACCTTGACGCTGCCGATTGCAACAACAGGACACGGTTTTCGTGAAGCTAATGCTGCAAAGCCGTCAAGTCCGAGAGCGGCACTGGCGTCTGGTTTCGTACTGGTCGAGAATATTGGTCCGATACCAAGATGATCAACCAAGCGAATATCGACTGCGGCAAGTTCTTGTGTGTTGGAAACCGATAGCCCCAATATTTTTTCGTTGCCGATGATGGCTCTGGCATCGAGAGGCGACAGATCGTCCTGCCCAACGTGCAATCCTTCTGCATCAACCGCCAGGCAGACATCCGCATGGTCGTTGATGATGAGAGGAACGTTAAAATCGGCCAGGACAGACTTCAATGCTCGCCCGCATTCCACAAGAGCTCTTTTTTTCCAGTGCGGCGCCCGTAACTGTACGCAGGTGGCGCCGTTTTGCACAGCAGCGCGAGTGGTCTCAATCATGCCTTGAGCACCACCGCACAAATCGGGATCGAGTACCAGATAAACGGAAAGATCGATGGGGTGTCGCATTAATAGAAGTCCTTGGCTTGGAGCAGATTCAACGCATCTATGTAAGCAACGGCAAAGCTGCCCGGGCCACGGGCAACGCCGGCGGCTTGCTGAGCGGCACGCTTGGCGAGCGCACAGGCTGAAATAACGGCTTCAAGCGGATGTTCGGTTTGTGCAACGAAGGCGGCGACCATGGCCGAAAGGGAGCAACCGGTACCGACCACAAGCGTTGCCTTAATTGAGCCACCGGTGCAGGAAAGTATTTCTTTGCCGTCGGTTGCGTAGTCGGTTTTACCGGTAACGCAAACAATGGTGTTGTATTCGCGAGCAAGTTTGACGGCGGCTTCAAGAGCGGCGTCGCTTGAGTCGGTACTGTCGACACCTTTTCCACCCTTACCTAAACCTGCAAGAGCCATGATTTCAGAGGCGTTTCCACGAATAACGGTCGGCTGCAGGGCCAAAAGACCCATGATCATTTTGTCGCGCCAGGGAATGACACCGGCGGCTACCGGATCAAGAACCCAGGGAACGTTGTGACGGACTGCACTTTTAGCCGCCAGATGCATGGCTTCCAAAGATTCGGGACGAGGCGTTCCGACATTGACGAGCAGGGCAGAAGAGATCGCCGCAAAATGAGCAGCTTCTTCACAAGCAACCACCATGGCGGGCGAGGCCCCCATCGCAAGCAGTACGTTAGCGGTGATTTCCTGCACGACGTCGTTGGTAATGCAGTGCACAAGCGGAGCTACTTCCTTGACATGGAAAAGATGCGTGGCAATGGTTTCGGGCTCAACAGCACGGACAGGAGGCAAAGTAATTTCAGACATAAAGCGGAAAAAGCGGTTAAAAGATCAAAGGGAATTAATGGCACGAGTGAGCATATAGCCAGCAAGAACCAGAAGCATGCAGGCAAAAATGCGCTTTAGAGGTTTTGTATCGATGCTATGGGCGACCTTGGCGCCGAAGGGGGCAGTGAAGATGCTTGCCGCCGCAACGGACAACAATGCAGGCAGATGAATGTATCCCAGCATCATGGGAAATTGAGGTAAGCCCGGTTCACTCCAACCCGTGATGATGTAACCGAGCGTTCCGGCTGCTGCAATGGGAAAGCCCAGTGCAGCTGATGTGCCTACGGCGTTATGCATCTTGACGTTGCACCAAACCATGAAGGGAACGGAAATAAAACCGCCTCCGGCGCCGACTAAGGCAGAGATGACGCCGATGCCGGTGCCGGCGCCAAACATTCCTGCCATGCCAGGTAGCGTTCGTTTGGGCTGTGGCTTGGAGTTGATGAACATTTTGATGGCAGAAAAACCAACAAAACAGACAAAGACAAGAGAAATCCAGAAAGTCGGCAGAAGGCTGGATATTTTTGCTCCTAAAAGGGCGCCGACCAAAATGCCGGGAGCCACTGCCGCGACAACATTCCAGAGTACGGCTCCGCGTTTATGGTGAGCTCGCACGGACGAAAGCGACGTAAACATGATGGTGGCCAGAGATGTGGCAATCGCAGTATGAACAATTGCTGTATCCGGCACGCCCACGTAAACCAGCAGCATGGTCATAAACGGCGTAAGCACCATGCCACCACCGATACCCAGAAGACCTGCCAGAAAGCCCGTACAGGCGCCTAAACATAGCAGGGCTGCAACAATTTCCCAAGACACGAACACACTTCCCGCAGAATTGCTGATTTGCGGCTACATGATACCTGCGCAAAAGGTGCTTGATGGGAGAGAAGGGAGAGAAAAAAAGAAGACCCTGTGGTTTCCGGCTACGTTACCTGAACCGAAAGGTCAGGGTGGCCGCGGCTGGAGCGGAAAACGGAGCGGACAACGCGTGCCCACTGCACTATCGGCTCTCGAGTTAAACGGCCTTGCACGAATGCATAGGTTAGGAACATTGGAGCCGTGTGGTGAAACATCACAGGGTAAGGCAATTATAAGAAAGGCCACTTGTTTTCAGCGGCCTTTCGGAGAATCTTTACACAAAGACTGTACGGAATCAGCCTTCGAGTGCAGGATCCAAAGCTTCGTCGCACTTCATGCGAAGCGCAGCAACGCGAGAAACCGTTGCTTCATCAACAGGCACCTGACCGAGTCGGCCGGTAATGGAGTCAAAAGCAATCTGTAGCGACGCCATAACAGCCACGCGTTCAGGAGTGAGCGCACGGTTGGCTGAGCGCACTTGAGATGCACGTGTATTGAGGATTTCCGCAGCACTGCGAAGATTCTCAACGTCTTCATCGGAAACCTCAAAGGGATACTCGCGATCCAAGATGGTGAGTTTGATGCGTGGCATGCTTTATGACTCCGATTGACTACCCGAAAATAACCCGATTAAGCAGAGGGCTGTTCGGTCTGCTGGTCGGCCGTCAAAGAGACGATCAGCGACTCAATACGGCCACGAACAGCGGCGGCTTCTTCCTCGAGCAGTTCGACAGCGGCGGTTTTGTCGGCGAGCTGTGCTTTGAGGGCTGCATTTTCAGCCTTCATTTCGTTGTAGGCCTGCACAAGGCGGGCGACGGAGGATTCAAGTTTGTCAAGCTGGTCGTTCATTTGTTACCTCGTTTGAGCATACGCAAAAAGCAGATTTGCGCACGTAAGAAAAGATTGCCTGCGAATTTTGCCACTCAAAACGGTTGTCTGCGTGGCTTTTTACGCGGAAAAACAAATTCAGTTGAAACCGAGCACGTCAGACATGGAAAAAAGCCCGTTGGACTTGTCTTTCAGGAAGCGCGCCGCGGTTATGGCACCTTGTGCGTATCCGGCCCGTGATCCCGATTTGTGACTGATCTCGATGCGTTCTCCAGGTCCGGCAAAAATGACGGTGTGGTCTCCCACGACGTCACCTCCTCGAAGAGCTGCAAAACCGATGGCTCCATCAGGACGCTCGCCGGTATGACCTTCGCGACTTAGAAGGGCGACAGAGTCAAAATCGACGCCTCGTCCGAGGGCAACGCGTCGTCCCATTTCAAGTGCGGTACCGGAAGGAGCATCCACTTTGTGCTTGTGGTGCATTTCCACAATCTCACAGTCGTACTGAGAGAGCATGGCGCCGGCGATCTCCAGAAGCTTGAGAACGGAATTAACACCCACACTCATGTTGGGCGCAAAAACGACGGGAACGGTTTTTGCGGCTTCGGCAATTTGTGCTTTGCCTTGAGCGTCGAAACCGGTCGTTCCGATCACAACGCCCACATTGTGTTTAACGCAGAAAGGAAGGTATGCCAGAGTCGCTTGAGGACGCGTAAAGTCGATCAACACGTCTGCCTGAGCAAGTTCCTCAACATTGGCAGAGATCAAGATTCCGGTGGTTTTCCCGAGCGACGCACCGGCGTCCGTTCCGATCTCGGCCACACCCGGAGCGGTCACAGCTGCGACGAGTTCAAGGTTGTCACTATTGAGTACGGTTTCAATGATGAGTTTGCCCATGCGACCGGTCGCACCGGAAACGGCTATTTTCACGTTCGGCTCCTTACTGATCTTCAGGACGTACAAGCGGAGTGGGAGGGAAATCCGTTTCTCTGCCCAGAATCATTTCGTCAGCCTGCTTTTCCGTCGGAACTGGACCGGCTTCAATTTTGGTGAGAATGTCCTGCTCGTCAAAGTAAAGCGTGACGCGACGCATCTGAATGTCGCCGTAGCGCGGATTCAGGTAATACGTGTAGTCCCAGCGATTGCGGTGGAACTGGCTTTCAATGAGCGGTTCGCCCATCAGGAAGAGCACCTGTTGGCGCGCCATACCGACCTGCAATTGGTCAATCATTTCTTTGGTGACCAGATTGCCCTGGTGGACATCGGTACGGTAGACGTAGCTATTGAAGTTGCAGCCGGACAGCGCGATCAAACCGACGGCAAGGGGGGCGGTGATAAGAAATGTGCGCAAGGACATGTGAAAAACGGTCGAGAAAACGTCTCGAAATTCGTAAATTAAAAACTTCCCGTTATGATAGCGAGTATCGGATTGAAATGAGCCTCTTGAGGATAGCCAATGAGCGTAAACAATGAACATGAGATGCTTGAGCCCGAACAGGAACTGAAAAATGTCGGACTCAAAGCCACTGCGCCTCGCATGCGCATTCTGGAACTCTTTCAAAAGGCGCAGGAATCCGGGGCGGAGCGTCATCTCACGGCTGAAGACATTTACAAGCAGTTGGTTGCGGAAAATATCGAAGTCGGACTTGCAACCGTTTATCGAGTTTTGACTCAGTTTGAGGCGGCGGGGCTTATCGTCCGACACTATTTCGGCAATGACCGCGCAACCTATGAGATGGATGATGGAGCTCATCATGACCACATCGTTTGTACGCGTTGCGGACGAGTTGAAGAGTTCGTCGACAAGGAAATCGAGAAACGCCAAAAACAAATCGCTGTGCGTTTGGGCTTTGAGCTTGAAGGACACGCTTTGGCACTATACGGTGTCTGTGAGGATTGTCGAAAGAAAGAAAAGGCTCGCCGCAAGTAGGCAAGCGCAATAAGAGCTCTCAATACAAAAAACGGACCCAAGCTAAATTGCCCGGGTCCGTTTTTGATATCCGTAGATGTGTGGTCTTATTCTTCTACCAACACAGGGCTTACACCCACGCTGTGGAAGCCGGCGTCAACATAGGCCACGTTGCCGGTGATGCCGCTGGCCAGATCCGAGAGAAGGAATGCAGCGGTATTGCCGACTTCATCAATCGTGACGGTGCGGCGCAACGGAGCGGAGCGTTCCATGTACGTCAGAATCTTTGAGAAGTTCTGAATACCGGAAGCTGCCAATGTCTTAATCGGGCCGGAACTGATGGCGTTGGCACGAATGCCCTTGGGGCCAAGACTGCCGGCAAGATAACGAGTGGAAGCTTCAAGAGCTGCCTTGCAAACGCCCATCGTGTTGTAGTTCGGAACCGTGCGTTCGCTGCCGATATAGGTCAGTGCGAGAATCGATGCGGCACGACCTTCCATCAATGGAAGAGCGGCCTTGGCGAGAACCGGATAGGACAGCGCGGAGATTTCCATGGCGGTGCGGAAGGATTCGCGGCCGATACCTTCAAGGTAGTCGCCGGCAATGCATTCGCGCGGAGCGAAGCCGATGGAATGCACGAAACCGTCCAAACCACCCCAGCGCTCCTTCAACTCGCCCATCACGTTGGCGATCTGATCGTCTTTGGTGACGTCCATTTCAAGGCAGATGTCGCTGCCGAATTCTTTGGCAAACTCAACGATACGGTCGTGGAAGCGTTCGCCGACATAAGTAAAGGCGAGCTCAGCACCTTCGCGATGGCAGGCTCGGGCGATGCCGTAGGCGATCGAACGGTTCGACAACACGCCCGTGATCAAAAGTTTCTTGCCTTGCAGAAATCCCATGATTTATTCCTCGGTAAGGATTTTTTGTTTTTTAGCGAATCTTCAAACGTTGTCCGATGGAGATTCGAGTCGTTCTCAAATTGTTGATGATACGGATTTTAGAGACACTCGTGCCGTACTTTTTTGCAATTGAAAAAAGCGTCTCGCCGCGTCTGACCACATGAACATTTTTCCCAGGGGGCGGTTGAGTTGTAGCGCGCGGCGGTATCACAAGCACAAGGCGCTGTCCGATACGCAGGCGAGAGCTTCGCAAATTATTTGTGCGACGGATGGAGCGTTGTGTAATACCGTATTTTTTTGCAATGCTATAAATCGAGTCGCCTCGGCGGACGCGATAAACGACGCGGCGCACTTCCGGAGCCGAAAGCTTAAGCCCGGCGTTGAGTTCCTCCTGAGCAATTTCAGGAGCAAGTTGACCGTTGGCGTCAACCAGCAAGGCGGAGCCGGCCAACACCTTGCGTCCTTTGGGAATACGGTTGACGCGGCGCAGTTCCTCTTCGGTCATGCCGGACTTTAGGGCGACATCGGCAAGCGTTTCTCCCTCTTTAAGGTGATAAAGCACCCAGCTTGAAAGGGGTTTGCCGGTGTTGACCCAACTAGCAAGGTTGTCCATGAAGACTTCCAAGTTTTCCATCGGAAGCAGCATGACGGAATTGTGACTGGCGACGATCACCGGTAAATTGAAGCTGGGGTTGAGCAGTCGAAACTCATCGGAATCCATTTCGGCAAGTTCGGCTGCGGTCTTCATGTCGATGTCACGGCTTTTTGTGACACGGACAAAGTATGGAGCGTTTTCAATTTCCGGCAAGTTAATGCCAAACTTCTCCGGGGTAGCCACGATTTCTCGGATGGCTTCTAGACGCGGTACGTAGTAAGCCGTCTCTCGGGGCATGCGCAAATGAGCGTAATCGGCTTTGCGACCGCGCGCTTTCGCTCTTCGGATAGCACGCGAAACACTGCCTTCGCCCCAGTTGTAGGCTGCAAGAGCTAAATGCCAGTCGCCAAATTGTTGGTAGAGCTTCTCCAGATAATCCAACGCCGCGCGCGTGCTTTGCAGTACGTCTCGGCGTTCATCTTTCCAGAAGTTCTGTTGAAGCGAATAAATGTTGCCAGTCTGAGGCATGAACTGCCAGAGTCCGGATGCTTTGGCGTGCGACAAAGCTTCGGGTTGAAAAGCGCTTTCAACGAACGGCAAAAGCGCAAGTTCGGTGGGAAGCCCTCGCTGTTCAATTTCGTCAACGATGTGGTAGAGATACTTGCCGGCACGCTCGAAGACTCGCTCGATGTGGCGAGGATTACGGCTATAGCTCCTAAGCGAAGTTTTCACTCGGGAGTTGTTGAGCTTAGGCATGGCGTAGCCGCGTCGAATGCGATCCCAGATGTCAACTGGGGGAGATACTTCTGCTTCCGTAGCAGGAAGATCATCAGCTTGGCGCACTTCGGCAACAGCCGGTGTTTCTGCGCAAAACACCGAACCGACGAAGCAAATGCCGGCAATAAAACAGATCAAAGATTTGCGCAGAGAGTCCATGAATGCGAGACAAGAAAAAAATAATCAGCCGCGAACAGAGCAAAAGGGCAAAATAGCAGACAGGTAATCATCTGTCCCCGTTTGTGTGCTTCGCACGGCACGGGCATAATTCTACGTTCTAATTTCCATTTTCAATCAAAGATCAGGACAAATGGCTCAATACGTCATGACCATGAATCGTGTGGCTAAGGTGGTTCCGCCCAAGCGATTCATTCTCAAAGATATTTCTCTGTCGTTTTTCCCGGGCGCCAAGATCGGCGTTTTGGGACTCAACGGTGCCGGCAAGTCAACGCTGTTGAAGATTATGGCCGGTGTTGACAAGGAGATTGACGGCGAAATCACGTGGCAGAACGATCTCAAAATCGGTTATCTGCCGCAGGAACCGCAGCTTGATCCTGAAGCAACGGTTCGACAAGCTGTTGAAGAAGGCATGGGCGAAGTGATGCAGGCGCAGGCCAAGCTCGATGCTGTTTATGCCGCGTATGCTGAGCCGGACGCCGATTTTGATGCTCTGGCTGCTGAACAGGCTCGCCTGGAAGCCATCATTGCTGCTGCCGGTACGGATGCTTCGACGCAGATGGAAATTGCCGCTGATGCGTTGCGTTTGCCTCCTTGGGAGGTCAAGATCGGACATCTGTCGGGTGGTGAGAAGCGCCGTGTGGCATTGTGCCGACTTTTGCTTTCTCGTCCGGATATGCTCCTGCTCGACGAACCAACCAATCACTTGGATGCCGAAAGTGTTGAGTGGTTGGAACAGTTCTTGCACCGTTTCCCGGGGACGGTGGTTGCTGTGACGCATGATCGTTACTTCCTTGACAATGCTGCCGAGTGGATCCTTGAATTGGACCGCGGGGAAGGTATTCCTTGGAAGGGCAACTACTCGTCTTGGCTTGATCAGAAGGAAAAGCGTCTTGAGCAAGAAAAGCGGCAGCAGGAATCCCGCGCCAAAGCCATCAAGCACGAATTGGAATGGGTTCGCCAGAATCCCAAGGGACGTCAGGCAAAGGCCAAGGCTCGCTTGAATCGCTTTGAGGAGCTGTCGAGCTACGAATACCAGAGCCGCAACGAAACCAATGAAATCTTTATTCCGGTGGCAGATCGCCTTGGCAATAAAGTCATCGAGTTTCACAACGTCAGCAAGGGTTTCGGCGATCGTCTATTAATTGACGACTTGTCTTTCACGATTCCGCCCGGCGCCATTGTCGGTGTGATCGGTCCCAACGGTGCCGGTAAGTCGACGCTCTTTAAGATGATCACGGGCAAGGAACAGCCGGATTCCGGTTCGATTGTTATCGGCGATACTGTCAAGATCGCCGCAGTGGACCAGACGCGTGAGGGGCTTCCCAACGACAAGACCGTCTTTGAAGCTATTTCGGGTGGACTCGATGTTTTGCAAGTCGGCAAGTTCGAAATGAGCTCGCGAGCTTATCTTGGTCGCTTTAACTTCAAGGGCGGCGATCAACAAAAGACGGTAGGCGTGCTGTCGGGCGGTGAGAGAGGTCGTTTGCATTTGGCTGCGACGCTTCTTAAGGGCGGCAATGTGCTGTTGCTCGACGAACCTTCGAACGACTTGGACGTTGAAACCCTGCGCGCGTTGGAAGAAGCATTGCTTGAATTTGCCGGTTGTGCACTGGTGACCTCGCACGATCGTTGGTTCCTTGACCGAATTGCGACGCACATTTTGGCGTTCGAAGGCGACAGTAAGGTGGTCTTCTTTGACGGCAACTACAACGAGTATGAAGCCGACAAGAGAAAGCGCCTTGGTGAAGAAGCGGCGCGTCCGCACCGCATTCGCTTCAAGCCCCTCAAGCACTAAGATCTTTTCAGTTAACCGGCGTATTTTCCTAAGAAAATGCGCCGGACTGCTCTTTTGCGTTGTCTATGTCCGCCAATTTCGTTCACCTGCGCTTTCATTCCGAATATTCCATCCAAGACGGCATTGTGCGTCTCGATCCCATCCTTGAAGAAGTGATGGAGCAGGGCGGGGTAGCTCTGGGTATTACGGATTCAATGAACCTTTTTGGTGCTCTTCGGTTTTATTCGCACGCGATGGCCGACGGCATCAAACCGATCGTCGGTTGCGATTTGTGGATCACCAACACAGCGCAGGGCAAGCGAGACAACCCGTATCGTCTGACGCTCTATTGCCAGAATCATGAAGGTTACCTGTCGCTCTGTGAGCTCCTTTCCCGCGGTTGGATGGAAAACCAATATTTGGGGCGTGGTGAGGTGCGTCTGGAATGGTTGACACCGGACAACTGCAGAGGATTGATTTGTCTTTCGGGTGGACCGCAAGGGGTAATCGAGCGCCATCTTCTTGACGACAATAAGGCTGAAGCCAACGCAGTTGTCGAACAATTGCGTACGGCTTTCCCGGATCGTTTTTATTTGGAGGTTCAACGAGCCGGACGTAAAAACGATGAAGCGGTTGTGGCCAATATTGCGCAACTTGCCGTGGAGACGGGACTCCCGATGGTAGCGACGCACCCGGTGCAGTTTTTACATCGTGAGGACTTCAACGCTCACGAGGTACGCTGTTGCATCGCGGGCGGCTATGTTCTTGCGGATCCCCGGCGTCCAAAGCCCTATACCGAAGAGCAGTATCTGAAGACCGAAGAGGAGATGCGAGCTCTCTTTGCCGACATCCCTCAGGCCATCGATAACACCGTGGTGATTGCTCAGCGCTGCAATCTGGACGGGGTATTTCAAAAGCCGCAGTTGCCGCTTTTCCCGACGCCCGAAGGTGTTTCGCTTGATGAGTATATGGCGCAGCTTTCCCACGAAGGCTTGGAGCGTCGACTTGAATTCTTGTATCCGAATCAGGCCGAGCGCGATGCGCGCCGCCCCGAGTATGTCGAACGATTGGAGTACGAACTCAAGACGATTTCGTCCATGAAGTTCCCCGGGTACTTCCTGATTGTTCAAGACTTTATCAATTGGTCCAAGCGAAACGGTGTGGCCGTAGGGCCGGGGCGCGGTTCCGGTGCTGGCTCTCTGGTGGCTTATGCCCTGGGCATTACCGATCTGGATCCATTGCATTACGGATTGCTGTTCGAACGCTTTTTGAATCCCGAACGCGTTTCGATGCCTGACTTTGACGTCGACTTTTGCCAGCACAACCGAGACCGTACGATTGAATACGTCAAGCGCACTTACGGCGTGGACGCCGTGAGTCAGATCGTGACGTTCGGCGCGATGGGTGCAAAAGCTGTGGTTCGTGACGTCGGGCGTGTGCTTAACATGGGCTATGGCAAGGTCGACGATCTGGCTAAATTGATTCCGCAAAAGCCGGGCATGGACGTCACGCTTGCAAAAGCGGCCGAGATGGAGCCCGAATTTAAGGCGATGGCCGAGCGAGACGACTATGTTGAATTGATGAGCTACGCTCAAAAACTCGAGGGACTGACGCGAAATCTGGGTATGCATGCTGGCGGCGTATTGATTGCACCGAGCAAACTTACGGATTTCTGTCCTCTCTACAACGCTGACGGTAGACCAGAAAATACCGTTAGCCAATTCGATAAGAAAGACATCGAAAATGTCGGGCTGGTAAAGTTTGACTTCCTGGGGTTGACGACGCTGACGATTCTTACGAAAGCGGCAGAGTACATTGACCGTTTGAATCCCGGCACGAAGTTTGATTTGTCACGAATTCCGACCGACGACAAGAAAACATTGGAGCTTTTCCAACAAGGTAACACGGGCGCCGTGTTCCAGTTTGAATCGGACGGTATGCGCGAGCAGTTGAGGCAAGCAAAGCCCGACTGTCTGGAAGATCTTGTTGCTCTAAACGCTCTGTATCGTCCCGGTCCGATGGATCAGATTCCGCACTTCATCGATCGAAAGTTCGGGCGAGAGAAAGTGGAGTACCTTGATCCCCGTATGGAGCCGATTTTGCGCGAAACATACGGCATCATGGTGTATCAGGAACAGGTGATGCTGGTGGCTCGAGCAATCGGCGGCTACTCTCTGGGCGGCGCAGACTTGTTGCGTCGTGCCATGGGTAAGAAAAATGTCGAAGAAATGAAGCGCCAGCGTGCCGTCTTCATTCAAGGTGCGGCTGAGCGCGGCGTAAGCGCAGAAACTGCCACAGAAATTTTTGATTTGATGGAAAAGTTTGCGGGATACGGCTTTAACAAGTCGCATGCCGCAGCCTACTCTTATGTAGCCTGGCAGACGGCCTATCTGAAGGTTCACCATACGGCTTGCTTTATCGCCGGCAACATGTGCCTTGTGATGAACCAAGGTGAAAAGATGCGTGAGTTGGTGGAAGATGCCCGCGAAATGGGAGTAACGGTTCTTCAGCCTGACATCAATATAAGTGAATGGTTCTTCACAGTTCCGGATGACAAGACGGTTCGCTTTGGTCTCGGCGCCATCAAGGGTGTCGGGCAGAACATTGTCGAGGATCTGCTCAACGAACGCCTGCTCAATGGTCCTTTCTTGGACATCTTTGATGTGGCTGCGCGCGTGCGCTCGATGAATCGCAAGGTTCTTGAACAACTGATTAAAGGCGGCGCTTTTGATTCGTTGGATAAGGACCGAGGCAAGCTTTTCGGTAATGTTGAAAATGCTATTCAGGCCGGGCAGGCCGTCGCGGCGTCCTTTGGACAAGCGAGTCTCTTTGCTGATGAAAACGGTGAAGATGAACGTATTGTGAACTGGAAAAAGGCCGAACGATGGGATGATCGCAAGCTCTATACGCTCGAGCGAGATGCGTTTGGCTTCTGCCTGACGGGCGACATGTTTGATCCGTATCGCGTGGAAGCTCGCAATTTTGCCGTTCCGTTTAAGGATGTCCGAGACAGTCGGGAACAACAAACGATTGCAGGCATTGTCCAGAGTGTGCGTACGATCACGGGTAAGCGCGGCAATTTCGGTGTCGTGGTCTTGAGTGATGGACAGACCACGATGGATGTGCTTGTGTTTTCGAGAGCCTACGAGAGCTATAAGCACATACTCAAGGCCGATGAGATGCTGATCTTTACTGGAAAAGGCCGCAAAGATGAGCGTAGCGGCGGTATGTCGTTTGTATGCGACGAAGTGCTGACGATTGAGCAGATGCGTGTCCGGAAAGGCGCTACGCTGTTGCTTGAATTGACAGAAGGTAAAGGCTTGAAGAGTCTTGTCGAAGTGCTTCAAGCCGGACAAAACGACGAAATCGGCGGCGTTTCGTGCGAAGTATCCATTCGGAGCAACGGTGTAAAAGCGGAGATGTATCTTAAGAACGGATACATTCCTTCTGATCAGTTACTCAACCAGCTTAGAAATTCAGATAGCGTTGCCTCTGCCAAGTTCGTGTACTGATTTGCCGCTGTAAGAGATGTTTTATTTCAGCACGTTGTCCAGAGTTTGAAGAACTTCAGACACTTCAGGCCAACGACCGTTTTCGCCAAGGACAATCGCGTCGGGATTCCAAGGGCCGGTCCGTTTGGTGTCCGTGACGCCGACAAGAGTGATTTGATTGGCCCCGACGGCTGCTGCAATATGGCTGACACCAGAGTCATTGGCGACAACGACCTGAGCCCGTTTCGCAATGGCTGCAAAGTTTCCCAGAGTGGTGGGCGGCAAGATAGTTGCGTCTGGGCAAGCCGCCTTTGCTAAGGCTTCCTCTCTCAAAGAAGGAAAGACAATGGGTTCAACCCCTTTCGCGCGCAAAGGAGCCACCAATTCGTTGAAATGTTCCCAGTGTTTGGCTTTACCCTGATGTTTGCCGCGGGCGATCGGGGCTAGGAGAGCAAATTTTTCAGGAATCTTGTATTGCTCGATGAGGTTTTTAGCCGCAGCTTCATGTCGCTTCATCAGAATAAGACTAAGGCGTTCCGGTACCTTGTCAAAGGCAGGTGTGGATCCCCAGGCCTTAATTGCTTCGTGGGCAACATAGAAGAAACGCTCAACTTCGTGCATTGTTCCCGGTTCTGGAATGCCGTTATCGAGCAGAAAAGAACGCATATCCGTCCGGAGTCCGGCCGTTTTCAATCGGCCCAACTTAAACAGAAGGGCAGAACCGAAGGAGTTGGGAAACAGAAGTCCCTGAGATGCGTTAGCGTTGCCAGCAAGATAACGAATGCGCGAAAGATCTTCGGAAACTTTTCCTTCAATCGGATCGAAACGCCATCCCATGCCTGCTAATAGGTCCTCTGCCCAGCGCTTGCCAACCAGAGCGGGTGTAAAACCACTTGCAGCTAAAAGCCGCAACGCAGGCAGGCACATACAGCAATCACCAACGTGGTTGGGAAGTCGACAGAGGACAACTGACATAGGATGGACTCACACAAAGCAAGAAAGATGCACAAGGATAGCGAGTTGAATCAGCTGTTGTCCAATGTTACAAAAAGAACAGTCGCGTAGTTGAGACACTGCACTTAACTACAAAGATTATGCGATAGGGCACGGTAAAATTCCCAAATTGAATTTTTTTCAACGCTAGGAAATTCTCAGTAATGGTCAAGGGCACCAATAACAAACAACAAGATGATTCAAAAGCAAGACAGAAAGACGCCGTTAAACGGCTCTTTTCTTATGTTTTGCAATATAAAAAACGGATCGCCATTGCCCTCTGCGCAATGATTGTCAATGCTGGCGCCTCTTCTCTTATTGCAATTTTGGTCGGGCAACTGACTGACAAAGGGTTCTACGAGAAAGACCCGAATGCCATTTGGTGGGCTCCCGGTGCTCTTTTGGCGATTTCGCTGGCCTATGGAGTGGCCTCGTTTGTGAGTGCATACTACTTGCAGTCAATCTCTCAGAGTGTGCTGTTCAATTTCCGGAATGCTCTGTTTTCCAGAGTTTTACGATGGCCTGCGGAAGTTTACCAACGTCGGAATTCAGGGCTTGTGATGACAACTTTCCTGAATCAAGCAGGCACAGCGCTTGGTGGGGCGATGGAGTTGATTGCAACGATTTTCAGAGATTCCTTGCAGATCATCGCTTTGCTTTGCGTACTTTTCTATCACAACTGGCAGCTGTCACTTGTGTCATTCGTTGTTGCCCCATTCTTGGCCTTGATTATCCGTTGGGTTGGAAAACGTACTCGACGCTATGCGGGAGGTTTTCAGGAGGCATTGGCCGACCTGGCTAATGTGATTCGCGAGGGATACAGCGGCCAGCGTATGGTGAAGATCTACGGTGCATACGACTATGAAGAGGAACGCTTCACTAAATTCAACGGAAAGATGAAAAAATTGGCGCTTCGTCGTAAAGCCGTGTCAGCTTCCGGTACGCCGATGACGCATTTCGTAAGTATGTGTGCGGTGAGCATTGTGGTGGTGGTGGCTTTGTTGCAAGCGCAACACGGAATGCTTTCCTTAGGTGAGTTCATCACATTCCTGTCGGCATTGCTTTTGCTGATGACGCCGATCCGGCATCTTTCCTCGCTAAATGGATCAACTGCAGCTATGAGTGTTGCGGCCGAAAGCATTTTTGAGATGCTTGATGAAGCCGAGGAAGCTGATCCTGGTCAAACAGAATTGAAAAAGACTCGTGGAGACGTTCGTTTCGAGAGCGTCTCTCATCAGTATGTAGGAGCGGACAAACCATCAGTTCAGAACTTTACGTTAGATGTAAAAGCTGGTGAAACCGTTGCTTTGGTTGGAGCATCCGGTGCGGGGAAAACCACATTAATCAATCTCATTCCTCGCTTCTGGGCTCCTACGTCGGGTGAAATCTATTTTGATGGTGTAGCGCAGAGTTCTGTGACCCTTAAGAGTTTGCGAGAACAGATTTCTCTGGTAAGTCAGGATGTTGTGTTGTTTGACGACACCATTGCGGCCAATATTGCCTACGGTAATGAGAAGGCAACGCGAGAAGAGATCGAAGCGGCAGCAAAAGCTGCTTACCTCATGCCGTTTATTGAAACGTTGCCCCAGGGGCTGGACACCATGGTGGGTGAAGCCGGCAGCAAACTGTCCGGTGGACAGAAACAGCGAATTTCAATTGCGCGTGCGCTTCTCAAAGATGCGCCGATTCTGCTTCTTGATGAAGCAACCAGTGCGTTGGATACCGAGAGCGAAAAATATATTCAGCAGTCGCTTGATGAACTCATGAAAGGTCGTACGACGTTTGTTGTGGCGCATCGTTTATCCACCATCATCGGTGCCGACAAAATCGTTGTGATGAAAGACGGACAAATCCAAGAAGTCGGCAAACACCAGGAGTTGCTGGATAAAAAAGGGCTCTATGCGCATCTTTATTCCATCCAGTTTGCCACGCCCCACCATGAGTAAGTTGTTTCAAACGCAAAAAGTAGGTATGGCTGTGTTGAAATCGATCAAAGTATCTTCAATCAAGCGTTTTTTTGTTACGCTGTCGACCGCAGCAGTTGGAACAGTGATGTTGTCTGCTTGTTCGGATAACGAAGTGGCTGATGTGTCATTAGGGATTTTTACGCTTAAAGACATCAAGCTCAACAGTTTTGTGGACCCTTTGGTTCCGGGGGTCACATGTCATGTTGCGAGCATTGAGGCCAATTTATCCCTGTCGGATCCTTCGGATAGCGCGGTCAGTTGTCGGCAAACCGGCGAAATCACGCCGGCGATGATTGCCCGCATCAAGAAGGGAAAAGCGGGGGAAGTTGTTTTCGAAAAATCGAAGAGCGTGTTTTTGAAAACGCTCAAGATTCGACGCATTTTTGACGAAGAGAGTCAAACATTGATGTATCTTTCCTACTCCACAAGGGAAACATCCGGCAGCTTCAAACATAGCCTCTCGACTGTCCCGCTATGGGGAACGGCAGCATATGTACCGCCTCAAGTTCAAGCGACGAACGAGGGGGCAAAGCAATCTGATCAGGCCAAGTCATTCTGACGCTGTTTTTCCCGGATAGGTTCCCGAAAGAGGCATAGTGGGCTGTGAAGATCCTGAGAATAGGGTGATCGGATATCAGAAATGCAGACGGCTATCGACTTCGTGTTTTTATGGTGTGATGGGGCGGACCCGGATTTCGTACGACAAAAAGCCCAGCGCATGAAGGAGGTTCGGCCGGAGCTGATAACAGAGAATATAGGGGATATTCGGTACGTGCAGTTCGATGAGCTGAAGTACGCTTTACGTTCAGTGAATCAGTTTGCTCCCTGGTTTCACCACATTTTTGTCGTGACGAATAATCAGCGTCCGAAGTGGTTGATTGATCACCCTAAAATTTCGATTGTTGATCATAAAGACATCATTCCCAAAGATTTGAACCGGTTTTTTCATCCATTTGCATAGAAATGCATCTGGATCGGATACTTGGTTTGTCGGAGCATTTTGTCTACTCCAATGACGACATGATGCTGAGCCGGCCGTTTATGCCGGGGGACTTTTTCGATGCACAAGGCAGGCCGATTCTTTGGATGAGCAATGCGGGTGCAACCAAAATGACATCAATGCGGGCGAGTCTAATTTTGAACGATGATTCGATCAACAGTTGGCAGAAAACGCTGATTCGAGCAAGGGAACTCTATCGCAGAAAAACCGGAAGACGGATCCCATTTTTTACGCCGGCACATGCAATGGATACGTACAACATCTCTACGTTTCGCGAGGTGTTGTTTCGGTTTCCTGAGTTGTTGCAGACTAACTCTTCTCCTTTTCGGACGGGAGGTGAAATTTCGCGTGTGCTGTTTTCCTATGTGATGGCAAATGAGTTGGGGTGTCAGTGCCTTTTTAGGCAAAATACGCGTTTTTTTAACCGTATGAAGACACGCTTCTTTAGGCCTGTGGAAGTGTTGGCAGTTGTGCGCGATCATTTTGCCAAGTTGAAAAGAGATGTTGAACTGTTCAAGCCCAAAGCTTTTTGCATTAATAACTTGCGCCGAGACGAAGCTCCGGAGATGATCCGGTACCTGAATGGTAAATTTCCTCAGCCGGCTCCATGGGAGCGCGGAGAAAATTAATCCGAGGAAAGTCTCCTATTGTCTAGTTCAAGCATGAATCTCAAGTCCAGTTTTCAGCAACACGTCAATGTGTGGCTATCCGTTTTGGTTGCCGTGGTTGGTGCCGCGATTTCCATCCGATTCATCACAGGGCTTCCCAACGCTTTGTGGTGGCAATCGATCTATGTGTTTGTTGCTGCATCGGGTGTTTTTTTCATTGGGCACTTTTTGTTGCAGACGCTTCTGGTATGGCCGATCGGTTGCCTCAATGCCAAAGCAGGCAAGGGAGTCGCTCTGCTTTTGACATTTGTGTTGCTGACAGCACTTGTCACCGACACTTTTGTCTACCAACAATATCGGTTCCACATCAACTGGCCGATGATTGACTTGGCCATCGTCGGTGGACGAGAGGTGTTTTCCTTCTCGTCCGGGATGATGTTGCGAATTGCTCTGTTGACAGGTGCTGTTGCATTGCTGACAGGTCTTTTGCTGTGGTTATCAAGCGTTTTTCAACGAAAAATCAGGGTACGCTGGTTTTGCGCGGTCATTTTGTTGGGATATGTTGTTGTCAATGGCGTGAATGCCTACAGCGTCTCTCAAAGTGTCAGATCGGTGACGGTGCTTACGGAAAGAATTCCGCTGTATTACCCCATCCGTGCTAATCGTTTGTTGGCGAAGTTTGGCCTTGTTGCCGTGAAAGAGGACAGTGTGAAACTTTCTTCTCAAGAGGGGAGCTTCCGTTATCCGCTTCATCCTCTGCAGCTGGGCAAAGGGACAGACCTCAATGTGTTGATCTTGGCGATTGATTCGTTGCGTGCGGACGTTGTTGATGAAAAGACGATGCCCAATCTCACGAAAATCAAAAGTCAATCCATATCTTTCGCCGATCACTACTCTGCCGGCAATGCCACTCGAGCGGGTGTTTTTGGTTTGTTCTACGGACTGCCTCCTTTCTACTGGCAAAGTGCGCTTTCAACCAATATTCCCTCGGCGATGGTTTCAGGATTTCAGCAGGCCGGCTATGAGATCGGAGCCTTCACGACAGCCTCATTGATGCGACCGGAGTTCTACGCCACGGTGTTTGCGAATGTTCGCCCCATTCGAATGGGGTCGGATCAAGGTGCGACAGCGCCCGAACGCGATATGGACAGTGTCAATGATTTTGAGGCATGGTTGGATACGTTGGGTGCTGACAAGAGATTCATGAGCTTCATGTTCCTTGACAATCTGCACGCGAACGCTTTTCCTGAAGATCTGAATGTTCCGTACAAAGATTATTGGAAGGAAGTCAATCAACTTGAGTTAGGTCCGGACTTTGATCCGCAGCCCTATTTCAATCGGTACAAAAATTCAGCCTTTTGGCAGGACGTGTTGATTGGTCGCGTGTTCAAGATTCTTGAAAAGAAGGGCAAGCTCGAGAACACTATTGTTCTAGTGACATCCGACCACGGAGAAGAGTTCAATGACTCCAAACTTAATTATTGGGGACATAACGGAAACTTTTCTCAGGCGCAAATCAAGATCCCGTTGGTCATTCATTGGCCGGGTATGGCTCCTAAGGAATTTCAGCACCGTACGACAGCTTATGACGTCAGCGCCACGCTTTTGAAGCGAGTGTTGGGGGTACAGAACGCGACAGAAGACTATAGTGTAGGAACGGATCTATTCCAATCTGGCGGAAGAGATGCTTTCTTCGTTGGTAGTTACAACGAAGATGCCATTGTGTCCGGAAATGACGTGTTGCTTATCAAAATGAGTGGAGCCATGCAAGTGCACCGACTTAAGGACTGGCAGGAAATTGAATCTTCTGAAGTTAAGAAATGGGTACCGGCCTACCTGCAGATGCGAGGGAAGTATCGCCAATGATGGTTACCGGAACAGAGGCTAGAAAATGACAAACAATCTGCGACTCGAAGATGAGGATGGAGAGGAAGTCAAATTGCCCGGACTTCCCCCAAACACGAAAAACTATATGACGCCGGCTTGTTACCGACGACTACTAGACGAACGCGAACAACTGGTCAATGTTGAGAGGCCCAGCATCGTAAACGTCGTCAGTTGGGCAGCAAGTAATGGCGATCGTTCCGAAAATGGCGATTATCAATACGGCAAACGTCGGTTGAGAGAAATTGACCGCCGCATTCGCTTTCTGAACAAGCGAATTGAGAGTGCGGAGGTGGTGGATCCTGCCAGAAGACCGCCCACGGATCAGGTGTTTTTTGGGGCGACTGTGACGTATGAAAACTTGTCAACCGGGACTGAACACACCATTCGGATTGTAGGCATTGACGAAGCGGACCCGGAAAAGGGCGACGTAAGTTGGGTCAGTCCCATTGCCCGAGTGTTTCTTAAACAGCGAGAAGGAGACAGTGTGAAACTACCGACTCCTGCCACAATCGATCATCCGGCTCGAGTGGAAGAACTGGAAATCATTGCTGTGGAGTACGTGTGAGACGCCGGCGTTACAAAGAGAAACAAGGTAGGAAGGCTTTTGACGGAGGTTTTTCAGAGGCTTTAGAAAATTTACGTACGAGCATACGACGTGAGTTTTCCTATGAAAAACAGCAAGTTACCGGTCAGTGTTGTTTTGCTGACGCATAACGAAGAGCGCAACATCTACGAATGTCTGCAGAGTTGTGATTTTGCGGAAGAAATCGTCGTTGTGGACGACGACAGTACTGATCAGACAGTGGCAATCGCTGAAAGTCTGGGTGCCCGAGTGTTTCATCGGTCTCTGAATGGTGACTGGGGGGCTCAGAAGACTTTTGGAATTCAAAAGGCGACGTGTCCGTGGCTCTTTTTAATCGATGCAGATGAACGTGTGACGCCGACGCTTCGAGCGTCCATACGAGATGTGGTCACCGGAGTAAAACCGAAGTGAGCCTATCTGATCCAGCGAGAAAATCATTTCACATCCGCAGATGTGAAACACGGTTGCCTTCGGCCGGATTGGGTTCTACGACTCCTTCCTCGAGAAGGGGCTCATTCGGTCGGCAAGGTGCATGAAGCTGTCGTGACACCTTTTGACGAGGAAAAGTTAGAGGGAAGATTAAAGCACTTCCCCTATGTTTCATGGGATTCGTACTACCGGAAGATCGAACTCTACAGCCGATTGTCAGCAGATAAGTACCTGTTGGAAGGCAAACATTGCAATTTTGTCAGTGACATTTTGCTGAGACCCTTGTGGGCTTTCTTTAAGGTTTACGTGATTAACCGTGGGTTTATGGACGGAAAACTGGGCTTTATCTTTTCAATGAACCACTGCTTTTACACGATGTCCAAGTACGTGCGCTACTACTACTTGAAAAACTACGGCGGCAAAATCTAACTGCAACATAGAGGGCTCCCGCGGGAGCCCTCGTCACACTTACCGATCTTCCGACGGAAGGAATATCCTCTTGTCGCCGTCGAGACGTCGCGCCACATTAAGCACGGTGGGAATACGTTTGAGCGCACGCATGATGTGCATCAAATGCAGTCGGCTTCGAACCTGAATCATCAAATTCAGAGAGTCTTTGCCTTCTTTATTGGGCTCAACATTGACACCTACGATGGCGGAACCGGCAGAACTGAGTTCCGTTGCAACCGAGGCAAGTGTGGCACGGTCATCGGTGATTTCCAGATCCAACGGAACAAAGAAGCGAGCTTCTTCGGCACTGTCGGACTGCCACGCCAACGACATCCAACGCTGCGGAGCATTTTGACGGCCGCGAGCGACATGTTCGCAGTCGGCTCGGTGCACGGACAGACCGTGGCCTTTGCGCATGAAGCCCCAGATATTGTCGCCCGGAACAGGGTGGCAACAGGTTGCCAACTGTACCGCCATGCCTTCTGTGCCGCGAATACTGACTGCGGCTTCTCCGGCCGGATGCTCTGGCTTTTTCACCTGAAGTAATGTTTTGATTTGCCCGATGATGCCGGCAGCCGGCATATGCCCCAGACCGATATCCATGTAGAGCTGTTCGCGCGTTCCAATAGAGGCGTCACGCAGCACTTCGTGCCAGATAGGCTCGGGAACCGCCTGAAGGTTGAGCTGAGCTTCTTGAGCAGCCTTTGCGAGTACCTTGCGCCCCAGTGCTTCGGATTCCTCCGGGTTGCGTGTACGAAGGTATTGACGAACTTCGGCGCGGGCCTTGCCGCTGCGCACGAAGCTGATCCATTGCGGATCCGGTTCGGCATCTGGCGCTGTGATGATTTCGACCATATCGCCGTTTTTAAGCGGCGTGGACAGAGGTTGGTTCTCGCCGTTAATGCGGCAGCCGATGGCCTTATTGCCGACATCGGTGTGGATTTGATAGGCGAAGTCGACCGGACAAGAACCTTGCGGCAGGCTTACGATCTTACTTCTCGGCGTAAAGACATAGACGCGAGCCGGGAAGAGGTCGATTTTGATGTTCTCAAGGAATTCGCTGCTGTCGGCACTAGTACGTTGGATTTCCATCAAGCTTTGCAGCCATGACTTCACCATGTTCTGAATGCCGCTTGTATCCATGCTGTCGTTGTAGATCCAGTGCGAGAGAATGCCCATTTCGTCAATACGGTGCATTTCTTCGGTTCGGATCTGATATTCGACGGGCGTTCCATAAGGGCCGATGACAGTGGTGTGCAAACTTCTGTAGCCGTTTGCCTTGGGGATGGCGATAAAGTCTTTAAAGCGGTTATGAACGGGCTTATAGAGCTGATGCAGGGCGCATAGCGTGAGGTAGCACTCTTCACGCGTGCGCACGATCACGCGAAAGCCGTAGATATCCAAAACGTCTGAAAATGAAGCATGCGTATCACGCATGCGGTTGTATATACCGTAGATGGTCTTGTCGCGTCCTTGAACTTGAGCAATGATGCCGCACTTGGGCAAAGCGGAACGCGTTTCACGCAGAATGCGCTCCAAAACGGCTTTACGGTTCCCACGCGTAAGAATCACGTTTTCGCGCAGAATAGCGTAGCGACGGGGATAGTGATTGAAGAAAGACAGTTCCTGCAGTTCGCGGAAAACGGTATTGAGACCCAAGCGGTGCGCGATCGGCACGTAAATTTCAAGTGTTTCCTTTGCAATTCGGCGGCGTTTTTCCGGACGCATCACTCCGAGTGTACGAAGATTGTGCAAACGGTCGGCAAGCTTCACGAAAATCACACGCACATCGCGACTCATGGCAAGAAGCATCTTGCGAAAGCTCTCAGCCTGAGCGATTTCGTTGGACGAGAAACGCAGCTTATCGAGTTTGCTTACACCGTCAACGAGTTCGGCGACTTCCACGCCGAAGCGCTCGACCATTTCAATCTTGGCTACCGGCGTATCTTCAAGCACGTCATGCATCAAACCCGCACAGATCGTTGTTGAGTCCAGTCTCCACTCCGCCAAAATGTTTGCAACGGCAAGGGGATGCGTGATGTATGGTTCGCCCGATTTGCGGAATTGCCCCAGATGCGCATCATCGGCATACATAAACGCTTGACGCACGCGTTCAACGTCGGCTTTGGAAAGAAACTGGCTGCAACGGGCGAGCAGTTCGGAAGAGGTAACGACTTTGGTTACTTTTTCTACGGGAGAAAAGAGCGGGAGATCGGCTTCTTGACCGACAATGTCGTCAGCGCGGGCATCCAGGTAGGCGGCATCGTAGTCGTCTTCGTTGGATTGACCGGCATGAGGATGCTGGGGGCGAATGATGCCGGGGAGCGGTGCAGCCGGGGCTGTTTGAGGGGCGGTAAACAGCATAGGACCTATTCCGGAAAGTAATTGAAAACAAAAAAGCGCCGCCTGTTTTGTTTTATCGGATAGGCAGCGCTTTGATTCGCTTGTGGGCAACGCAACGGTTGTCCGTTGCCAAGTCGATGCAAGATGTTAAGAAACGCGTTCGAGCATTTCACGCGACACACTACCCTGCGCAATTTCGCGCAGAGCGATCACGGTGTTCTTATCCTTTGCATCCACGCGCGGTGCGTGACCGTCATTGAGCTGACGGGCGCGATATGCCGCGCACAGAACCATCTCAAAACGGTTCGGAATCTTTTTCAAGCAATCTTCAACAGTAATACGTGCCATTTTTCTTCTGTAAAAATAGGAAATCGTTGCAGTGGGGTAGAGATCAGACAGGAACACCGAGCGAGATGAATTGTTCGCGATGGCGCGCAGCCTGATTTTGGAAGTTCAGGCGCGAGGCTGTCACTACGGAGATCAGTTGCGACAAAGCAACGTCAAAGCTGTCATTAATTATAACGAACTCGAATTCGGGAGCGTGGGCGATTTCTGCGCCGGCGCCCATCAGACGACGCGTGATGGTTGCTTCGCTGTCGGTGCCGCGTTTGTGCAGTCGTGCTTCGAGAGCGTCAATTGAGGGCGGCAAAATGAAAATGCCCACTGTTCCTTCAAATTGAGAACGTACCTGACGGGCGCCCTGCCAGTCAATCTCAAGTAAAACGTCTTTTCCCGCGGCCATGCGCTGCTCAATCCAGACGCGACTTGTGCCGTAATAGTTGCCATGCACAAGGGCGGATTCCAAAAATTCACCGCGCGCCTTGCGTTCTTCAAATTCATTGACGGAAATAAAGTGATACTCGCGACCATTCGCTTCCCCTGGACGAGGTGCACGCGTGGTGTGAGAAATCGAAAGTTCAATTTCCGGGTCATGCTCCAAAAGTGCTTTGACCAGGGAGCTTTTTCCGGCTCCGGAAGGGGCCGTGATCATAAAAAGACGACCGGCGTGAGTGGTGGATTTCTGAGTAGCACAGTGAGACATAAGAGAATCATCCAGATGAAGATTTCCGGCTAGGGCAAAACGACAGAACAGCGCCCGACGATGGGCCGTATTTTATCCGTTTGCATGGCTGAGAAAAATTGGCGGGTAAAGGCCCAATATTCAAGAACAAGGGCGATGCCGATATACTTGCACTGCCCGCGAAAGATCGTGATTTTTTCTTCACCGTAGGCGCCTATTTTTTCTTTAACAGCAATCTCCTGCCGGAGGTGATTTCTGGCGGGAGGCTTCTTCCTTTGCGTTTCCAACTATGAAATACCATTTCCCGATCGTCATCATTGACGAGGATTACCATTCGGAAAACGTTTCCGGTCTTGGCATTCGAGACCTTGCACAAGCCATCGAGGCGCAGGGGCAGGAGGTTAGCGCCGTTACCACATTTTCCGATCTCTCGAGTCTCGCGCGTCAGGCGAGCCGTACGTCCGCATTTATCGTGAGTCTTGACGATGACGATTTCTCTGACACGGGCGAGGAAAACGAAGCCATTGCCGAGTTGCGCGCTTTTGTTCACCAAGTCAGAAGTTCGAATCCGGATGTGCCGATTTTTCTTTACGGTGAAACGAAGACGGCGCCTTCGATTCCGAACGACGTGCTGCGCGAATTGCACGGCTTTATTCACATGTTCGAAGATACACCCGAGTTCGTGGCGCGCTACATCGTGCGCGAGGCGCGTCAATATCTCGAAAGCCTGCCGCCGCCGTTCTTCCGCGCATTGACGCATTATGCGGCTGACAGTTCCTACTCCTGGCATTGCCCGGGACACTCGGGCGGTGTGGCTTTCTTAAAGAGTCCGGTCGGACAGATGTTTCATCAGTTCTTCGGCGAAAACATGCTTCGCGCCGACGTCTGCAACGCCGTGGAAGAACTGGGTCAACTGCTGGATCACACCGGACCGGTGGCAAAATCCGAACAAAATGCGGCTCGAATCTTCGGCTGTGACAATCTTTTCTTTGTGACGAACGGTACGTCCACGTCCAATAAGATTGTTTGGAACTACACGGTAGCTCCCGGAGACATCGTGATTGTGGATCGTAACTGCCACAAGTCGATTCTGCACGCTATTACTCTGACGGGGGCTATTCCCGTCTTCCTGATGCCCACGCGCAACCATTACGGAATCATCGGCCCGATCCCGCGTTCCGAATTTGATTGGGAAACGATTCAGGAAAAGATTGCCAAGAATCCGTTGATCAAAAATAAGAACGCCAAGCCGCGCATTATGACGATCACGCAGTCGACGTACGACGGCATCGTCTACAACGACGAAGTGATCAAGGAAAAGCTCGACGGCAAGGTCGACATCCTGCATTTTGACGAAGCTTGGTTGCCGCATGCGGCTTTCTCGCCGTTTTACAGTGACATGCACGCCATCGATCGCAACAAGCCGCGCACCAAAAAGAGCATGGTTTTTGCGACGCACTCCACGCACAAGCTTCTGGCAGGCATTTCGCAGGCAAGTCAAATTTGCATTCAGGACTCCGAAACGGAAAAGCTGGATCGCTCGAGCTTCAACGAAGCGTTCATGATGCATACCTCCACGTCACCACAGTACGCCATCATTGCAAGCTGCGACGTGGCCGCTGCCATGATGGAAGGCCGTGCCGGCAAGGCACTTGTGGAAGAATCCATTGCTGAAGCTGTTTATTTCCGTCGTGCGATGCGCGAAGTCGGTAAGAACTACGACGATTGGTGGTTCTCCGTCTGGGGGCCGGAAAAACTTCCGAGCGAAGGCTTCGGCTCGCAAAAAGACTGGATGCTGCACGCCAACGAAAGCTGGCATGGGTTTGGTCCCGTGGCAGAAGGTTTCAATATGCTCGATCCCATCAAGGGAACGATCGTGACGCCGGGCTTGTCCGTGGAAGGCGACTTCTCCGAGACGGGTATTCCTGCTGCCGTTGTAACGAAGTACTTGTCTGAGCACGGCATTATTGTGGAAAAGACGGGGCTCTACTCGTTCTTCATCATGTTCACCATCGGTATCACCAAGGGCCGTTGGAACACGATGGTGACGGAGCTGCAGCAGTTCAAGGATGCCTACGATGCCAACTCGCCGCTTTACCGCGTGATGCCGCGATTCCTTTCGGAATTTCCTCACTACGAGGGTCTGGGCCTGCGCGACCTCTGCCAGAGCGTGCATGAGGTCTATCGCGACTACGACGTGGCGCGTTTGACTACGCAGATGTACACCTCGGAAATGATTCCGGCAATGCGCCCGACGGACGCCTATGCCAAGTTCGCGCACGGTGAAATCGATCGTTTGCCGATTGACTCCCTGGAAGGCCGCATTTCAGCCGTGTTGCTCACGCCGTATCCGCCGGGAATCCCGCTTTTGGTGCCGGGCGAACGTGTCAATTCCAAGATTGTTGAATATCTGCGCTTTGCTCGAGACTTTACCCGTCGATTCCCGGGCTTTGAGAGCGACGTGCACGGTCTTGTGAAGGTCAAACAGCCTGACGGAACCATCAAGTACATGCTCGACTGCGTACGTGAAGACTAATTATCGAAACACAACTTCTTAACGAAAAAAGAAAATGGCTTTGGATCTGGTGATCTTTAATGAAACTCCCGTCACGATTCTCAAGGTGCAGGGAGCTGATAAGTTTTTGGCCCGACTTCTGACGAGCGACGTGACGAAACTTGCCGTGGGCGGTGTGGAGCGATCGGTGGCAATGAATGCGACGGGTGGTGTGCTGGGCACTCCCTGGGTGGCTCGTCGCGCAACGGATGCCTACGAAATCATTCTTGCGGGCGATGAAACCGATGCGTTGCAGGCCTGGATTCGCCAGGTGAGCGTTGCGTTTGAAGCAGAAGTGGGTGTGGAGGCTCTTGCGGGTTTCTACTTCGTCGGCAAGCTTCCGATTGACGGTATCACGCTGCAAGCCGGTCATATGGTCGAAAGCCTGGGCATCCGTTTCATCGATATGGGGTGGATGTGCTTGGCTATCGGTCCCGAAGCCAATATCAAGGCCTTGAGTGAAAACCTGATTAAAGCAGGGGCTAAGAAGGGCGAGCAGACCGGATGGGATGCCTTGCGAATCTTTGCTCGTGAACCTGCGGCAGGCTTGGAATTGGATGAAAGTTCAAGCCCGCTGGAAACGGGCCTGGAAGGCGCGTTGAACTTTGACGATCCCGATCGCATTTTTATTGGCCGAGCTCTGACAGAAGCGCGTTTTAAGGCCGGTAATTACGATCGTATGCAGTTGGTGGCCTTTGACGTTGCGTTTGACCCGGCTCTTCTCGTTGAAGTGCCTTACATTGTGATCAACGGCACGCAATACCCATGCACCTCGATTGCTCGAGTTCCCGAAGGTCCCTTTACCGTGGCGTTGGTACGTTTGCCTCAGGAGGTCAAAATCGGTGATCGTGTCCCGGTGGATGTCAAGACGGATCCACGTACGCACTGTGAAGCTGCTTTGGTGGTGGACAAACAAATCTAACTGAAATGAGAAACATGGCTGCCAGCGTTTTTGAAATGTTCAAGCTTGGCGTCGGTCCGAGTTCGAGTCACACCGTCGGACCGATGCGCGCCGCACTTCTGTTTGTCCAGGAGCTCCAAAAGAAAGAGCTATTGCCTAAGACGGAGCGCGTGGTCTGTGAGCTGATGGGAAGCCTCGGCGCAACCGGTCGCGGGCACGCTACCGATAAGGCCGTGCTTCTTGGCTTGTCGGGCAAGGCTCCGGCAACCGTGACTGGCAGGGAGTCCGTAGAGATCCCGCGAGAAGCTGAAGAAAATCATGTACTTAATCTTGCCGGGATCAAGCGTATTGCCTTTGATCCCGACCGCGACATGATTTTCTCGGCCGACAAGGTTTGTGCGTTTCACACCAACGCCATGGACTTGACGGCACTCGACGCTCAGGGAAACGGTTTGCTGTGCCGTCGTTATTACTCTGTGGGCGGCGGATTTATTGTGGCCGGTAGCGAACGAGACCCGGATGTTCCCAATGAGCCGGCGGCCGTTGCCAAGAGCAAGGTTCAGCCGTTGCCTTATGTGTACCGAAATGGTACAGAGTTGCTTGAATTGGCCATTGAACACAATCTTTCGTTTGCTCAGATCGCCCGCGCCAACGAACGCGTGCATCATACGGACGAAGAGATTGACAAAGAGTTGGATGCCGTTTGGGAAGCAATGAACGATTGCATCAACCGAGGGCTGGAAGCGGAAGGCATCATGCCGGGACCGTTTGCGGTCAAGCGCCGCGCGAAGCACCTGGCGCAACGGTTGGAAAACGTGAACTCCGCCTCCGACCCGTTGTGTGCACTCGATTGGATCAATGCCTGGGCTTTTGCCGTGGGCGAAGAAAATGCTTGCGGCGGTCGTGTTGTCACAAGTCCCACCAACGGGGCTGCAGGTGTGATCCCTGCAGTTCTTCGTTATTACCGTACATTTATTCAAGGAGCCAGTCCCGAAGGGATTCGCGAGTTTTTGCTCACGGCCGGAGCCATCGGACTCCTCTACAAGAGCAATGCCTCGATTTCCGGTGCAGAGGTCGGTTGCCAGGGCGAAGTGGGTGTTGCTTGCTCGATGGCCGCCGGTGCGCTGGCTGCAGTTCTGGGCGCCAATCCTCGTCAAGTCGAAAACGCTGCAGAAATCGGCATGGAACATTGCTTGGGGCTGACATGTGATCCCGTGGCTGGGCAAGTGCAAATTCCCTGTATCGAACGCAACGCTGTGGCTGCTGTGAAGGCGGTCAATGCGGCTCGTTTGGCTCTCGCCGGGGACGGAAGCCATTTCGTTAGCCTTGACGCTGTCATGCAGACGATGTTTGAGACAGGAAAAGATATGCAGTCCAAGTACCGCGAAACGAGTCGTGGAGGACTAGCCGTCAATATCGTGGAATGCTAACGATTCGCGAGAGATCTGAAATGGCAAAAACAAGCTTTGCCACAGTGTAAGTTGCTGTAGCTGAAGGGAAAACCCATGTACAATTCGGCGCAGCAGTTCTTGTGGCCTTCTGTGTGAAGACCGTAAAACAAGAACGACTGCCGGTGATGTTATCGTTGCCGGCATTTTCTTTTTCGCTTTACAGAAAATTCAAGAAAACTTCGCCACCGGACATAAACCGTGAACGCAAAAAAAATCTATCTCCGCAGCTTCGGCTGCCAAATGAACGACTATGACTCCTCCCGCATCATTGATCTGATGCGAGAGCAAGGGTACGAACGTACCGCTCAGCCCGAAGACGCCGATCTTCTGGTCGTTGTCACTTGTTCCATTCGTGAAAAAGCGCAGGAAAAAACCTTCTCCGATCTGGGGCGCTTAAGAGAACTCAAGAAAGAAAAGCCCTCCATGCGTATTGCTGTGGGCGGCTGTGTTGCCAGCCAAGAAGGAAAACGCATCCTGTCACGCTCGCCTTGGGTTGACGTGGTCTTCGGACCGCAGACGCTGCATCGTTTGCCGGAACTTCTTGCCGAGCGCGAACGCACGGGCAAGCCTCAGGTCGATATTGAATTCCCTGAAATCGAAAAATTTGATTGCCTGCCTGCTCCGACTGCCACCGGAGCAACGGCCTTCGTCTCTGTGATGGAAGGCTGCAGCAAGTATTGCTCCTACTGTGTGGTGCCCTATACGCGAGGCGAAGAAATCAGTCGCCCGTTGATGGACGTCCTGGTGGAATGTGCGCATTTGGCCAGTCAAGGCGTCAAGGAGATCACGCTGCTGGGGCAAAACGTTAACGCCTACTGCGGTCGCGGTACCGACGGCAATCCCGTGGACTTCGCGACGCTGTTGGAATTTGTCAGCGAAATTCCCGGCATTGAGCGCATTCGTTACACCACCAGTCACCCCAAGGAATTTTCGGACCGTCTGATTGAGGCTTACGGCAAACTGCCCAAGCTCGCCAATCATGTGCATCTGCCAGTGCAAAGCGGATCCGATCGAATCCTGAGTGCCATGAAGCGCGGCTATACGCACGAGTGGTATTTGGGACGTATTGCCAAGCTGCGCGAAGTGCGCCCTGATATCAGTATTGCGACGGATTTCATTGTGGGCTTTCCCGGTGAGACGGAGGAAGACTTTGCCGAGACGATGCGTTTGATCAAGGAGGTGGGTTTTGATGCGAGCTTCTCGTTTGTTTACTCGCCGCGTCCCGGTACGCCCGCAGCTTCTTACAAAGACGACACGCCGCAAGAAGTCAAGCTCAAGCGACTGCAGCATCTTCAGTCTGTGATTGATGCAAAGGCAACGGAGATTTCACAGTCGATGCTCGGCCGAGTCGAGCGTTGTCTCGTGTTCGGTAAGGCTAAGAAGGGTGAAGGGCTTTTGTCCGCACGAACCGATAACAACCGCGTGGTGAACTTCAAGGGCGACGACTCGCTCATCGGTCAGATGGCCAACATTCGCATCACTGAGGTGTATCCGCATACCTTGGGTGGCGAACTGGCCTAACGACGGTAGGAATATGAAAAAAGACTTGAAAGATTTTGTCTACGTCTTTGAGGCGACGGCCGGCGAACTCGCGATGCTTGTGGGTCCTCTGGACGAAAACTTGCGCCAAATCGAAACGGCTTTCGACGCCAAGATCTCTCGCCGCGGAAATCACTTTCGCATTGCGGGTGCCGAGGCGCCCAAAGCCTTTGCGGTGTTGCAAAGCTGCGCGGCCCGCGTGCATGCGGGTGAAGAGATTTCCGTCAACGACGTCCAGATGGCGGTGTTAAGCGAACAAACCGGAACCGACATTGACGACGATGAAGCGTTTATGCTCAAAACCCGTCGCGCGGGACTACAGCCGCGAACGCCCAACCAGAAGAAATATCTGCAGGCCATCATGCAGACCGATGTCGTCTTCGGCGTAGGTCCGGCAGGTACCGGCAAGACTTACCTGGCGGTGGCGGCTGCAGTGGATGCCTACGAACGAGATGCGGTTGAACGCATTATTCTGACGCGCCCTGCGATTGAAGCGGGTGAACGACTTGGTTTTTTGCCGGGGGATCTGGTGCAGAAGGTCGATCCGTATCTGCGTCCGCTCTACGACGCCCTGTTCGATTTGTTCGGCTTTGAAAAGACGCAACGACTTATCGAAAAGCAGATCATCGAGATTGCGCCGCTTGCCTTTATGCGCGGACGGACGCTCAACAATGCGTTTGTGATTCTCGACGAAGCGCAAAACACGACGCCCGAGCAGATGAAAATGTTTCTGACGCGCATAGGCTTTGGGACGCGTGCCGTGATTACGGGTGACGCCACTCAGGTAGATTTGCCCAAGGGCGTCAAAAGCGGGCTCACTCACGCCTGCAATGTTCTCGAAGACGTGCGCGGTATTTCAATTGTGCGTTTTACAACCGAAGATGTTGTGCGACATCCGTTGGTGGGTGCCATTGTGAGAGCTTACGAGAAAGCGGAAAAAGAGGCGGAGGCTGCGGCTCGGGAACGTCGAGAAGCGGCGAGGCAAGCCAAGGAAGAACGATATGGCAAAGAAGAAAGCAACGCTTGAAGTTGAATTTGAGCGAACGGACGATACGACAAAGCGCCTTCCCACTCGTGCCGAAATGACGCAGTGGATGCTGGCGGCGCTTTCGGTTCCGGCTGCGTTTTGCGTGCGTTTTGTGGGACTTGAAGAGGGACAAGAACTCAACAAGACCTATCGCAGCAAAGACTACGCCACGAATGTCTTGACGTTTGACTATCAGCATGAACCGACGGCGCAAGCCGATATCGTCATTTGTACGCCGGTGTTGGTGCGCGAAGCCAAAGAACAAAACAAGTCGTTTCGTGCGCACCTCGCGCATCTTCTTGTGCATTCGACGCTGCACGCACAGGGTTGGGATCACGAAACCGATGACGAGGCCGAGGAGATGGAAGCGCGCGAGCGGGAAATTATGCACACGCTCGGCTTTCCGAATCCTTATTCGGACAGGGCACGGGGACACTGATTGCCATCGATACCACCACAGAGTTTGTCATTTTTGGGAGTGAACGAATCTATTAAATAGCTATTAATATCTATTAATCTATTAACAGATTGATAGAAAGAGAGCTGCTCTGGACCTGCGAAAAAGCGTCCTACAAACGGTTACGGAATCGGCGCTGACAGAAATGTCATCTGCACTTAATTCGGCAATTTGGGTTGCAAAAAGTTGCTGTCGTTACGGCAGGGAGCTGTTGCAGACTACCGAGGCTGGAGCTTTTTTGTGAATTGGCCTGCGCAGCTTCGCCGAATTTCACGTGCTTCCGTATAAGGCTCTAAAATGACAGGATTGATGCGAGTTTGATATCGTTTCACATTTCCAGACTCGCGCTCAGACGCAGCTTAGAAGAACAAAATCAAACAATGACAGCTCCTGCCGAAGATACCCCCGCCGTTACCCCGCCCAAGCCTCGTTTCGGTTTGTCTCGAGAGGAAAGGGCCAAGCTATTGTCACGACTCAAGCCTGCTGCCGGAGCCGTTGCGCGCGGTCGGACGGCCGAAGAAGCTTCGCGGCCTGCCATTGATCCGCGCTTTACGCGATTTGCGGATTTTCCGGTCTACAAACAGCTGCGCATTGAGAAAAATGTGGCGCAAAGCGCGGGCATCCTCAATCCCTTTTTTCAATGCCACGACGGCATTGCCAAAGCACACACCTCGATTAACGGCGAGACGTTTCTGAATTTCTCGACGTATGACTACCTGGATTTGATGGGGCACCCGGAAATTGCGCAGGCGGCGACGGATGCTCTGGAGCGCTGGGGGACCGGCGCTTCGGCTTCGCGTCTGGTTTCCGGCGAACGTCCTCCGCATCGAGCGCTCGAAAAGGTCCTGGCATCGCTTTACGGCACGGAAGACGCCATGGTGTACGTAAGCGGTCATGCGACCAACGTTTCCACCATCGGTAAGCTTTTCGGCCCCAACGACGTGATCTTTCACGATTCGCTCTCTCACAATTCGATTGTGTTGGGCGCACAGTCAAGCGGCGCACGCCGCATTTCCTACCCGCACAACGATTGCGAAGCTTTGCGCCGTCTTTTGCTGACGCACCGAGCTTCGGCTGAGCGTTGTCTGATTGTGACCGAAGGCGTTTTCTCGATGGACGGCAACATCGCCGATATGCCGGGTCTTGTGGCGCTCAAAAAAGAATTCGGCGCCTTTCTGATGGTTGACGAAGCGCACGCTCTGGGTGTTTTGGGCAAAACCGGCAAAGGGACGGCAGAGCATTTCGGTCTGCAGCCGCGCGACATTGACATCACGATGGGGACGCTTTCCAAGACTTGCTGCACCTGCGGCGGCTATATCGCGGGGTCTGCAGAGCTCATTGAACTTCTGAAGTTCACTTCCCCCGGCTTTGTTTATTCGGTGGGCATGTCGCCTGTGCTTGCCGCCGCTTCGGCCAAAGCGATCGAAATCATGCTGCGCGAGCCCGAGCGCGTACAAAGGCTGCAGCACATCAGCCACTTTTTTGTGCAGGAAGCTAAGCGACTGGGACTCGATACCGGTCACGCCGAAGGCTATGCCGTGGTGCCGATCATGCTCGGAAGTTCTCTGTTGGCGGGTAAAGCTGCCACGCGTTTGTTCCGAGCTAAAGTCAACGTCATGCCGATCATCTATCCGGTGGTCGAAGAGGGGGCGGCTCGACTTCGCTTTTTCCTTTCCGCAGCGCACACCGAAGAGACGGTTCGTCAGGCGCTTTCCATTGTGGCGCGCGAAGTGCAAGCGGCCCGTCAGGACATTGACGCGCAAGTTGGCTGACTCACGTTCGTTTGCTCATGACTGACCGTACTCTTCATCCCGATCCCGCGCCGGAGCCCCGAATGCTTCCCGATCTGTCGGGGCGTTCCTTTTTGCTCCTGCAAGGTCCGCAGAGTGGTTTTTTCCGTGAATTGGCAAAAGGACTCCGAGAAGCGGGGGCGCTTGTCGAAAAAGTCAATTTCTGCGGCGGCGATGTGTTGCTCTGGGGCATAGGGCACGCCTTTTGCTACCGCGGAACGCGCTATGAGTGGCTATCCTGGGTGGGCAAAATTTACCGCGGACGCCACATTACCGATATCTGCGTCTACGGTGACTGGCGCCCGATGCATTGGGAAGCCATTCGCTTGGCCGATACGCTGGGCATTCGCATTTGGGTGTACGAAGAGGGCTATTTGCGCAACTCTTATTCGACACTTGAGGAGTTCGGGGTCAACGGGCGTTCGCGATTGCCGAAAACGGCCGGCGGGATTCGAGCCTTGTCTCAGCAGCTCGGTCCCAACACCACCCCCGTCGAACACCATGAAAACGACATTGTTGACAAAGTCGTGCAAGCGATCAAGCATCACGCGGGCAACTTCTTTCTTTGGCCGTTTTTCCGGCACTACCGCACGCATCGGCCGAGCAACATCGCTTTTGAACTGATCGGCATTTTGCCGCGCTACTTTTCGCGTGCGCGTCGGGCTCGGCGCGATGCCAAGCGGTTGCGTGAATTTCATGCCAAGCGAGCGCCGTACTTCTTTTTCCCGCTGCAGCTTAATTCCGACAGCCAAATTCAACTTTATTCGCCCTATGTGCGCATGCACGAAGCAATTGCCGACGTGTTGACGAGTTTTGCCAAGCACGCGCCGAAAAACACGCATTTGCTGATCAAAAACCATCCGTTGGACAACGGTCTGATCGACTACGACACCTTTGTCAAAGCTTTTTCCTCCGAACTCGGCATTGCCGATCGCGTGACTTTCGTTGACTTCGGAAACACCGGACAGATGGTCGGACGCAGTCTCGGGGTGGTGCTTGTCAACAGCACCGTGGGCATCATGGCGCTGGAAAAAGAGATTCCGGTCTACTGCCTCGGCCACAGCATCTACAACATCGAAGGCTTGGCGCAAAGCTGGCCTTTGGTGAGTCTCAAGGATTTTTGGAAGGCACCCGCGGCGCCCGACAAGAGCTTATTTGAGGATTTTCGCAATGTGGTGGCGCAGTGTGCGTCGGTGGCGGGCAATTTCTACAGTACCGAAGGCATTCAGGCGGCTGTGAAAAGTTCTTTGAGGCGGTTTGCAAAGCCGCGCCGCACTGCAGATCCCGATCCGCGCTATGCGCCGCCCGGTCTTTTGACGCGCTAGATCTGTGCGATTTGCCGGATAATGCGTCTGAACGCACAAGTTTTTTGCTCCCACGAATCTTGCGTGAGCAAGCAGCAACAGAAGTCGTACTATGGATGAACTGAATCTTCGTTATGCCGTTGCGGACGATCTGGATTTTGTGAGCCGGGTTGTGACGGAAGTCTCCGAAGGCATCGTCGAGTGCCTTTTTGCCGACCTTTTGCCGATGCAGCAGGCAAGCGACGTGTTGCGGCTTGCCTTCGGGCGAAACGTCGCTCCCTATGTGACGGAGAATGTAATTTTGGCCGAGGTCGGAGATCAGACGGCGGGGCTTTTGTTCAGCTACGACGCTTGCGAGCAGCAGATTCCGACACTGATGGAAAATTTCCTCACAGCCAAGCGTATCGATCCGGTGCGAGAAGTGCTCACGGCAACGGTCGACGATGCCCTGTGGGTTAATACGTTGTGGGTCAATCCGCAGTTTCGAGGACGCGGTTTGGCGCAATTGCTTTTGGAGGTTGCCGCCGACAAAGCTCGTGACTTGTCGCTGAAGAAAATCGCGTTGCACGCCTTTGCCGAAAACGAAGCGGCTCTCGGTTTGTATCGAAAGGCGGGCTTTGAGGTGCTCAAAGAAGTGACGCTCGGAGACCCTTTGAGCGCGCGGCATCCGAAGGGTGGTCGCGTACTGAGTAAGACGCTTGATACGCCGGCCTAGAAAAGAGAGGACGAACCATGGCCCAAACGACTGCCTGTACCCGTCGCGTGGCCGTCACCGGTGCTTCGGGCGGCATCGGCGCGGCGCTTTTAAAGGCCTATGCAGCTCCCGGAACCCGTATCTATGCCTGCGCGCGCAATCGAGACAACCTCGAAGCCAATGCTCGTACGGCGCGTCTGTACGGCGCCGATGTGGTCTGCGAAACGTTCGACGTACGAGACGACGCCAAGCTCATCGACTGGATTGATTGCGTGGTGGGCGACGGGGATCTTGACGTTTTGCTCATCAATCAGGGTGTCTCGGCCTCTGCACAGACGACCGAAAAGGGTTTGATGCCCGAAGCCACCGCCGACATGTTGCGCGAGATTGACGTTAACGCGCGCGCCGATTTGCTGGCCGTCAATGAGGCCGTGCGAAAGATGATCGAGCGAAAAACCCCGGGACACCATTTCCAGGTGGGCATGGTGAGTTCCATGGCTTCTTTTACGGGGCTGCCCTCTTCACCCGGCTACAGCGCTTCCAAGGCTTGCGTACGGGTCTTTGGACAAGCAATGCGCCGCTTGGTCGCCGAGCACAACATCGGGGTGACGGTGATTTGCCCGGGTTTCGTGGTCAGTCCCATGAGCGAACGGTTTGTGGGCGGCAAACCCCTGATGGTGACGGCCGACGTGGCCGCACATCGTATCCGTGAGGCTATGGACGCCAATCGCGCGACCTGCGTCTTTCCGAAGATCCTGCGATGGAGCATTGCGCTTTTGCCGCTGTTGCCCGAAGCGCTCCAAGCGATCGCATTAAAGCCTTTTGACTTTTCGGTGATTCCGGACGCTGAGACGCAGGCGATGCAGGACAAAACGAACAACAACCGCACGGATGATTCATAGCCATGACGCCGGTTGCTCTCAGTCTTTTCTTTTTCGTTGTCGGCACGTTTTTGTTGTGGCTTGCCAACCGGGCGGCCACGCCCAAGGGCGTAACGTTTGACCAGTCGCTTTCGGTGAATCGCCGGCTGGAAGTTGCGCCGGTGGCGGTGACGGCCGTTTTGGTCTACTGGGGGCTGACGGCGCTTCTGGCGCGTCCAGTCTCCGTTTTCTGTTTGAGCGTTCTGGGCATTGTGTTGCTTTTAGCCGGCAATGCGCTCAAGGTAAAGCTGTTGGGAGAGGTGCTTCTTTTTTCCGACGTGTTCCTTGCCGGTCACGCCCTGCGTTTTCCGCGCCTGTATTTCGGGTATGTGCCCAAGTGGGTGTGGGCGGTGCTGACAGTCTTCGTGGTGGCGCTTGCGGGCGAAGTGGCTCAAGAATCTGCGCACGATTCTCTTCGCGTGCTTGCTCTGGTGTTCTTTTTGGCAGGCGTTGCCTTTACTTGGACGGGACTGAAATTTTTGGTCGGCCAAGCAGACGCTTTTCTTTCGGCTAACCCGCCTGTTTTTCGGGCTCAGGTTGATGCGGCGCGTTTTACTCCCTTCGGAGCTGCGCTCGTGCATTTGGTGAGCTTTCTGGCTCGAGCCGAAACGATACGCCGGCGGTTTAACCTAAATGGCCGTGAAATCGAGTGTTCAGAGTCGACATCCAACGCGCACGAGAATGAGGTCAAAGCACAAAAAACCGACCAAACGCCGCGCCATTTTGTGCTCATCCAGGCTGAAAGCTATTGTCCGGTTGCCGAGTTGCTCAACCGACCGAGCACGACGCCGACAATTGACGCGTTGCGCACACAGGGACCGGGCGGCAAGCTGCTTCTGGATTGGCGCGGTGCCTATACGATGCGCACGGAGTTTTCCGTTTTAACGGGACTCGAAACCACGTCGTTGGAGGCCTACGCGTTTGATCCGTACCAGCTTGCTCGTCGCATTCCGATGACTTCGCTCGCCCGAGACTTCAAGGCGCGAGGATACGACACGGTAGCCTGGCACCCCAACGACGGTCGCTTTTTCGATCGCTTTGCCGTGATGCCCCATTTGGGCTTTTCTCGACTGATGGATATTGCGGCATTTGCTGATTTGCCTCGCGAAGGGCACTACGTTGGCGACAAGGCGCTCCTGCAAAGAGCCGCGCAATTTTTGGCGACTTGTACAAAGCCCACGTTTCTTTTCATTGTCACGATCGAAGCGCATGGACCCTGGAGCGGCACCGCCCAAGAGCAACTCGCGGAGTATGAGGTGCACCTGCGCCATCTCGACGAGGGCGTGGATGAACTTGTGAAGTCATTGAGCCGCTCGCATCCCGGCAGTACCTTGGCGCTCTACGGAGACCATCTGCCGAGTCTTGCCGTGTTGCGCCAAGCTTCTCCCGCCACGGCATGGTTTGCGCATCGTTGCGGCGCAGAGACGAATGCGGCCGAACACGCGACGCCGCAGGACTTGCCGGCGCATCAAATGCGCGACACACTCCTGCGGCTGCATACGAAGCCTTAAGCGGAGGCGTTTTTCGGTGAGGCGTTGAGCGAAGCCGGAATTTCCACCGTGAAGGTCGAGCCTTCTCCCAGACGACTTTCGATGTGCATCGTTGCGTTAAGGTGAATAAGCACATGCTTGACGATGGCCAGTCCCAGGCCCGTGCCGCCCGTGTCGCGTGAACGGGATTTGTCGACGCGATAGAAGCGCTCGGTGAGCCGCGGAATGTCTTTTTCGGCAATGCCGATGCCGTGGTCGGTGACGCTGATTGCAATGGCGCCGTTTTCCTTGACGTGCCCGGCCAATTTGATGATGCCGCCGGACGGGGAATACCGCACGGCGTTGGTCATGAGGTTTACGACGGCGCTGCGCAGTTCATCGGGCCAGCCGTGCACGGACATATTGGCGGCGATATCGGTTTGTACCGTGTGCGTTTTGACGGCCATGACGCGAATTTCTTCCGCAATCGTATTGAGCATGCTCGAAAGGTTGATGATTTCGGAGGGCTTGGTTTGCTCTTCGTTTTCCAGGCGAGAAAGCGTGAGCAAATCGTTGATAAGTCGCTGCATGCGACCGGCCTGCTCACGCATGAGGTGCAGGTGAGAAGCCTGAAGCTCCAGTTTGGTCGGAGCCTTTTCGTCAATGCCGTTGAGCGCCATATCGAGAAAGCCCGAGAGCACGGTCAGAGGCGTTCTGAGTTCGTGAGAAACGTTGGCGACGAAATCACGCCGCATCGCGTCAAGTCGCTCTTGCTCGGTCACGTCGCGTGCAATCAGGATGCGGGTTTTGCGATCCACGTCCACGAGGCGGATCTCGTTGGCGGTATTGGGCGACTTGGTGCGCAGGATGTAGGGGGAGGCAAAGTTGCCGGACTTGATGTAGTTCTGCAGTCCCTCATCGGAAACGAAGGCCAGAAGGTGGCGACCAGCGTCGTCTTCTCCTTCAATGCCGAAGATTTTTTCGGCGACATCGTTGCACCACGTCACCGACCAGTCTGATTTTACGAGTACGATGCCCTCGGGCAGCGCGGCGAGTGTCTTGCGGTAGCGTGCTTCGCGTTCGGTCAGGCGGCGTGTGTTTTTCTCAAGTTGTTTGCGGCTTTTGGCGATGCGATAGAAGATTTCGCTCCAGACGCCCGAGCGCACCGACGGCGTATCGGGCAGTCCCGGTTCTTCGAGCCATTGCGCAAGCAACGCGATGTAGTTGAGATGCATGAAGATCTCAATGAAGAGCCCCAATATCAAAAGGCCGAAGCCCCAGACGGGACTGGCAAGCCCGGCAATGCCCAGGCAGACGCAGCAAAGCAGGATGAGCCGGAACACGACCGGCGCCATTAATTTCAAGCGCTTGACCATGGCGGAATCACTTTTCAGACGGCGTCGTTGGCGCGATAACCCAGACCGCGGACAGTTTCGACCAGGGAGGCCGCCGCTGTGCCGGCCAATTGTTTACGCAGGCGAAGAATGTGTACGTCAACCGTACGCTCGTCGAGTTCGGTTGAATCGTCCCAGACTCGGGACAGGAGTTGTGCGCGCGAATAGACGCGGCCCGGTGAAGAAGCCAAAACGAGAAGCATCTTGAACTCGATCACGCCGAGTTTGACGGGTTCGCCCTGAACTTTGGCAGAAAAGCGCGCCTCATTGATGGTAAGCGGGCCGCAGGTGACCGTTTTTTCGGCTTCGGCGCCGCCGCGGCGCAGAACGGCGCGTATGCGGGCAATGAGTTCGCGCGGTGAGAAGGGTTTGACGACGTAGTCGTCGGCGCCGGCGTCGAGGCCGGCGACTTTGTCGCTTTCGGTACCGCGGGCCGTGAGCATGATCACGGGCACGGCCGCGTAACGCTCGTCGCGCTTGAGTTTGTCAAGCCACTGCAACCCCGAGAGGTCGGGCAACATCCAGTCCAGAAGAATCAGGTGGACGCGGTTTTGAGAAAGAAGGTCGCTTGCTTCCTGAACGCTTCCGGCTCGCAATACGGTATAGCCGGAGGATTCGCAGGCAAAACCGATCAGTTCTCGGATTGCCGGTTCGTCTTCAACAACAAGAATGGTCTCAGCCATGGTTGATTTTTCCTCGTACGCGCTCGTGCGCGTGTGCGTGTGTTTGTTTTTTTGATGCGCTGATGTCGCTTACAGTGGAAAATTATGTCGGATTCGTGACAAGGACGTGACAAGAACCGCAAAAGTGTTCAGAAATGCTTTCAGAGGGCGGCGTTACTTCGCGCAGTAGTTGCTTTTGGTTATCGTCGTTGCGCTAACGCAAAAGAAACTCTATTTGATTTGTCCTATGGCAAAAAAGTTCAATTTTTGTGAAATGCGGAAATTCTTTATTAAAAACAAAGACTTGCGCATTTGTATGGCTTGTAATAAGCCTTGATTTGTCGCAAAAGTAAGGGTTTATACTAGCCTCGCGAATGCTTTCTTCGGTCTAAATTAAGCACTGAGACGTTGAAACAGTTTGTTTCAACGCTGCAGTGCGTGACGTGTGGACTTTGGACACAACCAGGGGCTGCCCGTTCTCAGCGAAGAAAAATTTCAAATGGAGAGCTGTTATGGCAGATAAGAAATCCTCCGCGTGGACCAGCTTGCCGATGCAGATGATGCTCGGTCTGGTGCTGGGTGTGATTGTCGGCGCGTTTACCAACCCCGAATTCGCGCAGACCTGGTTCCGTCCGCTGGGCGACTTGTTCATTCGTTTGATCCGCATGGTGGTCGTTCCCCTGGTGTTTGCCACCCTGGTTGCCGGTGCCGCCGGCATAAGTGACGTTTCGAAGCTCGGCCGCGTTGCCGTTCGTACGTTGGTGCTCTTCATGGTCACGTCGGCCATCTCTGTGGTGTTCGGTCTCGTGATCGCCAACCTGATTGACCCAGGCGTGGGCGTGACGCTCTCGACCGAAGGCCTGAAGGCCGCTCAGGTCAATGCCCCGAGCTTTGTGAAGACGTTGCTTGAAATCGTCCCGATCAATCCGATGGAAGCCTTCGCCAAGGGCTCGATTCTTCAGATCATCTTCTTTGCCATCATGTTCGGTTTCTGCTTGAATGCGATGGGAGAGAAGGGCCGTGCAATGTACGAGTTCTTTGACGTCATGGGCCACGTGATGATCCGCATGACCAACATCGTGATGCGTTATGCTCCGATCGGTGTGTTCGGCTTGATGGCTGCTGTTGTTGCTCAGCACGGCATTGCGGTTCTGCTTCCGTTGGGCAAGCTCATCCTTTCGAGCTTTATTGCCACGTCGTTGCTGATCATCATCATCTACATCCCGTGGGTTAAGTTCTGGATTCGCATTCCTCTTGGCCAGTATTTCAAGGGCATCTTCGAACCCTGGCTCATTGCCTTCACGACTTGCTCGTCGGCTGCCGCTATGGCTTCCAACCTCGTGGCTTCCCGTCGTTTGGGTGCGACCAACGCTATTGCTTCCTTTGCCGTTCCTCTGGGTAACACGATCAATATGAACGGTACCGCCGTTTACATGGGTGTGTGCGCGGTGTTCGCTGCTCAGATTTACGGCTTGCCGCTCACTTTCACCGATCAGGTGATCGTGGTTATCACCGGCGTGTTGGCTGCTATCGGTACTGCCGGTGTTCCTGGTGCGGGTCTGATTATGTCGACTTTGGTCTTTACGCAGATCGGTATTCCGCTTGAAGTGATCGGTCTGATTGCTGGTGTTGACCGTATTCTCGACATGATCCGTACGTCCATCAACGTGGTCGGTGACTCGACGACAGCTCTGGCGGTTTCCCGCATGGAAGGCGAACTCGGTACCGAACCGTTTGACGAAGACGAAGCGAAGTAACCTGACTTCCTTTCCCTTGGACTCCCGATTTCGGGAGTCCGTTAGCACGAAAGTCCGTGAGTCTTAATTGATTTGCGGGCTTTTTTGTTTACCGATGTTTGGACAATCAGGCAAAAACTTGAACCTTTCAGGTGGTTGGCTGAATATGGGGTGCGCTATCCTGCTCCGTGCAAAAAGGCCGGAATGCCGGCTTTATAACTTTTCTGTGAGGTGTTGACCATGCATTCCTTTGAACTTTATATGCCCACGCGTCTTGTTTACGGTGCTGACAGCATCGAGAAACTAGCTGCAGCGGTCGCTCCCTACGGCAAACGCGCGCTGATCACTTACGGCGGCGGCAGCGTGGTTCGCAGCGGCCTGCTTGACCGCGTCAAGAAGGCGCTGACCGGTTTTGAGGTGGTGGAATTTTCCGGCATCGAACCCAATCCCCGCGTGAGCTCTGTCAACGCCGCAGCCAAGCTGGCCCGTGAACAGAAGGCCGACTTTATCGTGGCCGTGGGTGGAGGCTCCGTGATCGACGCCTCGAAGGCAATTGCCGCAGCCGTTAAGTATGAGGGCGACGCCTGGGACCTCGTCAAGGACGGCAGCCTCATTAAGGACGCTTTGCCGCTCTTTTCGGTGCTCACGCTTGCGGCGACCGGCAGCGAATACGATGCGCCGGGCGTGATCAGCAATATGCAAACCAATGAAAAACAGGCGATCTCCTCTCCGCTGCTTTTTCCGAAGGCTTCTTTCTGCGACCCGTCTGTGAGCGTAAGTGTTCCGGCATGGCACACTGCAGCGGGCGCTGCCGACATCATGTCGCACACGTTTGAACAGTATCTGGTAAGCGAAGGCAACGACGTAAGCGACGGTTTCTGCGAAACGATTCTCAAGACCGTGATCAAGAACGCTCCGATTTGCATCAAGGATCCGACCAATCTCGAGGCACGCTCCGCAATGATGCTCGCGAGTTCCTTCGGCTGCTGCGGTCTGCTTGCGATTGGCAATATGCCCTCACCGTGGCCGTGCCACGCCATCGAACACGAAATTTCGGCCTGGCATGACATCACGCACGGCGTGGGGCTGGCAATCATTACGCCGCACTGGATGCGCTACAGCCTGAACAAAAAGACGGCGCCCCGCTTTGCGCAGTATGCCGTTAACGTTTGGGGCATGGATCCCAAGGGCGATGTGATGGAATTGGCCAATGCTGCCATTGATAAAACCGCGGAGTTCTTTGCGTCCATCGGTATTCCGCAGCGACTGAGCGAAGTGGGTGTGGATGATTCGCATTTTGAAGCGATGGCTGATCACATTCCGACGTGCTGGTGGCCGCTGTCCGGAGCATTGCGTCCGATCGACAAGGCCGGCGTGATCGAAATTCTGCGCGCTTCGCTCTGATCGAACTGAGCTGATTCAAACAAAGCGGCCCGAGAAGAAAGGTATCTCTCGGGCCGTTTTTCTTGCGGGGCGCCGGACAGACGCCTCGCGGGATGACGATGCTCTATTAGCGACGGATCAGCAGGATGGGAACGTCGCCCTGAGCTGCGATACGAGTGGCAGTCGAGCCCATCACGGCACTCTTAAAGCGGCCGTAGCCGTGGCTGCCCATCACCACCAGGTCGAGCTTCTTTTTCTTTGCAAATGCAGCGATTTCGTCGCCCGGGTTGCCCACGAGGCAAACTTCCTTGGGCGTGAGACCGGCTTTGGCAAGAATCGGACGGATCGGATCGACGGCTTCACCGAATTCCTTCTTCTGCAGTTCGAGCACTTCGCTTTCGGACAGTGCCGGAAGTGCCATGCCTGCCATGTCGGGCATCACGGCGCCGGCGTAGTCGCTTGCGACGTTGATCAAATAGAACGAAGCGCCTTCGCCGAAAAGCTCCTTGTGACGCACGAGGTACTTGACGGCAGCCACGCCGAACTTGGAACCGTCAACGGCGATGCCTACGCGCATGGCGTCCGTTTCGGGAACGGCCTTGTTGCGCACGATCAGAATCGGGTTCTTGGTGCGGGCGAGAACACCGTTTGTCACGGAGCCCAGGAAGAGGCCGGCAAGAGCGGTGCGGCCGCGCGACCCCATGATCACCAGATCGGCGTCAAGACGCACGGCTTCTTCGGCAATCTTTTCGGAGGGATCGCCCACCATAAAGGCTTCGGTCACCGTGATGTGCTTGTCAGACAGGAACTTGCGTGCCGGTTCGAAGATTTTTTCGGCTTCTTCTTCGTAGTAGCGCGTGAGCGAATCCTTGCCGACCAAGCGTGCCGCGCGGGCGGGCAGAGGATCGAGCACGACCAGAAGCTCGATTTCGGGGGCGTGACCCAGAAGAGACGTGCGGGAGGCTACAAAGGACAGAGAGTTTTCGCTGTAGCTGCTGCCGTCGATAGGAACGAGAATTTTCATACGTCTATTTCCTTTGTTCTTTCTTGAGTGCGGCGCCCGAAAAGCGTCGAGCTCACAATGTGAAGAAAAAACCGAAACGGTTTGGTGCGGACTGTGGTTGCTCGCTCACCAAAATACCTTATTCGATCATAGCGCAGTTATAAACAGATGCGGCGGCGCATGGGGGGTTTTTTCCGGCCGCCGCGTCTGGCGACTGCGCGCTTTAGGGGTTATCACTTGCGAATGAGCATCACCGGCACTTCGCCTTTGGCAAGAAGTCGCATTGCCGTTGATCCGAGCACAGCGCTCTTGAAGCGCCCGTAGCCGTGAGTGCCCATCACCATCAAACTGAGCTTCTTTTTCTTGGCGACTTTGGCAAGTACGTCACCCGGTGTGCCTTCGACGCAAACCTTCTCATATTCGATGCCGGCCTTGTCAAGCATCGGTACGATGTCTTCGGTGGCTTCTCGGTATGTCTCTTCCTTGATGGCCTCCAGATCCGTGCCTTTGAGCGGTTGCGGCGCACCGGTGGAGACGCCAGCAAGAAGCGTGAGACTGATGTCGCTTGTGACGTGAATCAGATAGAACTTGGAGTCCTTTCCGAAGAAGTCGAGATTGTTGAGGATGTAACGCACAACAGCTTTGCTCTGCGGCGAACCGTCAACGGCAATGCCCACACGCATGCTGTCCTTTTTCGGAATCAGGTCGGAGCGAACAATCAACATCGGCACCTTGGTGCGGGCGAGCACGCCGCGCGTGACGGAGCCGAGGAAAAGCCCCTTGAGGCTCGAGCGGCCGCGCGAGCCCATGACCACGAGATCGGGCTTGGTGCGATCGACTTCGTCGGCGATACCCTCGGACGGATCGCCCACGACGTAGACTTCCTCAACAGGAAGGTCTTTGCCTTTGAGGAATTTGCGGATGGGCTTGAAGATCTTTTCAGAACAATCCTTGTAATAGCCCTCAAGTGTTTCACGCTCGATAAAGCGCAGGGCGCCGGCCGGGATCTGCGGCACGACGGAGAGCATTTCGATTTCGGGCGAGCTTGCAAGGAAGCCTTCACGCGAAGCAAGGAATTCAAGTGCGTGGTCGGTATAGATGCTGCCGTCAACGGCAATCAGGATTTTCATAAGCACCCCTTCTCAAGCGTCGGGGCTTATTGGCTGCAGCTCGTTTTGAGAAACAAACTCGAAACAGTGATAGCCGCGCCGGATAGCCTCATCGTGACGCCTTCTGTCGAGTTGATAAGCGAAAAGTTTTTTCTTTTTCTGCTTCGATATTAGCGCATCACGCGGGTTTTGCAAGCAAAGCGAGAAGAATTTGAACACGGGCCGAATCTGCGCAACAAATGAAGTTGGATACGGAACTCGGCCTCCTTCTGGAAAGCTCGACAGAGAGCGGAGTGGTCGGGAGGAAAAAAGACGGCAGGCAGCGCCGAAACGACAACGCTGCCCGCATGAAAGGACGGTTAGTTTCTGAGACTGTGAATCGGAGCCGGGATGCGACCGCCGAAGTCAATGAATTTCTGCGAGTCACCGCCCGGGACGCGAATGATGGAAGCTTCGCCGAGAAGGCCGCCGAATACTGCGACGTCGCCGACCGTCTTTCCCGGCACCGGAATGATGCGCACGGCTGTGGTCTTGCTGTTGATCATGCCGATGGCGGCTTCGTCGGCAATCATGGCCGAGATGGTTTCGGCAGGCGTATCGCCCGGAATAGCGATCATGTCAAGCCCCACCGAGCACACGCAGGTCATGGCTTCGAGTTTTTCCATCGTCAGAGCGCCGGAGCGGGCAGCGGCTTCAATGGCACTGTCTTCACTTACCGGAATGAAGGCACCCGACAAGCCGCCGACGTGGCTTGATGCAAACACGCCGCCTTTTTTCACGGCGTCGTTGAGCATGGCGAGGATGGCTGTCGACCCCGGAGCGCCGATCGAAGACAGCCCCA
>ENA-ORNP01000275-ORNP01000275.1-human-gut-metagenome-genome-assembly--contig:-NODE-275-length-62363-cov-53.559623_pt1 | contig 62363 bp, 45 predicted proteins | sample MGYA00242119_ERZ509030 | MGnify/ENA primary metagenome ERZ509030 (study PRJEB26280, sample SAMEA2338708) | human gut metagenome | biome: human gut; feature: human-associated habitat; material: faeces... | reverse complement strand
CCATTCCGAACAGAGAAGTTAAGCCCGCCTGCGCCGATGGTACTGCAATGCAATGTGGGAGAGTAGGAGGCCGCCTTTTTTTTCAGAGTTGAGTCCCTGACGTCAGTCGTGATGTCAGGGACTCTTTTTTTGTTTGGTTCCACGGAGTATGGGACTTATGAGACTAATAAGACTAATGGGACTTATTTTTAAAGAGACATATGGTGACATCTCCAATGACTTGCCGTACACTTTAGACATTCTATCACATAAATGCACATACATTTGAAAAGCAGTACAAAGAAACATTAAGCGTTTTCGGGTAGTGTTTCACCGAGTGTGTCTGAATCAAGTTGACTTAACCCCAAATCGGGTATTAGGATTCTGTCGGATTCTTGCTTTATATTGAGCGGATTTTCGTTAGATTTTCGCAGGCATAGCAGGTTATGTCAAGAAAAAGCTGGTAAGAAGGTACCAATAGAAAACAAAGAGGCTGAAAGCATGAAGGCACAAAATAGATAAAACTATGTGCGGTTTAATGACCAATTGGGGTTAAACGTAGTTGATGAAACACTACGGCTGGGCAACTCTCAAGTAGAAGGGAACCAGGCGAATGTTCATTTTCCTCCAATGGTTTCGCTCTCTTGGTCTGTCCAGAACCTTCAAAGAAGAATGTTAAACAGGCTCTTAAATATCGGAATTATTTTATAACGGGTGCTTGCCAAAACCACTTTTCATCCGATGTGTTGTAATTAGCATGAGGGTATGTCAAACCTACCGGAACTAATGTTACTGATTTACCTTGAGGATGATTGCTTTCTCCTTCGGGTTCAGCTTGATTCCATATATTTGTTTCAAGAAAGTAGAGATTCTTTGCCATGTACTCCTTAAGATAATAGTCGGCTGTTTGTTTTACCCTATTGTTCCAGTTCGCCTCTTCATTAAGTATCAATGGCAAGTCATGCTGCAATCTATAACGTACTTCTCCTGGGTGAAGCATGATTCCGTTTTCATCTGTGACATATGCTGCAAATGTAGGGTCAACCCAAACCCATTTATTCAGTGATTTACTCCAGGCAATGCAGATGACATGGCAATCGCTGTCCGTCTCCCATCCTTTTCGGGATACATGTTATATATCTTGCAGGAATCCCCACTGCAAGCAATGCCTCTGTCAAGCATATAGCAAGAGCCCTGCAGTTGTAACCACAACTGTTTCTACGAGCAGATTCGTATGTATTTTCCAAATTTCTTGCTCCGGGAGCCAAACCGTTGCTTCCGTCATGTTCGATGTTGTCATGAACCCTATAAAGGAGATTTTTGATTCTGCTGATGTCATCCTCATTACCGGCTATTTTGTCAAGATTGAACTTCTTGCGTGTCATTCGCAATATTCTGTCTGAAGGCTCTGCGTATCTGAAAGCCATATCAAAGGGTGGTTATGAGTTGTATTTTGGGGATTCTTTCAAAATGTCAAGTTTGGTCTTGATCTCATCCCCCAGACTCCATGCGTAATTCATAGCTGCTTTCAATGTGTCTGCTTCCTTGCTATTCAAAGCTTTTAGTACGGGATAGAGTATTCTGGCTGACTGATACTCATTGCTTCTCATCCAGTCAGAGTTCTTTGCTGTCAGAATCTGTGCCTGTCACTGCGCAGTCTTTTCCAAATCTTTTATCAGGCGAGGGTTTGATTTCAGGTAATCGATGTCTGCTGTTGATGCTATCTTGTCGTTATATACTTTCAGAAATGCACCATGACAGATGTATTTCGTTAAATTAGGACATTTGGAGTCTTTCAATAAATCCAAATCGAAATAGACCACAGTGCTTTCAAATATCACGCTGTCCAATTTCGGACAGTTATGAGCAAATCCCTGGCCTCCTGTACTCGACACAGGACCTCGGAATATGATTTTCCTCAAGTTTGGGCAATTTGTAACTAATGCGCAGTCGAAATGACCGATAGCTCCCTCAAACACAATCTCCTCAATAGTGTTATTATCCATAAATAGACCTCCCGGGATATAATCTATATTGCCGAATGTTACTTTTTTCAGATTGGTAAATCCAATATTTCCTAATCTTCCGATTGTCATTATGTCGGGAATATGAATTTCTTCGACATGAGAGTCGTAAACTAGGCTATCCAGAAACATTCGTATTCCATCTCTCACAGGACCGTCGAAATGGTCAGGAGCATGAAGAACGATATTCTGGGAAAAAGGCGGAATTACTATTGTAATTGCAGCAATTAAGCAAATAAAAATCTACGCATAAATAAATATATATATTCAGAATGATAAAATTAATAAAAATTCCAACACAGCGGTCACATTACCAAATAAATTGGAAAGCGTACGGACGCTAAACAAAAACATTTTCCCAGCAAGACACTCGCCGCAAGAACCTTCAATACAAGACGATTCTGTTTCATGTAATCTCTTTCAATAATATAACGTGAGTTCGACGAATTGTAAATGCCTGTAAGTTTGGTGATAAGCGAAAATCGTTGTAACTTTATGATGTTGAACTACAAAGTATTACAAACAATAATCGCCATGATCACCGGGAGTAAAGTTATAGAATTATTTTGTATGGCAGACAATTTAGCTTCGCTGATTTTCAATTCTGAAATTTTTGATGCTATGATGGCAAAATATACGCTTAAACCAACCGTAAAACGCAAATTTAATTATTTGTTGGTGGCAAAGATATAATAAAGACAAAAGTGGGATTAGATTACTGCCATAAATTGTCAGGCAGTATGACTAACCCCACTTTTGTCTTTTAATTATGTTTCTTAGAATTGCTCCAAGATCTCTATTCTTTTCTTTGTATCCGGGTGTGTGCTGAATAATGAATTAAAGAAATTCATCATGCCCGGTGCGAAGTGTTGCGGATGAATGATGAACAGCTGCGCGATATCGTCACGCTTGACGTTATTCAATCCAGGATCGCCTGATATCTTTCTCAGAGCAGAAGCAAGCGCCAAAGGATTGCCGCAAAGCTCAGCACCTCCGGCGTCGGCCATATATTCACGTTTGCGCGATATTGCAAAACGCGTAAGCAATGTGAAGAAGTAAGCAACTGCACAGCATAAAGCTCCGATGATGAATACCGCAATCATAGACAGTCCGTTGCCGCGGTTGTCCTCGTCATCACTGCTGCGGCTGCTTAGTCCGCCAAACCAGAATGCGTTATACATCATTTGGATAACGAGGCTCATTATGGTTGATACGATGCCGACAAAGATGATGCTTGTTATCAGCAGTCTTGTGTCGTGATTACGGATGTGCGTCAGCTCATGAGCTATCACACCTGCAAGTTCGTCATCGTTGAGCCTGTCGATTATTCCTGTTGTCAGCGTAACCGTGTAGCTCTTTTTATCTATACCGCTTGCAAAAGCGTTCAGCTGCGGGTCGTCTACGATGTTAATCTTTGGCATATCCATGTTGCATGTCATGCAAAGATTTTCAACGATATTGTAGATTTTGGGATTTTCCTTACGTGTAAGCGGTCTTGCTCCTGTAGCGGCACGTACCATTGCCGTATTTGCAAAATACGCTATTGTAAACCATATTCCTACGCCCACGATGACCCATGGTATGGTGTTCATGAAGTAATAGTTTACTGTTGCGGCGTCAAGCTGGTGTACAATGTTGCCGTATTGGTCGTAGTATCCGTTTCCGAAATAGTTTACCAGTGCGAGGAATACCCATACCATGCCCAGGATTATTACGGGAAACAAGATCAGCAACATTATTGTCAATCTGTTGTTGCGCATAATCTGGGTGTGCATTCCGACATATCTCATATATGCTTGCGATTTATGTTAGAATTTAATTTCAGGTGCCTTGTCGTATGTTGCGCGCTCTTCCTGTGGAACCTCGAACATAGGTTCTTTTTTAAATCCGAACATTTTGGCAAAGATGTTTGACGGGAATGTCTCAACGGCGTTGTTGAGCTCTCTTGTTGCCGAATTGAAGAATCTGCGTACTGCGGCAAGTTTGTTCTCAAGGTCAGCAATCTCGTTCTGCAGCTGCATGAAGTTCTGGTTAGCCTTCAGGTCAGGGTAAGCCTCGAGTGACACCTTTAAGCCGGCAAGCGCACTTGTCAGGGCATTTTCAGCATTGATCTTGTCGTTTATTGTTGTGGCGCCCATTGCTGCCGTGCGTGCTTCTGTAACTCTCTGCAGCACTTCGCGCTCGTGTGTGGCATATCCTTTCACCGTGGCTACAAGCTGCGGCACGAGGTCGTGGCGCTGTTTAAGCTGCACGTCGATATTTGCGAAGGCATTTTCGCGGTTGTTTCTAAGTTTTACAAGATTGTTGTACAGGCTTACACACCAAATTGCAAGCAGTACGACGATAACTAAAATAATAATTCCTGTTGTCATAATTTTTTAATGATAAATGGTTTCATAAGTTTGTTTACAAATATAATACCATTTTATGAATATCTGAGGTTTCTTTAAGTCTTTTTGTTTATTATTCTTATTTAATATGAAGGTTGTAGCCAATAAGGACACGTGCCGGTTTAGTTTCGTCATGAAATAAAAAAACTCTGCATGACAGGATCTATCCTATGACATGCAGAGCGTTATGTTAAGTTTTAATGTTTATTTCAGCAGATTCATTACTTTGTTGAAGTATCGCTGAGTGCCTTTTATGCTGTATCTGAGTCCGCCGTTCCATGACCTTATGGCCTGCTCTATGCTGTTTTGCGGATTGTGGACCGACTGAAACAAAATGAACATCTCTTTCGATTTTGCCACGTTAAAGCGGTCAGACAGCTTAAATCTTTTCTTGCTTTTTCTTCTTTTCAGGATGTTGTTGCACTCTCTTACCAGAATCGGAGTTATCTGCATTGCTCCGCATGAGTTGCCGCTTACGGCTTTGGGGTTTCCTTCGCTTTCGACTTGAATAATGGCGTCCATCACCGGATTCCAGTCGAATTGAGGGCTTTGAGTTTCGTTGTTTTCTGCAAAAGCATATAAATTTGCTGTAAATACAAATAATAATACTAATACTTTTCTTAATATTCTCTCCATATTTTACGGTTTATGGCATCTGGACATATAAAAAAACAGGGATGTCCGCGGCAAGCGGTTCGTATGAGAAAAATTATTGAACCGAGTCTGGATGCCAGTTATATACTAACGCGAATGGCGGCTTTCAAAACAAAAGAAGATACGCCATTCAATCTTTTTACCGCTGCAAAGGTATGAAAAAAAATGCGATTATCCAAACTTTGTTCCGTTTTTTAAACATTTTGCATTGAAATAAGCATTTTATATCATGTTGAAAATCAACTAATTGCTTTAAAAATATGTAAAATATTTTCGGCTGCCGTCTTGCGCCCGAATTTAGGCGAAACATAATGTTAATGCACGTTTCCGGACATTTGTTGTTATAAGAACGGCCCATTTTTATATCTTAAATCATGTTGCGTGTTAAAGTGTTATAGACTATAACTATGCTAAGATTGTTGCAGGAGCGAATAAGGGGCAATGTCGCTTTGCCATGCAGGTAAATTATTGTCATAGTTTTGCCTTGCGCCAGTTTCCGCTATTTTTTCATGATATAGGGTAAGGATTGCAGGCATCAGAATTAAACCTCAAAAAACTGAAAGGAAAATATACTATTATCCTTATAGGAAAGCCGGAATGATAGTTTGAAATATGCGGACTGTAAGCAAAATCGTGCTTATTGGTTTCGAATCATTAACCTATTGTTTACGGTCCGTAAGTGGCCCACTTTTAATGCAAAAGTGGCCGAGTTTTTTGTCGCAAACAAATGGTTTTTTTATGTCCAATCCGATGTTCCGTGCATTTCAGTGCAGGCATTGTTAGAAAAACATTGTTTATCCCAATCTGCCGGTATTAATAAGTTTGCTGTGTGATTCTTCCTGTTGGCTGATGACGTAGTGTATCTTGAGCAGTGTTTTCTGAAGGCCGACAATGGATTTTCTTGTCTGCAAGCGTTTGGATTTCAGGGTATTAAAATAATATAAACCACTCATTATTCGGCTGACAATGACCTGCCCGGGTTAAAAAACTGCGTTTTTCGTTTGTCTTTTCATTCTCCTTTCACTATTTTTGACTACCTTTGCATTGACGATTGTTGAAACATGCCATATTGGCAGGCTTAATTGTATGTCGGCATGCGTCATGCCGGGCATGTGTGAGAGGCACGGCCTGTTTCGTGCATGTTGTTTTTTTTAATGATTAACGGATAATTTCTTTATAAAATATGTATTACGTTTCTAAGCGAATGGAGATTGCTGGCTGTCATCGCCTTACTCTTTCTTATGACAGCAAATGCTGTAATCTGCACGGACACAACTGGATTGTTACGGTTTATTGCAAGTCGCGTGAGCTTAACGCTGAGGGTATGGTTGTTGACTTTAAGCATATAAAGGATAAAATTCACGGATATCTCGATCATGGCAACTTCAACGAACTGCTGCCGTTCAATCCTACGGCCGAGAACATTGCAGCCTGGATATGCAGTCAGGTTGAACACTGCTATCGGGTGGATATAGAAGAAAGCGAGAACAACAAGGTGTCGTACGTTAAAGACGAAGACTGACATTTATGAGGGTAAACGAAATTTTTTATTCGCTTCAGGGCGAAGGCTACTTTACCGGAACACCAGCCGTCTTCGTACGTTTTTCAGGCTGCAATCTCAGTTGCAGCTTTTGTGACACGGAACATACGACGTTTACGGAAATGTCTGAGGAAGACATCGTCCGTGAGGTGTGTGCCTATCCGGCTGCGCATGTGGTTATCACCGGCGGCGAGCCGACAATGCAGCTTACAGCTTCGCTTGTTGACAGGCTGCACGCTGCCGGAAAGTATGTGCAGATAGAGACAAACGGCACTTATCGTCTGCCTGAAGGCTGCCGTGTCGACTGGATTACGTGTTCGCCCAAATACCGTCCTGTCGTCCTGACGCATATCGACGAACTGAAAGTGGTGTTTCAGACGCCGGAGCAGGATATGTCGCAATATGACGGCATGGAGGCTCAGGTGTATAGCCTGCAGCCGTGCGACGTGAATGACGACAGACAGAATGCCGTGATATTAAAAGATGCCGTGGAATATTGTCTTTCGCATCCCAAGTGGCGTCTTTCGCTTCAGACCCATAAAATAATTAATGTGAGATAACGGCCTTCAGCCTCTACGGCGACATGGCTCGCCTGTGTCTGAATAAAGTGGCCCGACAGTTATGCCGTCTGTGGCAATTCATAAGAAATCAATGAGGCAATTAGGCATAGCCTCATTGATCACCACCGTTGAAATGAAGTATTTTCAGCAGCTGCTTTTCGTGCTGCAGTTCCTTCAAGCCTTTGTCGGGCGATATGAGCATCATGCTCCTTATCACGTCGTTTTGTCCGCACGTGTAGTTATAATAGTCAATAAGTTCTCCGGTGAGCTTTTCTTTCAGGATAACTTCTGTTCTTAGTTTTTCAAACTCCTCCAGTGGTATTTCGTCTCCCTGGCGTACAAAGATAATACGCCTTGCGATAGGATTGCGGTTGTAGTCGTGCGTGAGATAAATGCCCTTAATCACTTCAGGATATTCAATGATAGGCAGTTGCAGATAAATAACCTTCAGTGCGAGCTGCAGCCTCTTTTGCTCGTTGAACATCAGATAGCCAATCTGGAACGGCGAGAACAGGCCTACTCCTACATAATAGTCGCCGGCCATATTTTGGCAGTATACCTTCGGCAGGGTGTCGCCGTCGGCAATGGATGATATCATGTAGGGCTCAACCTTCAGTCCGTCGGCATACGACGAAGCGCTGTACGACTGGTACAGGCCTGTGTATATGCCTGCGTTGGGAAGATACTTTATTGATTCTTTTTCAATATCGTCAAGAAACGGACGGCTGTTGCTCTTTCCGCTTATCAGCCGTGGCTCTATATGGCACACCTTGTCGTACAGTTCGTCAAGGCATCCCAGCAGCTTTCTCTTAGATACATTGTTCACCTGCTGCAAGGCGTTGTTAAGCGCGTAGTCGCTGTCGTTGCCGCCGGATATGCTGTTGATGTAGGCGGGCAGTACAGACGAATATAAAGAAGACAGAACGCTCGAGGTTATGTTCGTCTCCTCCGAAATGTCCTTCATCTTCACTCCTGCGTCACGCAGTTTCTTCAGTTGCTCATACAGTGATACCAGTTTATCCATATCCTTTATTTTTGGCGCGAATGTACCAAAACGATATTACAAAAACATTACCATTCTGATTCATTATCATGATATGAAAATTACATAATGAATACACGTTTTTGGGGCGTTATAATATATGATTAATTGATTTTTTCATATTGCAGACCGATATACTTTTGCTGCCGTAATTAAAAAAAATGAACAAACAAAATCATCAATATAATTATGGAAAAAGCAACAAAGAACAAAAGAATGTCGGAACTCCTGCTTATACTTTGGGCCGGAGGTGCAGCCTTGCTGTCTTACTCGCTTGTATATGCCTTGCGCAAGCCGTATACGGCAGCCTCTTTCGAGGGATTGACCCTGTTTGGAACAGATTATAAGGTAGCTGTTACAACCATTCAGATACTTGGGTATGTAATAGCAAAATTCTTCGGTATAAAACTTATCTCTGAGCTGAAACGCGAAAACCGCTTCCGCTTTTTTGTAACATCGGCAATAATGGCCGAGGTGGCTTTGATAGGCTTCGGCGTGCTCAGCGCTCCTTACAATGCCGCAGCAATGTTTTTCAACGGCCTTTCGCTCGGATGCATGTGGGGCGTTATCTTTAGTTTCATTGAGGGCCGCAAGGTTACGGATATGCTGGCGAGCCTTTTGGGCGTAAGCATGGTGTTCAGTTCCGGAATAGCCAAGAGCTTCGGACTCTTTGCCATGAACGAACTTAATATAGACCAGTTCTGGATGCCGGCAGCCATTGGCGGCGTGGCCCTGCCTCTGCTTGTGCTTATGGGCTATCTGCTTAAGCGTCTGCCCAGCCCTACACAGGAAGATATCGAGTTGCGCAACGAGCGCGTTGTCTTAGACTCCGAAGGCCGCAAGCGTCTGTTCCTGAGTTTCGCGCCAATACTCACGCTGCTGTTTATCGGTAACTTTATGCTCCTTGTCCTGCGCGACATCAAGGAAGATTTCCTTGTGCTTATTCTCGACATGAGCAATCAGTCGTCATGGCTGTTCGCACAGGTCGACACTATAGTTACATTGGCCATACTTGCCCTGTTCTCCGCCTTTGTGTTCTTCCGCAGCAACATCAAGACGCTTATGTGCCTCATGGGCATAGTCATACTGAGCTGTATCACCATGGCATACGTGTCGTTCAACTACAAAGCCCTCGACCTGCAGCCTGTTGTGTGGCTGTTCATAGAGAGCCTGTGCCTTTATATAGCCTATCTTACGTTCCAGACAATATTCTTCGACCGTTTCATAGCCTGTTTCAGGATAAAAGGCAACGTTGGATTCTTCATCGCGATAATCGACTTTATCGGATACATGGGAACGGTAACACTGCTTTCAACCAAGGAGTTCCTCAATTTCGACATGGAATGGTTCGACATGTTCAACCACATGGCATTCTTCGTCGGTGCAGTATGCACAGTCTTGTTCACAATAGTAGCCACACTTATCTACAAGCGCTATTCGCTTAACAACAGAAACAAGACAAAAAACTCTAAGATGGATTTGTTTATAAACCCTCAATATAATACAATTTAAAATGAACTACGACATCATAATCATAGGAGGCGGTCTGCTCGGAACAGCCACTGCCTATCAGTTGGCAAAACGCAAAGCCGGTAAGATATTGCTTTTAGACGGTAACGAGATTGCATCTCAGGCCTCTTCGCGCGCGGCCTGCCTGCTGACACGTGCGCGGACAAAACCGGCGCTGATGGAACTGGTGCAGGAAACCTACGACTGCATAGATGAGATAGAACAGCTTCTTGGAGAGTCGCTCGAGCTGCAGCAGTGCGGAAGCGTTACGATTGCTTCGTCAGAAGCCTCGCTGAAGGGTGTGGAAGCCTTGGAGAGTGCAGCCAACGACTTTGGCATTCCGAATGAACGGATATCACAGAAACGTGTGAAAGAACTGTTGCCATGGATCAACGAAGCAGCCGCTGACGTAGCCGTATATATGCCTACAGACGCCTTTATCGACTCTGCACTGCTGTGCTCTGGATATGCCAGGGCTGCAAAGGCGCTGGGTGTGGAACTGAGAACTAACTGCAAGGTGAGGTCGATACAGACCGAAGGCGGAAGGATAAGCGGCGTTGAACTGCCTGACGGTGAGATGATAAGTGCTCCCGTTGTTGTCAATGCTGCCGGCTCATGGGCCAATCTGCTTATGCGTCCGCTCGGTGTAGGACTGCCGTTTACGCCCGTAAGGAGCCACTTCTGGATTACCGGCATCGACAAGCAGCGCTTCCCGGTAAACCATCCGTTCTCTGTCATTCCTGACGCAAGAGCCTTCACGCGATCGGATGTAGGAGCCTTGATAATAGGTCTGCGCGAAAGCCAGTGCCAGTCGTTCGACCCTTCTACGATGACAGACCAGCTTCAGGACTTCGACTTCAACAAGGCTGCCAAGTGGGAGGTGCTTGACGAATGTGCACCGCTCCTGAAGCGTTTCTTGCCGGATATAGAAGACCTCGGCATAGCCCACTACATGGCCGGTCCGTCTTGCTATGTGCCCGATGCAATGTTTATCATCGGTCCGGTGAGCAAATACGAAGGTCTGTTTACCGTTACGGGCTGCTGTGGCGGTGGCGTGGCTGCCGGTGGAGGTATGGGACGGTTGGCTGCCGAACTTATTACAGGCGAGAAACCATTTGTCTCACCCGGTCTTTTCGCACCGGAGCGTTTTGGTGAAGTTGATCCGTTCTCAGCCGAATTTCAGAAGAGATGTGCCGATGCCCGTTCAAACAAAAAGGGCGGATAGGCCTGTGCTGCAAATGAAGATATAGAAAACACGAACATAAATATAAAAATGTAGAAAATGAAGCGATATATAGTTTTTCTGAAACAAGTACCCTTATCCACAAAGGTTGAAATAGATCCGGTGACAAAGACCTTGAAGCGCTCGTCGGCTCTTACGCGCACCAACCCTGACGACCTGCATGCGTTGCAGACAGCCGTTAATCTTAAGAAAAAGACTGGGGCTGAGATTGTGGCTGTAAGCATGGGACCGGAGATGGCTGTAGAGGTGTTGCGCGAGGCACTGCAATACGGAGCCGACAAGGCTGTGCTGCTTTCGTCGCGTGCTTTTGCCGGAAGCGACACGTTGTGCACGAGCAAGTCGCTCGCAGCTGCCGCACGTAAGATAGGCGACTACGACCTGCTGTTCTTCGGCAAGATGGCTGTAGACGGCGACACAGCACAGGTTGGCCCTGAAGTGGCCGGCCAGCTTGACATTCCGCAGATAACACAGCTGACAGCCATAACGGCCATATCTGACACTTCGGTAAGTGTTACAAGAAACGCCGGCTGCAAGCTTCAGCATCTTGAGGTGAAGATGCCGTGCGCCATCATGGTGAGCCGTGAAAACTGTGAACTTGAGAACGTAACGCTTCGTACATGGCAGAAGGCACGCCAGCAGCCCATTACAAGATGGAACGAGCACGATCTGGGCCTTTCTTCTGACGAGATCGGACTGTGTGCGTCGCCAACGCAGGTAGTGGCAACAGAGGTTCCTCAGCACGACAAGGTGGTAGAATGGATTGAGGACGGACATGCCGTGATGGACATTATAGAGAACAACGTGCTTTGTCAAACAAAATAACAGATAATAAGAATTATGAGTTTCGCATTAAATTTAGATAAAGATCTTTGCATAGGTTGTGGCATCTGTTCTGAGAGCTGTGCTTTCGGGGCTATAACCATGAGTGATTTTCCCGAGATAAACGAAGACAGCTGCCGTCTGTGCGGAAGTTGTGTACAGGCATGTGCCGCCGGAGCCTTAAAGATAAACAAGGAGCAGCCTAAAGACAGCGCTGCCGACAACAGTAAAGGTATATGGGTGTGGGCTGAAGTTGAAAACGGACAGTTGGCTCCTGTGAGCATTGAGCTGCTGGGCAAGGCTGTAGAATTGTCTGAAAACTTGGCGCAGCCGGTTGAGGCAGTGCTCATAGGCAACGGCGTGAGCGGGCTGGCAGACGACCTTATTGCGTATGGCGCCGACAGTGTGCATGTGGTTGACTCGCCGTTGATGGCCGACTTTATCGACGAAAACTACACCAAAGTCTTTGAACGCCTGATACGGCAGAACCGCCCGGCTATACTCCTTATGGGGGCAACCCTGCTCGGACGCGGCCTTTCGGCACGCCTTGCCTCGGTGCTTCACACAGGACTTACGGCCGACTGCACCGAACTTGAGATTGACAAAGAGACCAAATTGCTGCGACAGATACGTCCTGCTTTCGGCGGCAACCTTATGGCAACGATAATAAATCCTGCGCATCGCCCGCAGATGGCTTCGGTGCGTCCCGGCATCATGCGTCCGGCCGTGAAAGACGGCAGCCGCAGAGGCCGCATCGTGAGATACGACTGCGACGAGAGCATGAATGATGCGCGCGTAAGGCTTATTGAGACATTGAGCAGCGAAGTGAAGCATTCGTCGCTGAGCAACAGCAAGATTATCGTGGCAATAGGGCGCGGAGTGAAGACGCGTAAATGTGCCGACGAAATCAGCGTATGGGCAAAGAGCATAGGTGCATCTGTTGCCGGATCGAGGGCTGCCGTTGAGATGGGGCTTGTGGATGCATCGGTGCAGGTAGGGCAGACCGGTCATACTGTTGCCCCCGACCTTTATGTGGCAATAGGCATCAGCGGACAGATACAGCATACGGCAGGTATTGTCGGGGCTAAAAAGATAATGGCGATAAACACCGACAGGCAGGCTCCGATATTCAGCGTGGCCGATTATGGATGGAACATCTCTGCCGAGGAAGCGCTGGCAAGGCTTGTAGACATAACATCTGTAAAGGCATGAGCAAGAAGATATTAGCATGTATCGTCATGCTGGCGGCATCCTTCAGTGTGGCACTTGCCGGCGATTCGCTCAAGATAAAGTTCCGTTCGCGTGCATTGTTGGATGCCACGGTTACCGATTATGGCAAGGAAGACGTGCAGGGCTATTATCGCCTTGAAGATTTCCGCGTGGGCTTTAAGGCAAACTATGGTCAATTCGAGCTGAAGGCCGATATCGGTTTCGGCGGCGGAAAGGTGGCGATAAAAGACCTGCTGTTCAACTATCACATGAAAAACTGTGTGGTGGCTGTGGGCAACGCCTATGAACCTTTCTCGATGGATATGCTCATAAGCACCGTAGACATGCGCTTCAATCAGTCGGCAACTTCGGTGCTGGCGTTCACCAACAGCCGTAAGCTCGGCGCAACGATACACTATTATCTGCCGTCGCTCTATCTGGCTACGGGCGTTTATACGCACAACGACATCAACAAGATTGGCAGCAGCCAGGTAAACGCCTTCGTGTCAACCAGCCGTGCCGTGTGGCGCAGGCAGAAGGGCGACTATCTCATACATGCAGGAGGCGCCTTCTCGTTCCGCACACGGCCGGTAAACACCGAGGGGGACCCTGAAACTGAAGTTAGCAGTGCAGGCGTGACGTCGATGCTTCCCAATGCTCTGCTAAACGCAAAGGTAGACCATCTTGGCACGGAGGTGAAGGGGCTGCTCGAAGCTTTATACATGTCGCCCAAGTTTATGATTCAGAGCGAATATTTTGTCGACCGCTATAACCGTACTCAGGGCGAAGCCTATATGCCTCACGGCGGATATATTCAGGCCGGATATCTTATAAAGGGGCGCGGATTTGAGTATGATCCGGTGTACAGCATACCGGGACGCCCTAAGACAGAAAAGGCTATTGAGCTTACCGCGAGGTTGAACTACACAGACATGAACGACCCGAAGGCCGGCATATCGGGAGGCAAGGAGACCGACCTGTCTGTAGGGGCCAACTTCTATCTTAACAAGTATCTGGCCGTGAAGGCCAACTGCAGCTATGTCTTTGTGGGCGACAACTGCAACGAGTTTTATCAGAAAGACCTGCTGCTTGGCCAGATACGAATACAATACGTATTCTGACGATCCCTTTCTTTAGCCGAAAAATGTTTCAGTCTCTATGCTTTCCTGTCGGGAAGCATAGATTTTTATTTGTCTTCAATCGTCATTGTCATTCGGCATAACATCCGTTATAATATAGAGCTTGCCGTCGCCTGCCTTCCGTATATATAGCAGAAATGTCGAAATAAGGCAAATGACAGGCCGGCAGTGGAAAGCAGAATGGCGAAAGAATGCATCAGTCTGCTTGTATAATAAAGCCGGATGCGGTATGCTGAAGGCCATCCGTAATGACGCATGGCTGTCAGTATGTCTCAGCGAACTGTCCCGATAATGTACCAGTCTTCTATGGATTTGCCGGCAAAAAGTCTTTTTCCGAACAGGCTGACAGACGCGGATATAGCGACAAATATTGTGGTGCACGCCCTGAAACAGGGCAGAGGAAAGTCTAGAAAAATAAAAAACGGATAAATACTTAGTTAAGTATATTATCCGTTGTAGTTGCGGAGGCAGGACTCGAACATGCGACCTCCAGGTTATGAGCCTGGCGAGCTACCAACTGCTCCACTCCGCGATGTTAATTTTTAATTCGCTTGCGCCTCATTTCTGATTTGCGTTTGCAAAGGTACTGCTTTTTTTTGAATCTGCAAAATTTTAGGGAAAAATTTTAATGGAAAATTAAAAAATGGCTATAAAAACGGCTGTTTTTGTTGTCCGGCCCCATACTTTACATGGCTTTAGCCTGCATTTGTGAGGTTAGCCGTGCGTAAGCATTTTGTCTTAATGCCGAGCATTATGACATTTTGTTTATGTACGGATTTTATGGTGAAATAGAAAAAATGTTGTCGTTAATCCCGTCGCTTGGTAAAGCATATTTACAAAAGAGAGCCAAGTGGCAGGTTTTTAAGTGGTAAACCTATGGGTTTTTACTCAAAAACGGCACGTTTGGCAATGCAAAACAATGCTGTTTTTGAGCGCAAATCATGTCGTTTTATGCCATTTTAGAACAAAAAATGATGCACATTATCTGGTCAGGCGGCATAATGCCTTATACGACAGACTGTTGCAATTGCACACGTATTTTGCCCATATTTTCGTCCAAATGATTTTAATTTTCAAATATTCAAGTTTCAGAGCGTCGGCGAAATTCAATTTGACATGTAAATGCCGAATATTAAGTCAAAGTGGCAAACTGATAAATTACAGGTCGATACCTGCTTCTTTTTCCTTTTGTGCAAAGAAATTGCCGGTTAGAATATTTTTTATTCATGAAATTTTTGTCTTTTTGTTTTTTTCTTAATTTTGCACAAAACTCGAACAACTAACTTTTTAATGATAATTATTATGAAAAAATTAAGTGGAAAGAAAATCTGACTTTTAGCTGCCGCTGTTTTAGTGGCGGGAGGTACGCTTATTCCTCAAACTGCATTTGCGTATAAGTATTACGTGCATTGCGATGATGGAGATGTTATGATGTTTGAATTTGAAGATAAGGAGACGGCGAAGTTGTACTTTTCAATCCTTGGTAGTGGTGGCTTATTTGGTGAGCATGCTTATCTTACATCAAGGCCAAATGGCGGTTTTTTAACTGGCTTTTAATTTATGCGGCATTATTTATTTTTAGATGTAATATTAAGGCAATATTTAAATTCAAGCATTCATTTGTCATGTAGGTGTTATGTTAAATGATTAAGAGGACACTGAAAAGGTTCTCATTTTGCGATTTCTTTGCTTGCGTTATTAGTACCCCTTATACGACACGATTGCAAATATCGCAATCTCAGAAACTCAAAAATGCTTTTAAGGACTTTTTCGGTGCCCTCCCGATTAAGTGGCGTTTTTTTTGTTCTATGAAAAAAATATATTTAACAATATTAATATTGTTCGTTTTGAGTTCATCTGTATTTTCTCAAGGTGAACTATTATTGGGTATAGGTGGTAAGTATAAAAAAATAAAAAAGGATATATATGATACGGCATTGGTTAGCGCATATTATAAGCTCGCCTATCTAAAAGATTCAACAAGAACTTCAAGTTACACGAAAGGACTTACCGTGTTGTCCTTTTCAGATAAGTATGTAAGATTTGGTGATTATTACAGATTATTGGCTGATTCTGTCAATGACATGTGTGCTGAAGATAAAAAAAAAGCTCGTGATGAGAGCTTAAATGTTGAACATTCTAATTATATATCAAAAACGGCATTTTATACAGCTACTATGACGGACCTGGAAAATAGGCAGACAACAGTCCAGATAGATTTTCTTTTAAAGTATGAATACACAATGCCTACTCCTGATCTGCGCTGGATCCTCGAGAGCGGCGACACACTGATAAACGGAGTGGCGTGTAAGAAGGCAACCTGCAATTATGCCGGCAGACATTATATCGCATGGTATGATGAAAACTTTCCTGTCCCATACGGACCATACATTTTCTATGGACTTCCAGGGCTGATAATGAAAATATATGATGATAAGCGGAACTGGATTTTTGAAAATGTCGGTATCGAGAAAGCTGAAAGTCTACGTGAAATGTATTTGTATAAGCGCAAGGATATAATAAAGACATCAAGAGAACACGCTCTTGCCGCATATAAAAATCAACTTGAAAACATGCTCCGTGCGGCAATAGAGTCAGGTAGGGTTAAGATTATAAAGAAAGGTCCTCGGTTTGATGAAAAGTTGAAGAAACGTCCGAGCAACATGATTGAACAGGAATGGTGATGTGTCTTGTCAGAATATTGTTGGCCTTTGTGTTGACGGCATGCCCTCTTGCGGGTTTTGCGCAGACTGGCGGTGACGTATATGTCGAAGGGCGTGTGAGCAACTCGGAAGGCAAGGCGTTGCTTAATGTAACGTGCAAGCTGCTTGACAAAAGAGACTCACTTCTTGCTTATTCGTTTACCGATAAAAACGGAGAATACAGAATAAAACGCTGTGCAGGAGCCGCAAGCATAATGTTCTCGCGTGTGGGGTATAAGTCTGAAACAGTAAGGCTGAAGAATGGCAGCTCCGGATATGACGCCACTCTGTATGACCGCGACCTGCAACTGAACAACGTAACCGTTACGGCCGACGCGATAACACGCAAGAAGGATACGCTGATGTATAATGTTGACGCATTCCGCCAAAAAGGCGACGTCTATATAGAAGATGTGTTGAAACGCATGCCCGGCATTGATGTAGATGAGAGCGGACGCATAACCTATCAGGGCAAGGCTATAAACAAACTTAACATAGAGGGACTGGACCTGATGGGCAACCGATACAACCAGGCTACGCGCAACATGCCGGCTGAGGCTGTGGCTCAGGTGCAGGTAATGGAGAACAACCAGCCCATAAAGGCCCGGCAGGGCAAGGTGAACAACGACAGAGCCACGCTTAATCTTAAGCTGAAGAAAAACTACAGGGTGAAGCCCTTCGGCGAGGTGTCGGGCTCGATAGGGTTCGATCCCACATTATGGGACAACCGTGCCACGGCCATAAGTATAGCCGGAAACAACCAGCTGCTTGCCGACGGAGCCATGAACAACTGCGGTATCGGGCTTGGGCAGCTTGCCGTTGACATGAACACGCTTGAAGACGCTTATACATACGAGCCTGAGCCAAAGTCTTTTCTGTATTCGCCGACATACCATGTTCCGCCAATGTCGCAGCGCTATTATCTCGACAACAAGTCTTCTTTTGCCGGACTCAACTTTCTCCATGCGTTCACCAAGTCGTCGGTGTTGCGTGTCAATGCCCTTTATTATGCAGACACAACGGTTGGTGAAGACAGTGTGTTTAGCCGTTACGTGGCAGACGACACTGTGAGCATATTTGAGAACAACAGGATAACCGACAGCCGGAATACGGCAAAAATGAGCCTTGCTTATGAACTTAACACAAAAAAGGTGTATCTGTCTGACCGTCTTACCGGAAGTATTACATGGCGTGACGCGGCAAACAACAATACGACAAACATCGGAAAGGTGGAAGAATTTATATATCAAAAGCCGCGCGGCCTTCAGAACATCCTCACCGCAGAGCTGAACACTCCGTCGCGCCTTTACAGCCTGTCATCGGTATTCCGGCTTTATGACAATGCGGAATCTCTTTCGGTGGTATTTGGCGGCGACGGCTCAGACAGCCGGATGTTGAAGCTGAAGAGTACATTCATGCGTAACCGTGTTGCAACTGTATTCGACTTGTTCGGCAACAGCCTGACATTGGGCTATATTATGGAACATAAGCACAACAATGTTGCCGGTACTCAGTCGGGACACAGCAGTGTAAGCGGATATTGGATTCATACGGCAGAACCTATGTATGAGATAAATTTTAGCGGAGGCTCGGCTGAAATATCCCTTCCTGTGGAGTACATATCATGCCGTTACAGCTGGCGTGACGGCCGCACCGCCAGGTTTATGTTTTCGCCTCATGCTGATGCCAGCCTGAAGATTGGCAATTTGCTCACAGCCGATGTTGCCGTGGCCTACAATCAGGCTGCCGACACGGATAATCCGCTGACAGATGGCGTGGTGGCAAACAATTACCGCACATATACAAAATATCCTGACAGCATCTCTGTTGAACGTACTTCGCTGGCTAATCTGCGGCTTTCATATTTCGACGCTTCTTCTATGTTTTCTTGTAATGTCTATGCAGGCTGGACGCATGTCAGGCGCGACTATTACATGAAGTATCTTTATGCCGGCGATTACACTTTCGCAACTCCCGAATGGCATGACAACAGCCGTTCTTCGTGGAGTCTGGTGGCATCGCTCAAGAAGATATATACGCGCGCCGGCCTATCGGTAGATGCTTCGTGCAGCTATTCATACAACAAGGCGTTGGCCTCGCAAAACGGAATAGAAGACTATCTGCGTTATAACGCAATGAATGCCTCGCTTACAACGGGATGGGATAAGCTCAGCTGGATTAATCTAAGTGTGACATGTGCCGGCAATGTCAGCTGGAAACGGCACGACTGTTTTTCGGAAAGCGGCGATTTGCTTAAAAATGTATACTATACAGTGCGTATGGATGTCTATCCAGTAAGCAATGTGCATGCGTATTCAGATTTTTCGCAAACCACGTTTGAAGTGTCGCATGGCCATTATTCTACAAACTGCTTTTGGAATGCCGGAGTAATATATGACGTTCTAAAGAGTCTAAGTCTGTCAGTTTCTGCCGTCAACCTTCTTGACCGGCGTGTATATGAGGAGGCTTTTTACACTGGAGTCAATTACCAATATTACCGCACACCGCTGCGCGGGCGTGAGATGATGGTGTCAGTCCGGCTGAAATTCTGACTGTTAAGCAAATATATTGTTTTTCATGTATAGATTTGGTGACAAGTATCAAAAGTACATTTATTTATAGTTTAGTTTAATGTTTCTTTAATCTTTTACGCGTTAAAATGTTTGTGGAGTCAAATAAAAATAATAATTTTGCACACGATAATCAGTATGTGCAAAAGTAAATTAGGAGAAACAACCAGATGTCCATATCTAAAACAAGGCAAAAGCTGGTAGACGTTGCCAGGCAACTGTTTGCCAAAAATGGCTTGGAAAATACGACGATGAACGATATAGCCAAGGCTTCGGGCAAGGGCAGGCGTACTCTTTATACCTATTTTAAAAGTAAAGAGGAGGTCTACTATGCCGTGATTGAGTCGGAGCTCGAACGGCTTTCGGACAAGATGGACGAGGTGGCCGCCAAGAAAATACGGCCTCAGGACAAGATTATTGAGCTGATTTACACACACCTTAACATGATTAAGGAAACCGTGATGCGCAACGGCAATCTGCGTGCTGCCTTCTTCAGAAATATATGGATGGTGGAGAAGGTGAGAAAGAACTTTGACGAAGACGAAATAGAACTTTTCAGAAAGGTGTATGCCGACGGCAAGCTCGACGGAGAGTTCGACATAGACAATGTTGAGCTGGTGGCCGACATCACGCACTATTGTATCAAGGGTCTTGAGGTGCCTTTTATCTGCGGCCGTCTTGGTCATGGCATGACGCCCGAGGCCAGCAAGCCGCTTGTGGCAAAGGTTGTGTATGGTGCGCTGGGCAAGCCGATGTCTAAGTAGGAGGCTTGTGCCTGATATAAAAAATATGTACTTAAAATTATCTACAACTTTATAAAATAAAAAAGAAAATGGGATTATTAACAGGTAAGACTGCGCTTATTACAGGTGCAGCGCGCGGTATCGGTAAGGCTATCGCGCTGAAGTTTGCTGAAGAGGGCGCTAACGTAGCCTTCACAGACCTTGTTATTGACGAGAACGGAAAAGCCACAGAGGCCGAGATAGCTGCTAAGGGCGTTAAGGCTAAGGGATATGCCAGCAATGCTGCTGACTTCGCTCAGACAGAAGAGGTTGTTAAGTTGGTGAAAGAGGATTTCGGCTCAATAGACATCCTCGTTAACAATGCCGGAATAACAAAGGACGGACTGATGTTGCGTATGACTGAGGCACAGTGGGATGCAGTTATCGCTGTCAACCTGAAGAGTGCGTTCAACTTCATACACGCTTGTGTTCCTGTAATGATGCGCCAGCGTAAGGGTTCTATCATCAACATGGCATCTGTAGTAGGTGTTCACGGTAATGCCGGCCAGGCTAACTATGCTGCTTCAAAGGCAGGTCTTATTGCTTTGGCAAAGAGCATCGCACAGGAGATGGGTCCTAAGGGCATCCGCGCCAACGCCATTGCTCCGGGCTTTATCGACACAGCCATGACTCAGGCTCTGTCTGACGAGGTTCGCAAGGAGTGGGCTGCAAAGATACCTCTGCGCCGCGGCGGTACTGTTGACGACATCGCAGCCTGCGCTACATTCTTGGCTTCAGACATGTCAAGCTACATCTCTGGCCAGGTTATCCAGGTTGACGGTGGTATGAACATGTAATAAATTATCAGTTTATACAGATTTGTGCAAAGAGAGAAGATTGCTACGAGAGTCTTCCCTCTTTGCTTTTGTTAAAACATTATCAGTCATATTATAAATACAGAATACAGACATGCAGGTTATATACGAGGACAATCACATCATCATAGTGAGCAAGCGCAGCGGTGAGATTGTGCAGGGCGACAAGACCGGCGACAGGACACTGGCCGATGATGTGAAGCAGTATATTAAAGAAAAATATGCAAAGCCCGGAAATGTGTTTCTCGGTGTTGTCCACAGGCTCGACCGCCCCGTTTGGGGACTTGTCGTGTTTGCCAAGACGTCGAAGGCCCTTTCGCGTCTTAACGACATGTTCAGAACAGGCGACGTTCATAAGACCTACTGGGCGATAACCCAAAACTGCCCTGCAGAGCCTGAAGCTGTATTGACCGACTGGATTAGCCGCAACGAAAAGCAGAACAAGAGTTATGCCTACGACCATGAGGTGCCCGGCTCAAAGAAAGCCATGCTGCACTACAAGGTGATAGGCCGTTCGGACAATTATACGCTTGTTGAGGTTAATCTGATGACCGGACGCCACCATCAGATACGTTGCCAGTTGGCAAACATCGGATGTCCGATAAAAGGCGACCTTAAGTATGGCGCAAGGCGCAGCAATCCCGACGGAAGCATATCGCTCCTGGCACGCAAGATAGAGTTTGTGCATCCAGTGTCGAAGGAGAAGATATACGCCGAGGCACCGCTTCCTGACGACAGGTTGTGGCGCGAAATGCGTATGCTGTAACATTATATTAGCCTCGTCAGGCATTTTTGTTGCCAAATAATTTCTTTTTTTCCGAAATATTTGCTTACTTTGCATGTATTACGGTTGGATACAATTTTTTACATGTGCCGATGAGGAAGACGTTGAAGTGGGCCGGTGTGATAGTGCTGACACCGGTTTTGCTGTTTATTACGCTTGCAGTGTTGCTTTACATCCCTGCTGTACAGAATTGGGCTGTAAAGCAGGTGGTTGCGTATGCCTCTGATAAAACCGGCATGGACATCACGGTAGACCGTGTGCGGCTCGAGTTTCCGCTTGACCTCGGCGTGCATGGCTTCCGCATGATTCAGCAGAACGACTCGCTGCCGCAGGTGAAAGACACTGTGGCTGACGTCAAGAAACTTGTTGTTGACATACAGCTTTGGCCGTTGTTGAAGAAGAGGGTGGAGATAGACGCCTTCGAGTTCAACGGACTTAAAGTTAACACGGCCGATTTTGTTCATGAAGCCCGCGTGAAGGGAAGCATAGACAGACTTTATCTGCGCAGCCACGGAATCGACTGGGGCAAGGAGACAATACTCGTCAATGAGGCCGAACTGAAAGATGCCTCTGTAAACGTGGAACTTAGCGACACGGTTCCGCCCGACACGTCGAAGAGCAAGAACTATTGGAAAATAACCGTAGAGAAGCTTGATATAGCCAATACGGGAGTTGTAGTCCACATGCCTGGCGACACACTTCAGGTAGGAGCCTATCTGGGTAAGGCTGAGGCGCGCAGCGGCTTCTTCGACCTTGGTACGAGCCTTTACAGGCTGAACAGCCTTAAGCTTGACGACAGTCGCGTAAGCTATGACAACAATTTCAAGGTGCGCACAAAGGGACTAGACTATAATCATATAAGTCTGTCAGACTTAAACATCAGCATTGATTCATTCTATTATTGTGCACCTAAGCTCGACATGATATTGCGTGCCTGCTCGTTTAAGGAGAAGAGCGGCATCACCGTCAATGACATCTCAGGTCCGTTTGCCATGGATTCTGTCAAGATATCCCTGCCTTCTTTCAGCCTGAAGACTCCCGACTCTTATCTGAAGGCCAATCTTATAATGGACCTTAATGCGTTCAGCGACAAGAATCCGGGCAAGCTGCAGCTTAGGGCTGACGGTGAGTTTGGCAAGCAGGACATCATGCGCTTCATGGGCAGTATGCCCACAGCGTTTATACGGCGTTGGCCTAATCAGCCGCTTTCGGTCAAGGCAGTCATATCCGGCAACATGAAATATCTTAAGTTTGCCGGACTAAACCTGAAACTGCCTACGGCGTTCAATGTCAACGCACGAGGCTTTGCCGCAAACCTTAACGACGATAAGCGTCTGCGTGCAAATGTCACTCTTGACGCCAGAACATATAATTTGAGTTTTGTTAAGGCGCTGGCTGCGAGCAGTAGAGGCTCGTTTAATATACCTGCGGGAATTGTTCTCAAGGGCGACTTTAAGGCCAACGGCAAGCAATATGCGGCAGATTTCATAGCCCGTGAGGGCGGAGGCAGTGTTAAGGCAAAGGCCGACTTTAATGCAGCAACCTTGGCTTATAAGGCTTCTGTTGCAGCTGATAATCTCCATCTGGGCCATTTCTTGCCGGGCAGCGGAATGGGCGATTTCACAGGCAGCATGAATGTTAAGGGCAACGGACTCGATTTCCTGTCGCATCGCACAGCTTTGCAGGCAAAGGCAGGCATAAGGAAATTCAGTTATGGCAAGTATAATTTTGACGGAATTGATTTCGACGCTAACCTTAACAACGGCAAGGCGCATGCTTGCGTTAACAGTGTTAACCCGCTGATTAACGGTAATGTGAGGTTTGACGCATTCCTGAGCCGCAAGAAGATAATGTCCTCGCTTAAGGCTGACTTGAATCATGCCGACTGGTATGGACTTGGAATAGTGAAGTCGCCGTTCACGACATCTTTCAACTGTGAGATAGATGCGTATACAGATCTTAAGACATTGCTGGGCGTGAAGGGTAATCTGAGGAATCTGGTCATGACAGATTCGGCAAGGACCTACCGTCCGGATAACCTTGAGATTGACATGATCACGAGCAGCGACACAACTCACTTTGCCGCATATTGTGGTGACTTCCGTCTGAGGTTCAACGGCAGCGGCGGATATAAGAAAGTGCTTAAGCAGAGCGGATTCTTCATGGATGAACTGTCTGCCGAACTTAAAAATAAGAAAATAGACATATCCGTGCTGAGGTCTAAGCTGCCTTTGGCCGATCTTTATCTCACAACAGGAAAGAATAATCCTCTTAGCAGGTTTATAGCCAATGCCGGCTATGTTTTCCAGGATGCAAGCATAGACATAAAGTCGTCGCCGCATACTGGACTAAACGGCAGCGTTCAGCTTCTTGAACTTCAGAAGAACACTCTGGTGCTCGATACCGTGCGCTTTAATATCGTGTCAGACTCTACGCAATGCTCTTACAACGGACAGGTGCGCAACAACAGCGACAACAAGCAGTATGTGTTCAATGCCTTGTTCGATGGATATGTGTTTGAGAAAGGCTCGGGCGTAAACTTCAAGGTGTATGATGCAAAAGACAGCCTCGGACTCAAGATGGGCATTGAGGCTTCGATGGAGGAAAACGGCATAAAGATGCACATGCTTACTGACGACCCGATTCTCGGATATAAGAAGTTTGAGGTTAACGAGAACAACTATATCTTCATGGGAACCGACCGGCGCATCATGGCAGACTTGCGCCTGAAGGCCGACGACGGAACGGGTATATATGCATATACTAACGACGAAAACACCGATGCGCTTCAGGACCTGACGATAGGACTTAACAAGTTTGATCTGTCGAAGCTGCTTACGGTTGTTCCGTATATGCCTCGCATAACCGGAATAATGAACGGCGACTTCCACTTGATACAGACAAAGGACGAACTTTCTGTGTCATCGTCAGTAACTGTAGATAAGATGACATACGAGCGGACACGCATGGGCAACATCGGACTTGAGTTTGTCTATATGCCTCAGTCGGACGGAACCCACAGCGTTGACGGAATGCTCATGTGTAACGATAATCAGGTGGCAGACATTAGCGGATCGTATAAATCGGAAGGTGACGGACAACTGGATGTTACGATGAATATGTCACGCCTGCCGATGCGTCTGCTCAACGGATTCATTCCTGACCGTATCATTCGTCTGAAAGGTTATGCCGACGGCTCTCTTGATGTTAAAGGCACGCTGTCGCATCCACGTGCCAATGGCGAGCTTACGTTGGATTCTTGTTATATGCGCAGTGCGCAGTATGGCATACGTATGCGTCTTAGCGAGGAGCCTATCCGTATCGTAGGAAGCAATCTGCTGTTCGAGAATTTCAAGATGTTTGCAAATAATGACAACCCGTTGGTTCTCGACGGAAACATCGACTTCTCAGACGTTGCCAATATGTCTATGGATCTGCGCATGGCTGCCAAGAACTGTCAGATAATTGACGCCAAGGAAAACAGGCGCAGTGTGGCTTTCGGTAAGGCCTTTGTCGACTTTATCGGCACTATGCAGGGGCCGCTTAGCAATCTTAAACTATTAGGACGCCTAGATGTGCTCGGTTCTACCGACATGTCTTACATCTTGCGTGATTCGCCTTTGTCTACCGACAACCAGATGGACGAACTTGTTAAGTTTACAAGCTTCAGTGACACTACAGAGGCCGTTGTAACACATCAGCCGCTGTCGGGCTTCAGCATGGATCTCACGATGAATATTGCCCAAGGATCACACGTCATGTGCTATCTTAACGCCGACCATTCTAACTATATCGACCTTATGGGCGGCGGAAGCCTGCGCATGAAGTATGGCTTGACAGGCGACATCGTGTTGACCGGAAAATATACTCTCGACAATGGCGAGATGAAATATTCGTTGCCTATTATTCCTCTTAAGACGTTTACCATTCAGGACGGAAGCAATATTGAGTTTACCGGCGACCCGATGAACCCGAAGCTAAACATAACGGCCACGGAGAGAACAAAGGCAAGTGTGTCTAACGGCGGGGAGCAAGGGCGTACGGTTGAGTTCGACTGCGGCGTGGTTATAACCAAGACCCTTTCGGACATGGGACTTGAGTTTACGCTCGATGCGCCGGAGGATATGTCGCTGCATAACGAGCTGATGGCAATGAGCGTGGAACAGCGCGGCCGACTTGCCGTTACGATGCTTACCACGGGCATGTATATAGCCGACGGCAACACCAGCGGATTCTCCATGAACAACGCGCTAAGTTCGTTCCTGCAGAGCGAGATTAACAATATTACGGGAAGTGCGTTGCGCACGCTCGACCTCAGTTTCGGTATGGACAATGCCACTGACGCCAGCGGAAACACTCACACTGACTATTCGTTCAAGTTTGCTAAGCGCTTCTGGAACAACAGAATGAAGATTGTAGTAGGCGGAAAAGTGTCAACGGGTGCCGACGTGGCTAATCAGAACGAGTCGTTCTTTGACAACGTGACGCTCGAATACCGCCTGAGTAACTCTTCAGACACTTATGTCAAGCTGTTCTATGACAACAATGCTTACGACTGGCTCGAAGGCACCACCCGCGAGTATGGCGTAGGTTTCATCTGGAGAAGAAGCCTGCAGCATTTTAAGGATATATTCAGTTTCAAGAAGAAGGACGCGATTATTCCATTGCGCTCTGATACAATACCTGACAAGAAATGAGACTATCGGTAAAGAATATAATATATGTGGCCAGAAGGTCGTTTCCGTCGTTGCGCGTTTTTGCGCTTCGTGTGTGCCTGTTGGCTGCCGTTTCGGTGTTGCTGTGGTCGTGCTCAACCACCAGCGGCATACCGAAGGGCGACCAGTTGTTCATCGGACTGACAAAGATCGACTATCAGGACTATGAGAAAAGCGACCATTATGAGACAACTCGTGAGGAGGTTGAGGCTTCGTTGGCTACAGCTCCCAACGGCGCCTTGTTCGGCAGTTCGTATTATCGCACTCCGTTTCCTTACGGCTTGTGGATATGGAACGCCTTTTCAGGCTCAAAGAACAAGATAGCACAATGGATGACCAAGACATTTGGCAAGTCGCCCGTGCTCATGAGTCAGGTAAATCCTCAGCTCCGTGCCTCCGTGGCGCAGTCGGTGCTACGCAATCATGGCTATATGAACGGAACGGTAGAGTATGAGATTGTGGAACAGAAGAATCCAAAGAAGCGTAAGATAGGATACACTGTAAAGTTCGGACCGCTGCTCACGGTGGACACACTTCAGTATGTGGGCTTTCCGGAGATGGCAGACACGCTGTTAGAGAAGACAAAGGATGAGGCCAAAATAAAGAGCGGTTCGCCTTTTGACGCCTCTGCTCTTGACGCAGAGCGCAACCGTATAGCCACTTTGTTCCGCAACAACGGCTATTATTATTATCAGCCGAGTTTCGCCTCTTATCTTGCCGACACAACCATCACGCCCGGCAAGGCCAGCCTGCGCCTGCAGATGGCCGACAATCTGCCGGAACTTGCCAAGCACAAATGGTATATAGGAAAAATCAGAATAGACATCCGCAAGCAGTTTATGGAGGTGCTGAAAGACTCGTTCAGCCATCGCTATTTCACGGTCAGGTTCAACGGCCGCAAGCCGCCGATACGTCCGCGAATAATCTTGAGCGACCTGAAACTGCGTCCGCGTAAGCTTTTCAGATATGACGACTATTTGGAATCTTCAAACAAACTTAGCGGATCGGGGCAGTTCAGCTCGGTTGAGTTTGCGTTTACGCCGCGCGACACCACAGCAACATGCGACACGCTCGACCTTAACCTGTCGTGTACGTTCGGCAAGCCCTATGACTTTTATATAGAAACCAACTACACCAACAAGATAAACGGCCGCACCGGTCCCGAGCTTGTTATCGGTTTCACAAAGCGCAATGCCTTCCGTGGCGGCGAGAAGCTCGACATAAACCTTCACGGCTCTTACGAATGGCAGAAGGGCGGCAACGTCAGCGGCTCGTCGACAGACATGAATTCATACGAGTATGGTGCAGACGCATCAATAGAGTTTCCGCGCCTTATTGTCCCGTTCCTTAAGCATCGCCGCTATTTCACAACGCCTACAACATACGCCAAGATCGGTATGAACGTGATGAAGCGTCCTGATTATTTCAAGATGCACACCTTCTCTGCCGAATGGACCTATAAGTGGCAGCGTTCGGCTACGTGGCGCCATGAGTTCAGTCCGCTGACGCTGCAGTATCAGCGCCTTAACTACACCACGGCTAAATTCGACTCCATACTTCAGGAAAATCCGTATTTGCAGACATCAATGCAAAATACGTTTATCCCAAAGATGCGCTATATGCTCGCATACAGCAGCACTGTGAAACACCGCAACCCTGTTGTATGGCAGACCACCATCACGGAGTCTGGCAACATCTTGTCGCTTGCTTATATGGCTGCCGGAAACAAATGGGGCGAAGTGGGCAAGCAGCTGTTTAAGAATCCATACGCGCAGTTCCTCAAAATAGAAACCGACTTCAGCAAGATATGGCAACTGGGGCAGAAGTCGCAGCTTGTGTGGCATATCAGTGCCGGAGTGATTTACACCTACGGCAACAGTCTGGCTGCGCCTTACAGCGAGCAGTTTTATGTGGGAGGAGCCAACAGCATAAGAGCCTTTGCGGTGAGAAGCATAGGTCCGGGAAGCTACACAACCAACGAGTCAAAACTGTCGTATCTCGACCAGACAGGCGACATAAAGCTGCAGCTTAACCTTGAGTATCGCTTTAATCTTTTCGGCAACCTTTACGGAGCAGCCTTTATGGATGCCGGCAATGTGTGGGCCCTGCGTGACGACGGTTATCGCGAGGGCGCCAAGTTCCAGTTTAAGAACGCCCTGAAGGAAATGGCTCTCGGCACGGGAGTAGGTCTGCGCTACGACCTCGACTTCCTCGTGTTGCGTCTCGACTGGGGCGTAGGTCTTCACGTGCCGTTCGAGACGGGCAAGAGCGGATTCTATAACATTCCCAAGTTCAGCGACGGCCAGGCCATTCATATCGCCGTCGGCTATCCTTTCTGATGCAGTTTTTTGCTAATGTTATTTTCCGGACACAGTGTTAATGGCTGATTCTGTTGTGTCCGGCTCTGCTTGATTCTCCTGTAGGAAAAGCACAAATCTGCCGATTCTGTAAGGCGTACGGCCCTGTGTTCCTGCGCTGCATCTTGGCGTTCTGCATGCCGAAGAGAAATAGCATTGATTTGCTGCGCTGGTTTGTCATAATGTTATGTATGGCATGATTTTACTTTCTTTGTGACTTTTGTTGGCGCTCTCATACTGCGTTATTTTAAAATTAAAATCATTCGGACGAAAATATGGGCAAAATACGTGTGCAGTTGCAATATCTTGTGATATAAGACGTTATGCTTATATCCAAAATAATGTGCATCAATTTTTGTTCCGAAACGATATGAAAAATCTGCATTTTTGCCTAAAAACAGCCTCGTTCTGCGTCGCCAGATGTGCCGTTTTTGAGTAAAAACTCATAGGTTTACCATTAATTAACCTGCCGTTTGACTCTCTTTTGTAAATATGCTTTACCTGTTGGTGCTTAAATCATGCTCCGCTTTTTCTATTTCAGGCTGAATTTGTGATAAAGTCAAAGTGACACAATGCGCTGTTTTTCCTGTGTCTGCTTACAAACAGACTTTGTGGAACACGGCATGATAAGTTACGCCTTGTTTGTTTGCCAATGTTTTTTATGCCGAAAACGCCACGAAAAACGCCGCCTTTCATAAAAAATGAGTATATTTGCATTCTGTTATTTATGAACAATATCCTGACATAACTGTTTAACACGCATTGCCGGGACATAAAGTTAAACCTTAAAATAAAATTACGTACAATATGAAACCTGCATTATTATTGCTGGCAGCCGGAATGGGAAGCCGTTACGGTGGTTTGAAACAGCTCGACGGACTAGGTCCTAACGGCGAGACAATCATGGACTATTCTATTTATGATGCCATAAAGGCCGGATTTGGCAAGATCGTTTTTATTATCCGAAAAGATTTTGAAGACGATTTCCGCGAAAAGATTCTTAGCAAGTACGAAGGCCATGTGCCTGTAGAGCTTTGCTTCCAGAGTCTCGACAGTCTGCCTGAAGGCTTCAGCTGTCCTGAAGGCCGTGTAAAGCCGTGGGGTACAAACCATGCCGTTCTTATGGCAAAAGACGTTATCAAGGAGCCGTTCTGCGTGATCAACTGCGACGACTTCTACAACCGCGATGCATTCATGGTTATAGGCAAGTTCCTGTCTGAACTTCCTGAGGGCAGCCGCGGCAATTATGCCATGGTAGGTTTCCGCGTTGGCAACACTCTGTCTGACAACGGAACCGTGGCACGTGGCATCTGCTCAAAGGATGATGCCGGTAATCTGACCACTGTGGTTGAGCGCACTGAGATTATGCGCGTAAACGGTCCTGTATGCTACAAGGACGAGCAGGGCGAATGGGTGGCAGTTGAGGACAACACACCTGTGTCAATGAATATGTGGGGATTCACTCCCGATTATTTCGAGCACAGCGAGGCTTATTTCAAGGAGTTCCTCTCTGATCCGAAAAACATGGAGAACCTCAAGGCCGAGTTCTTTATTCCGCTTATGGTGAATAAGCTGATTAACGACAAAACAGCCACAGTGAAGGTGCTTGACACAACCAGCAAGTGGTTTGGCGTAACTTATTCTGCCGACCGTCAGGCTGTTGTAGACAAGATTCAGAGTCTTGTTGACGAAGGCGTTTATCCCAACAAACTTTTTTAAAACTGAATATTGCCACAAACAGCGGCGTTTAGCCGCTTTTCAATATGTTGCAGTGCAGGGCTCACGTTGTTATGCCCGCGCTTGAAACACATTCCTATTTTGATAAATAATGGACATTAACTTGCTTACAGCTGCGGAGACCGAAAGCCTCCGCAGCCTTATCCTCAGTTCAGACAATATTATTCTTTGCTGCCACCGCAGTCCCGACGGCGATGCTCTTGGCTCGCTGCTCGGCATGGCAGAGTTTTTGCGTCAGCAGGGCAAGGTGCCCGTGGCTGTCGTTCCCGATGCCTATCCCGACTTCTTGCAGTGGCTGCCGGGCACGGAGCGCATCATAAGATACGACAAGCATAAAAGCTTTGTCGACGGACTGTTGGCTTCGGCTGATCTTGTGTTCTGTCTCGACTTCAACACCTTCTCACGTACTGACGACATGGCAGACACGCTGGCTGCCTCGCCTGCAAAGAAGGTTCTCGTTGACCATCATCTTAATCCCGACATCGACACAGAGTTGTGTGTGTCGCACCCTGAGGCATGCAGCACATGCGAACTGGTTTTCCGCCTGATATGGCAGCTCGGCAGTTTCGACATGATGACGCGCAAGTGTGCTGTTCCGCTGTATTGCGGCATGATGACCGACACGGGCGGATTCACATACAACTCAACACGCCCCGAGATCTTCTTCATTATAAGTCAGCTGCTTACCAAGGGCATCGATAAAGACAAAATCTACCGCAACGTTTACAACAACTACAGCGAGTGGCGCATGAGGCTCATCGGCTATGTGCTTAACGAGAAAATGGTGGTTATGCAGGAGGAGCGTGCAGCCTATTTCGTACTGACGCGCGACGACCTTAAGCGCTTTCATTACATCAAGGGCGACGCCGAAGGACTGGTTAACATGCCCCTGCAGATAAAAGGCCTGAGGCTGAGCATATCGCTCAGGCAGGACACTGAGAAGGACAATCTTGTGTGGGTGAGCACACGCTCTGTGGATAACTTCCCGTGCAACAAGCTTGCAGAACAGTATTTCAACGGCGGCGGCCATCTAAACGCTGCAGGCGGACGCCTTGAATGCTCGGTTGAAGAGGCAGAGGCGCTGGTAAGGAAGGCCGTAACCGAATTCAAGTTCTGACATACGGCTTTTTTATCTGTCAAAAGGCAATATCCGCGTTAATTTGCCGAATATCAGTTAAAGTAGCATAATTATAAATTGCGATGTGGCGTAATTAGTGTATTTTTTGTAATTTTGCCAGTCGTACTTACATATTATAAAAAATAGAATGAGAAATTTAGCTTTGGCTTTCATAGCCTTTATCGCAGCCGTAACGGTTATAAGCTGTGATGATACAGAGACTTATGCAGAGCAGAAAGATAAGGAGCGTGCTGCAATTAGTAGATTTATTGCCGATTCGGCCATAACTGTCATAACTGAGTCGCAGTTTAAGGAGCAGGGATACAAGACCGATGTGAGCAAGAATGAGTTTGTGCTGATGCAGAATTCAGGAGTTTACATGCAGATTGTCAGAGAGGGATGCGGTGAGAAGATAAAGGAAGGCGAGACCACAACCGTGCTTTGCCGCTTCACCGAATATAACATTCTAACCGACTCTTTGCAGCTGACAAACGACATCCTCAGTTTTTCTTCTATTGTTGACAAGATGACCGTAACAAACAGCAGCGGATCGTTTACAGCGTCGTTTATCGACGGACAGAGCGTCATGGCCATGTTCTATGGCACAACGTCAGTTCCGTCAGGCTGGCTTGTTCCGTTGACTTATATAAAGGTTGGACGTCCTGAAAATGCAGGAGACGAGATAGCCAAGGTTAATCTTATAGTTCCGCACACACAGGGACATGCCTATGCTTCTTCGGGCGTTTATCCTTGCTATTACACGATAACTTACGAAAGGGGAAGATAAATAATGACACTTATTAAATCAATTTCAGGCATTCGCGGCACCATCGGCGGACATACGGGCGACACGCTCAATCCGCTTGACATCGTAAAGTTCGTAACCGCTTATGCCACATATATCCGCCGCAGCGGCAAGTCGTCAAGCGGCAAGATCGTAGTAGGACGCGATGCCCGTATATCAGGCGAAATGGTCAGAAGCGTTGTTTGCGGCACGTTGATGGGCGTTGGCTATGATGTAATCGACATCGGTCTTGCCACAACGCCTACCACAGAGCTTGCTGTGCGCATGTCGGGTGCCGACGGCGGTATAATCATCACGGCAAGCCATAACCCGCGTCAGTGGAATGCCCTTAAGTTGCTCAACTGTGAGGGCGAGTTTCTCGACAAGGCTGCCGGCAACGAAGTGCTTGACATTGCAGAAAAGGAAGACTTTGAGTATGCCGATGTAGACACTCTCGGCCATTATATAAAAGACGACTCGTTCAACCGCCGCCACATAGACTCTGTGCTGGCTCTCAGCCTTGTAGATGTTGAGGCTGTAAAGAAGGCACATTTCCGCGTATGTGTTGATGCTATCAACAGCGTGGGAGGCATCATCCTGCCCGAACTGCTTGAGGCATTGGGCGTTGATTACGAAATACTTAATGGCGAACCTACTGGCGATTTTGCCCATAATCCGGAACCGTTGGAGAAGAATCTCGGCGGTATAATGGAGCGTCTGCGCAGCGGCGAGTTCAGTCTTGGTATTGTTGTCGATCCTGATGTAGACCGTCTTGCGTTTATCTGTGAGGACGGACGTATGTTCGGCGAGGAATATACGCTTGTCAGCGTTGCCGACTATGTGCTCAGCCATACACCGGGCAACACGGTAAGCAACCTCAGCAGTACACGTGCCCTGCGCGATGTAACCGAGAAACACGGCGGTTGCTACACTGCATCAGCCGTAGGTGAGGTAAACGTTACAACCAAGATGAAAGAGGTTGGTGCCGTTATCGGCGGCGAAGGCAACGGCGGAGTTATTTATCCCGAGAGCCATTATGGCCGTGACGCACTTGTAGGCATTGCCCTTTTCCTGTCGTCTTTGGCTCATAAGGGTTGCAAGGTAAGCGAGCTTCGCGCAACATTCCCTGATTATTATATAGCCAAAAACCGCATAGACCTTACTCCTTCAACCGATGTTGACGCAATACTCGAGAAGGTTAAGCAGATGTACAGCAACGAGCAGGTAAACGATGTTGACGGCGTTAAGATTGATTTCCCCGACAAGTGGGTGCATCTGCGCAAGTCTAACACTGAACCGATTATCCGTGTCTATAGCGAGGCTTCATCAATGGAGGAGGCTGACGCACTGGGCAAGAAGATAATGCAGGTGGTTTACGACATGCAGAAATAATATAGAATTGATTATAATCTTTGTTATGCATCCGGGGCTGTGGCTCCGGATGTATTTTTATAAGCTAAAATATCTGAGGCTGATCTTACTTCTATACAAAAAATAACGGACAACAGCGTTAGATGTATCTTTCCGGCTGTTGTCCGTCTGCATTTTATGAATGTTAGAAAGTAAGTGTAAAATCAGATGCCCATAAGCGGCAGAATTGACGGAGTAAGCAGTGAGGTCAGGATGCCGTTGATCGTAAGTCCAAGACTTGCGTAGGCTCCGTGCACCTTGCTCACGTCCATTGATGTTGCCGTACCCATGGCGTGTGCCGCCGTTCCCATAGACAGACCTTGTGCCACAGGGCTGTTTACGCGTGCAAATCCCATTGTCTTATAGCCCGCCACCGCACACAGCAGACCTACGCACACCACTACGGCTGCCGTAAGCGACGGTATGCCGCCGATGCTCTTCGTAACTTCCATTGCGATAGGCGTGGTTACAGATTTTGGTGCGAGCGACATTATCACCGGCTTAGATGCACCGAGCGCTTTAGCTATAAGCACTACCGATATAATGCCTGCCAGACAGCCTGCAAGCTCTGACATGAGTATCGGCAGAAACTGTTTCTTTATCGTTTCAAGCTGCTGATACAGCGGTACGCCAAGCGCCACGACTGCAGGCTGAAGCCAGAATTCTATCATGTGTCCGCTCGTGTTGTATGTTTCGTATTTTACGCCTGATATCTTCAGAAAGGCTATCAGCACGCAGATGCTCACCAGAATGGGGTGCATTATTGTCCAATGAGTCCATTTGCGGAGCAGCTTTCCGAAGAAATAGCTGCCGAACGTGAGGGCGATAAGAAAAAATTCGTTTGACAGATAGCTCATTGGTCGCCTCCTTTCCTGTTTACGGCTTTTCCATAAATCTGATGAACCCATCCCGTTACGGCCAGTACAATTACCGTGGATATGGCCGTTGAGATTACTATTGGCCAGAATTCGGCCTTAATAATGTCGAAATAGAGCATAATGGCAACGCCGGGCGGAACAAAGAAAAAACCGATGTTTGCTACAAGAAAGTCTGATATGGTCTTTACCCATTCCAGGCGTATTATCTTCAGCTTCAGCAGAAGAGTAAGAATTAGCATGCCCAGGATGCTCGACGGCAAAGGTATGCCCGTGAGCCATATTATCAGCTCACCCAATGCGAGACAGCCAAACAATATGGCCAATTGTCTAATCATCATAACCTTTAAAACAAATAATCTTTTTACCTAACGGGGTGCAAAGGTATATCGTTTTTAACTGATATACAAATTTGTTAACACTTTTGTGCCTTCATTTTTTATGCTGCTTACAGTTTGTCGTATATTTGCTTGATCTGATTGTATGTTTTGATTTAATCTCAGTTTCCATATTTGCAGTATCAGTTATGGTCATTTCTTGTTGATTTGTTTGTTTGCTTATGCAGCAGTGGATGAGCTCCTGTGTGCGGGGAGACTGTTGCGGCTGCTGACTTATTAGAACTTTAGCGTGTTTTTGATATAGATAAAATTTGCAATCGCTTTTCTGATGTTGTATTTTTGCGGCAAGGATAACAAATAATTTCTTATATCATGAATAATACATTTAAAGTAAGTTTGTTTAAGAACTTCCTTAACAGGGAGACTATTGCTAATTGTGAGTTGGACGAATTGGTGGTTATGATCCGGCAGGGACGCTATGCCGATGCTTTGTCAGACTATCGCTGTTATAGTCCGTTGCTGTCTTCAGGCAAGCCCGTCTCATGTTCCCGGAGCGATGTAATGACAGCCGACAACCGCATTCCGCGCCTTTGTTTCTCTTCCGTATATAAGCGCCGCAACGGAAAAAGAATTGTAGTCGGACGCAACGGACTGCTTTTCGTCGAGATAGCAGGGCTAAAGAGCTTTGATGAGGCTGTGCGCATACGGCGCGTTGCATCGCGCCAGCCATACACAATGTTGGCTTTTATTGGTGCGAATGGATTGTCTGTCATTGTGGTTTGTTCTATTTCGCAGGCCGACGGCACTGTTCCATGCGATACGGAGGCCTGGCGCAGGCTAATGACAAAGGGCTACAGACTTCTGCATTATATATATTCGTCACAGCTAAAGACCGAAATATCTATGCAGACAGGCACTGCCGAGGCTATGTGCCTTATGAGTGCCGATGCCGGAATTTATTACAATCGTGAGGCTTTGACATTGATTGTGTGTGAGAATGATATATATGACACTTTTAATGTATGCCGTTCGCACGCTTTTGAAGCCGATGAGTCGCCTCTTCCGGGCAAATCGTCTTCAGAGGCTTATCGCTATATCTTTTATTGTTGTTGGAACCATGTGCTTGATTCAGAACTTAATCAGGACGACCCTTATTATGCTGAAAGCGCCATACAGAAGCTGGCATACCTGTGCCGTAAGTCAGGTTTGCCGCAGCAGATGTGTGTTGACCGCACAATGAACCTTGGCACGATTAATGTAGAGCGCGGCCTGGTTGAGTTGTTTTTTGCGCAGGCATATCGTCAGGCAGAAGATAATCCTAATCCGTTGAGGTATGTCGAGGCTCCCCGGCTTCAGGCCATGAAACTTGATAATTTTTTCAGTACACGTTATGTCATGCGCCGCAATGTGCTTGCGGGTGTGGTGCAGTATAAGCACATCGGGGCTTGCGATGCCGATTACAGGCCGGTTACGCAGGAAGTTATCAACACCATAGCTGTGAAGGCTCAGCGCGAGGGCATCAGGGTGTGGGCACGCGACATCAAGGAACGAGTGAATTCTACGCTTGTTTCTGATTTTGATCCGTTGAACCATTGGCTTGACTCATTGCCCGAATGGGACGGACGCGACCGCCTAAAGGCCTTTGCGCAGCGTGTTCCTACCGACAATTCCCGTTGGCCGGAATACTTCAGCGTATGGATGCGCTCAATGGTTGCTCACTGGATGGGGCTGGATGTCATGCACGGCAACGACCTTGTTCCACTGCTCATTGGCAGTCAGGGCTGTGGCAAGTCGTCGTTTGCCAAGATTATATTGCCGCCAGAGCTCCGCGCCTATTACAACGACCGTATCGACTTCCGCAACGACAACACGCTGATGCGTGGCCTGTCATCCTTTGCCCTTATCAACATCGATGAGTTCGACCGCTATTCGGCCAGTAGACAGCCGCTGATTAAATACATCATTTCAAAGAGTGAAGTAACTGCCGTGAAGGCATATCGCAGCAATTTTTCAACCGAACGCCGTTATGCAAGTTTCATAGCCACAACCAACAGCAGGCATCCTTTGACAGACCTTACCGGTAGCCGAAGGTTTGCGTGCGTGGCAGTTACGGGCAACATTGATTTCACTTCGGCTGTTGATTATCAGCAGCTTTATGCCCAGATTATAAGCGAAATACGTGGCGGCGCCTTGTGTTATCTCAATGCGGCAGCTACTGAACGCCTGATGGACGACAACATGAGCTTCATGCGTGTTTCTGATTTTGGCTCGGCCGTAGCCCGTCTCTTCCGCATTCCTGAAGCCGATGGGGCAGGGCATGAGATGTCTGTTGACGACATTGTGTCCGTAGTCTGCCGTGCCTATCCGCGTCTGCCATTGTCAGGGTTGTCTGATAAAAGTGTAGGCATAACGTTGAAGCGGCTAGGTTTCAACAGGCGCCACACGCGCACCGGGGTGCGTTATATCGTGGAGCAAATAGGAAAATAATTTTTCTTTAGAAACTCATCACTCGTCACATCCTGCTCTAAGATGCTTGCTGTCAGGTGGTTATAGTGTGATGAGTTGACTTCTCAACTCATCACACTATCTGTTTTTCAGCTTTTTCAGGCTTTTATTGATGTTTTCATAATGCAGAATTCAGATAAAAAACTGTTTCTGGATATAATTAATCCTGTTTTTGGTTGACCTAATATGCACGTGTGATGAGTTGAAAAGTCAACTCGTCACACTGTAAGTTGTTGTAGATAAATAAGTTATGCCCAATTGTGACGAGTGATGAGTTTTTAAAGAAAAACATTTTTATTATATGCGTTGGCAATATGATAAGTGCCCTTTCGTAATGTAAAAGGCCACCTTTCGCATTCTAAAAACTATGCTTTTGCAATGCGGAATGATACGTATCAGAATGTTTGAAAGTCAATAATTTATGATGAAAAAACGCCTGTCTTTCCAAAACAGAAAAGACAGGCGCCGCTTTTACTATATCCACATTCTATGATGTGAAAATCCCCATTATTATTTAACTAAAACTTTTTTTACCAAGTTTCCTACTTTTACAATATATATACCGTTGTTCAGGTTGAAGGTACAGTTGCCGTCAACATTGCTTTCTGCCACTTTTACGCCTGAAACATTGTAAATAGCAACCGGCTTATTAGCAGCGCTGACATTGATGTAGCCTTTGCCTGCAGTTATGCCTTCTTGCATATCGTTCATCTGGTATATGTTAGTGCTTACCGGTCCTGTAAGTGTCATGCTGATGCCTGTGTATGCTTCGTCTACTCTTATATAGTGCTTGCCCGGAGTAGTGACAGTGGTTTTCCAAGTGCATAGCATATTGTAATCCTCGTCGAATGAGTTTTGGAATTCCATTACAACTCCATTAGTTCCGTTGAGTGCATCTTCTTCGTTGGCAAACCATACAGGGTTGGTCATAAACGGAGCGTTGGTTGTAACAGTAACTTCTCCTTCTTCAAGCGGAACGACATACCATAACGGTTTTGTTGCCTCAACTTCCGGTAGTTCTACAGCCTCTCCGTCTTTAAGCTCGATAGCCGTATTGACAGATTCGCCTTCCTTGAATTCTCTTTCGGTAAAGTACACACTGTTGCCTTTTGACGCTGTTGTTATCTTGACATTTACAAGGAATATGTCGCCTGCTGCAGCCGAAAGGTCTACATGGTAAATAGTAGAACCGTCGGTATCTGGTCCTGATATTGCTACTGGTTCACCGTCCTTGCCCTTGCAGTAATAAATTTCGTCATAGCCCATATCATTGTAAGGCTTGTTGCTTTCGATAGTCAGAACGCCGTCTTCCTTCATTGTGTATTGCAGCCATAGATTTCTTGGTATTTCGTCTCCGAATGTGTATGTGTCGCCGTCTACTATTATCGGGTTAGTGCGTCCTTCTCCGAGATCATAATCTTTTTCCTCTATGGTGAACTTCTGTCCGTCCAAGGCTCCGTCTATCTTAATGAGATATGTTGTTCCCTCAAGAATCTCAAGCACGTATGCCATATTTTCGTCTCTAGTAGTAGAATAAGAGCCATCGTATGGGCCGGTGCCCTTCGGGAATGAAACAAACATATTAGACGGTCCGCTGAAATACAGTTTGCCGGTTATTGTGGCTGTATACTTATAATACTTGATGTATCCGTTCTTGTTTTCAACAGTGTTTTCACCTTTCACGGCTGTTAGAGGATCGGTGATGATGTCTCCTTGCATTATGTCCTCCATTGAAACTTTGAATGTGATAGGCTCTGTCTCGCTTGAAGTCCATTTGATGATATAGCGCTGGCCCTGCTCGCCTCCGCTGACCTGTGTGTATACGGCATTATTGCCGGAAATGCTGTTATAACTGTTCCCACTAGGATAAATTTCAACCTTAGTGTATCCGCTTTGTATTTCAGAAACAGCCTTCACATCAAGAATTTTGTTCGACTGTGCCGGAATATCTACCGCATAGAATGTTGTCTTGTTAGAGGCCTCTGTTGTGATTTCTGATGGAGTTTCACTGATTACAATCGGGTTCGACTCTTTGTCTCCTGCTTTATAGTCTTCGCATGCAAAAGTCATAATCTGCTCTTCTGTCGTAGCTTCAGTTTTGTTTACACATACGAAATATATAGTGTTTGGCTCTTCCAGTTCCCAACGTGTGTTGAAGCTGCCTTCTTCTGATGTGGCCAAAGTATATCCGGCTTCAATAAGACTCTTGTCTTCCGGGAAAATCTTAACTTGTCCGCCAGGAAGTTCGCTTGTGCTGCTGACAACTCCATATCCGGTTCTTTCGTTTGAGTATATGTAGTAATAAGTACCGGCTGCTGCAGGAACAGTGTTGTCGCCTTCTTTCAGCCGGAACGGCATGTAGAGTGAGCCGCGCTCAGCGTCTTCAAATGTTACGTCAAGTATGAAAGGAGAATAGTTGTCGAATCTTATCAGATATGTCTTTCCTTCTTCTACCGGCATCTTGCATTGATGTTGTGTACCGCGGTCGATGGCGAATGTCGGATCGAATTTGAGACCAATAGAGCCTTCAACAGTAATTCCCATTACGGCTGTAGACGAGGTCATGACAAGCAGACCTTCCTTGTCTGCCGTGTAAGTGGCATAGAAAACTTGATCAGAAAATACATACTGGTTTCCCATGTAATACTTGTTTTCGGGTGAGATAGGCATAGGATCATCCTCGGTATGACCTTTGCCTAAATCCGGTAAAGGAGTAGTTTTCAGGTCGAATGTTGCCTTGTTGCCGCTATACACTGGCATTTGAAAGTAAATTGTGCTGCCTGCCTCCAACGGATAATTTTGTATGGTAAATTGTTCGCCTTGAGCAGGCTTTACGTTAACCCGTTCGCTGCCGTCGAGTTCAAATGCCGTTAATTGCTGGATGCTGGTTGCCTCAATCGTAAGTATACTGTTCTCTTCAGCTGTGTATTTCCAGTAGACATCCACTTCATCTTTTGTGTCAGGCGTATATTCGTTATAACCGACACGCAGGTTTATCGCTGTTTCGGGCGAGTCTTGTGCGATGGCAAAGCCTGACATTGCAGCTAGCAATATTGTTGTGAATAAATGCTTTTTCATAAACAGAAGGTTTTAAGTGTTAAACAAGAATTGCAGCATGGGTTATTGTCTGCCGTTTCGATGGGATAAATCACCCCGGGCAATATCCCATGCTGCAAATATTATATGTATGGCGTCTGGAAATGTTTTTATCTTATTACATATTTCTTGCCGCCCTTGATGTATATGCCTTTTGTGAGGCCTTTAAGGCTGCCGTCGGTGCGCACTAAGCGTCCGTCTATGGTATATATGTCGTTGTCGTTCTTTGCTTCATCAGAATTTATTGTCTGCTTGATTCCTGATGCAACACCTTCTTCGACAGTTACATTTGCTATCTGTAAATAAGACATTCCATTTACAGGATACGGGCTTACGAGGTGTATACCTATACAGCGCGCTCCGTCTGTTCCTGCCGGAACGTTAAACTCATACTCAGAGTAAATCCAGTTGTCGCCTGATTCATTCAACTGCGGCTTGAACGTAAATTCATCAAACATAGCATGTTCTGTGTAAACGTTGTTGCTGCCCAAAGTGAACTGCAGTTTCTCTTCGGCTGTGCAGCGTATCTTCACTCTGATCTTGTAGCTCTTTGCGGCATTAAACTCGAGCGGAGGACTTATCAGCCATTCGTCGGCGTCATTTCCGTAGTTTTCGATACCGGGGTTAACAATGTATTCAGCGCATGGTGTAGTATCGTCAAACTGCAGCGGACCCCATTCAGATGTATATGTCCAGCTGTATGCGTCTTTATTGGCATCGTAAGCCATCCACTGATTTTCAAAATATGTCATGTTTGAAAAGTCTTGTGACATCGGCAGAGTCATTGCCTTGCCGAGTACATAGGCTTCGGGCATGTTTGCAGCTGTCTCACCATATTCGTTGCATGCATAGATGACGTATGTGTAGCGTCCGATACGTGTCATCTGGTCGTCTGTGAACGTGGTTTCTTTCAGGTTTTCAACAACAGTCTTGTTGTCCGGCTGGCGCACGATCTTATATGTCAGTCCGTCTGGAGAGAAATATCCTCCGTTAAAGCCTTGTGTAGGTGCGTCCCATGACAGCTTGGCTGAAGCACATCCTTCGCCTACGACGAATTTCATGTTAGATACCTGTCCAGGCATGTCGTTGCCTACAAATACCGTTGCGCGGGCCTTGCCGCCGTTTCCGGCCTTGTTTACAGCGTAAATAACGTATGCGTAGTCGCCGTCTGCATCAATACTGGTGTCGTCATAAGACGTTGCATTAGCTTCCAGAGTTGCAATCTTTTCACCGTTACGCTCTATCACATAACCTGTAACGGCATCAGCCAATGTCTCGCCGCCGAAAGAAGTTGTAGGAGCTTTCCATGTCATGTGTGCTGTCCTTGCACCTTTCTCTCCTGGTGTAACTGTGAATTCTGCAGGTTCAGCAGGAGCGTTGTCTCCGCCTTCAGCAAACGGGATGTAGAGAGCCATGAATGATGAATTGATACCAATCTGTCCGAGATTCTTCATTGTTACATTTTCAGATGTCAGGTCGATGCACAGCATATATGTCTGTATACCCTGATCATAATCATATGAGCATGCTGCCCAATACAGAAGACCAGTAGAATGGTCGAATTCCATTGTCTGATTCTGTGACAATCCTCCGAAACCTGTCTGCAATATTCTTGTTACCGAACCGTCATTTTTGTTCACCTTATACAGCACGCCGTCATTGGCGCCTACGCCATATAATGTTCCGTCCATGTCGGCAGCAATTACGCCAAGAGTTTTTTGCAGCGTTGTAACCTTTGTAAGCATACCGTCTTTAAGGTTGACGCTATACAGGGCAGATTCTCCCTGGAAGAAACCTATTGCGTACATTGTCTTAGAACTGTAGTCATAGGTCATGTCCTGTGTCTTGAAGTTAGTGCCTTGTGCGGCAAGTCCTTCCGAACCCAGCACGGTGTAACGGCCCGTCGTTATATTGTATGATATGAAGTCGCCGTTCTGAGGCCCAATAAATGAGTCATAGACATACTCGTATGCATAGAAGACGTCGTCTACGGCAGCTCCCGAATATATGCTCTTCATGTTTCCATAAGGATATATTACGTCAGCTTTTGAAAGATCATTGAGGTTTAATGAACAAAAACCGTAAGCACCTGCCAGAGCTCCGTTGTAGTTAAAGTATCCATACATTTTCCTGTTTACGGTTGATGCTGAGCCGCTGTCTGCAGCATACGCAGATGTGTTGGCGCAAATAATAGCCAAAACTGCAAGCATGGAGAATAAAATTTTCTTCATAATGGTACTTTTTAAATGTTAATAATTAGGGTCTTGCTAAAATAACTTTTTTAATTAACTCACCGCATTTTACAATGTACATGCCACATCCTGGAGTGCACGTTATATGCCTTTGGGCTGATTTCTGTATAATGCGGCCGTCAGCTGAGAGTATGAGTACATCAGACTTTTGCGGATTGTCAATATTTATTGTTCCGCCGGTTGCGCTGATGCGTGCCAGTTCTTGTCCTGCTTCGTGTGATTCAATGCCTGTTGCATCGCTCTTGAAGTCGAAAGTGATCACACCGTTGTTTTCTCTTATGTTTGTTATCGGACAGTTTACCGCGTCAGATGTAGTATGCCATTTTGCAGAAGGCATTGACGTATCAGTAAACTGTGTGTTGTTGCTTGTTCCGGGGAACGGGTCGCCGGCCTCGGTGCCGTCAGAGGCATGTCCGTCTGCAGGGATAAGAGAAACATGCTCATAGCCTGACGATGAGGTGTTGACACGGTTGGTATTCCAAAGAGAAGGAACATAATGTATTTGCGAAATAATCAGTCCGTGACCGTCGAGAGCCTTGTCCCAGCCTGTCTGCTGGCGGTTCTCCAAGGTGAAGTATTCATTGTTGTCTGTTCCGCATACAATGAAGTATGCCTCGTTTGATTCAGACAACGGATTTAATGTCAGGTCCTTGGCAGGTTCGCTAAGCACTACAGGTTCGAGCCAGCCTACAGTATATTTGTCCATTGCTGTGTATCCGGCAGGAGTCTTGCTGTCGTCATTATAGAGTCCGTTGCACATCACGTCCCATGTAAGCATGCCTTGCATTCCTGAATATGCTGCGTCGTATATGTCAGGCAGTCCGAGGATGTGGCTGAACTCATGGCAGAATGTGCCGATGCCGTCGAGAGTTGTTCCTTCATGGCCTCTCAGCTCACATGAACATGCTGCCTGTCCTAAATACAGTCCGTCGTACATGTTCCAGCTTTCGTAAGTCAGGTCTACGGCCTGTGGCCATACAGTCTCTTCGCTGCCGCCCTGCGACTGTCCGTAGCCGGCATACACCACGAAGATAAAATCAACATATCCGTCGCCGTTGTAGTCGTATTTAGAAAAGTCGACGTCTGTGTTTGCGTCTGCCATGCTGCATGCATCTATCATCAGTTCTGCTGCTCTCTCGTCATAGCCGTAATATGCCATTTCGTGAGGAAGGTCAACAGGGCCGACAATGTCAAATGTAGGAACAAATTTTCCGGCAGACTGCGCGGTGAAATAGCTCTTTATGCTTCCTGAAGCATACGGGCCTGAATAGTCTTCATCGTTTGCCATGCTGTTATATATGTCATGGATGTTGTCAGTAGAAAACTTCTGGTCCTTAAACTGGGCTAAGATTATAAGTCCGCGGATATTGCCTATTGTAGGGAATACAGGCTCTATGACGCTTGGTGAGCTTTGACTTTTTACTCTTTGCGCCTTAGAGGCTATCTCCTGGCGCTTGTCCCTATAGGCTACGGCAAGCTTTTGCTTGATAGCCTGCTGGTCTAATGTCTTTATAAACTGGAGTTCTTTAGCGTTGCGGCTTGTTGCGTTGTGTGCCACCATTCCTGTCGGCACCACCTTGTTGTCAACAATTTCTGCATATCTAAGACTTCCGTTTGCATCGGGTAGAAGGATGAATCCGTCTTCACTTACATAATGGTGCATGTATTCGTCACCATTCAAATACACTGTTACCTTAGTTCCGTCTGCCTGGGTGTATGATATCTTGTTTGGCCAGGCAGGAGCAGCGTATGCGCCGTTTAAACAAATCAGGCAAGCTGCAATGGTAATAAAAACGTTAAGGATTCTCATAATATTGTAGGTGTTAAGTTTATCAGAATAATAGATTTATTAAATTTTTACGTCTGCTAAATTATATTTTTTATTACAGATTATACAAATAAAAGCATCCAAATTCTTCACATTTCACGAAATATTAAAAAAAAACTTGCATTTTACGATTTTGTCTATATTTTTCTCTTATATTTTGTTTAAATTTGCAATGGAAGACGGTTAATAGCCTGTCGATTAAAATTTATTAATAGCCTAATACGATATGTTTAAACACATTATTTTCATAATATTTCTATTTGTATGTCCTGTATGTCATTCTTATGCGTCGATGCCTGCAAACACAAAATCAGGCATGACAAAAATAATAGCCGACGGCTTGTATAAGGATGGCAATTATCCTTTGGCCCTTACATATTATATAAAAGGTATGGAAATAGCTGAAAAGGAAGACGACAAGCGCACATACATGGCATGCATAGGTAATATTGCCAATATTTATGAAGCTTTTGGCGATTATGAGGCAAATCTCTTCTATCTGCTGAAAGGATACAAAATGTCGAAAAAGCTTAATGACGAAGAACTGATAGGCAAATACCTTACTAATATAGTGCCTGCATATTGTCATCTGGGGAATATTAAAAAGGCAAAGGAATATTATGATATAGCCAAGAAGATGCAGGTAAGCAAGAACACAACACAATGGGAGTATTTCCTAATATATAATTCTGCCCGAATAAAGCAGGCTGAACGTAAGTATGACGAAGCTGTGAAGGATCATCTAAGGGCTGCCGCATACGCAGAGAAAAATGAGCTGGACGACATCTATGTACTGTATCAGGAGTCTGAGATAGGAAATATTCTCGTCAAAAAGCATGATTACGGCAATGCTATAAAGTATGGAGCTAAATGCCGGGATATGTCTGTTGAAATGGATAATGCCGAGATGGAAATCAATGCGTACAAGATTCTTTACGAGGCGTATGCCGGAAATGGCGATAGCGATTCTGCCAGAAAATACAGAGTGTTGTATCTTGAGACTTATGACTCGGTGTTTAGTGCAAAGGGCATGAATAAGGCAAGGGGAAAGCTGCAGGAGTATGAGTCGCGTAAAAGTACGGAGGAGATAAGTTCGCTGACCTCGATTATCAACATTTATACTTTGGCTGTTATCTTGATTTCTATTTTGTTGATAATCACAATTGTGCTGGCAGTGGTGGTTATACGCAAGAACCGTAATTTAAGAAATGCACAGCGCCTGCTTATCAACAAGAACAACGACTTGATAAAATCAGACAGAAGCAAGGTGGCTATTGTGTCGTCTTACAATGAAGGCGATGAGGCCGGTGACGACGAGTTTGACGGAAATGCCGGTGGGGTTGACATGACGCAGGAACAGGCAGACGCGCTTCTTGCGAAAATTAATGAGATTATAAATACGCCCGAAATAATTTCTGATCCTGACCTCAGTCTGAAGATTATAGCCGACATGGCAAAGTCGAACACAAAGTATGTTTCGTTTGTCATTAACAATACATACAATAAAAACTTCAGAACATACATTAACGAGAAACGTATAATGGAGGCATGCAGAATGCTTTCGGATAATGAGCATTATGGCAATATGACCATTCAGGCTATTTATGAGGAGGTGGGATATACCAATGCGACAAGCTTTAACCGCACGTTTAAGAAAATTAACGGCATGACTCCAGCCATGTATAAAAAGCTGGCGACTAAAGAGAAGTAAATATACGGAAGCTACAAGAAGGTAAATTTTTTATGTCATGTGCATGGCCTGACGATATTCTTGCATGTGAATGATGCGTTGGCTGTATGGCAAGGCTTATTTTATGTAGGCTTAACAGGTGATGCGATTTGTAAAGTCATAGCCTACGGACTGGCTTCTGGTTGCGGAGCATATTGATTTCTCATAAAAAAACAATTAGTTTTTGATGAAAAACTCGGCCGTTTTCGCTTCAAAAGTGGCCGAGTTACGACATGAAAACAATAGGTTAATGATTTGAAACTAATACGCATCGTTTCGCTTATTGTTTTTGTTGAATAGTCGTCCGATATGAACGCTTGTTAATAATAAATGTATGTTTTGCTTTCGATTTTTCTGGGTTGTAAAATAAATTTATTTGATATTCAGCTTGAATGTTAAGATATTGTTGTGCCGGATATCACGTTTATGGCATTTTTGCGTAGTCTTGTTTTTGTCAGTGATGCATTTTTTAGGATAAAACTTTAAAACAACATGAAATGTCTCAGTGGGATAAGCTGTTGTGCGGCTTATATATTTTATATATAAAATCAGGTTTTTCTTTGCATTTTTAAATTTATATTTTTACTTTTGCCAATAATTAGTATGTTCAAAAGAGAATAATAATCTAATCTATGATCACATTTGTTTTAAGTTTGGTTGCCCTTGTGGTGGGCTATTTCATTTATGGACGCATCGTAGAGCGTGTGTTTGCTCCCGACGACCGTCCTACACCGGCTGTAAGTATGGCCGACGGCGTAGACTATGTAGTATTGCCGGGATGGAAAATCTTTATGATTCAGTTTCTTAACATTGCCGGCACAGGACCTATTTTCGGTGCCATCATGGGTGCCAAGTTTGGCCCTTCGGCCTATCTGTGGATAGTTTTCGGCTGTATCTTTGCTGGTGCGGTTCACGATTATCTCAGCGGAATGTTGTCGCAGCGTCATGGCGGTGCAGGTCTGCCGGAGCTTGTAGGCTGTTATCTCGGCAAGTCAACCAAGAAGGTCATGCTGGTGTTCTCTGTTTTTATGCTTATAATGGTCGGTGCCGTGTTTGTATATAGTCCGGCATTGATATTAGGTACAATATGCGGCGACTCAGTTACATGGGTTTATGTATGGTGTCTGATAATTTTTGCATATTATTTTCTTGCCACGATGCTTCCTGTTGATAAGATTATCGGCAAGATTTATCCGCTTTTTGCCATTGCCATGCTGTTTATGGCTGTTGCGCTCATGGTGGTGCTGTTTGTCAAATGGCCGCAGCTGCCCGAGCTTACCGACGGACTTGGCAATCTGTCGCCTAAATCGGGTCCGATATTCCCATGTCTTTTTATAACCATTGCCTGTGGTGCCATCAGCGGCTTCCATGCCACTCAGAGTCCGCTTATGGCACGTTGTATGGCGAATGAGAAACAGGGACGTCCGCTGTTTTACGGTGCGATGATAACTGAGGGCATCGTTGCGCTTATATGGGCAACAATATCTTCTTATTTCTTTTATGGCGGAGCCGCACAGGAGCTGGGCGTGCCTCTTACGCTTCAGGCACCTGAGGTGGTAACCACCGTGTCTTCGGGATGGCTTGGTATGTTTGGCGGTGCATTGGCTATACTTGGCGTTGTGGCTGCTCCTATAACGAGCGGCGACACGGCATTGCGCAGTGCCAGACTGATTATTGCGGAGTTTCTTAACTTTGAGCAGCACACCATACGCCACCGCATTTATATATGCATACCTCTGTTCTTGGTCACGCTGGGCTTCTTGTGGTTTAACATTGCCGATGAAGACGGCTTCAACGTTATATGGGGATGGTTCGGATGGGCCAATCAGACGCTTGCCGTGTTTACGCTTTGGGCGCTTACGGTGTATCTTGCGCGTAAGTCAAAGCCGTATATCATAACGCTTATCCCGGCTATGTTTATGACGGCCGTGTGTGTGGCATTCCTTCTTGTTTCTAAAAATTCGTTTGCACTCAGCAATGTTGCCGGCTATATAGCTGCCGTCATAGTGCTGCTGCTGTCGGGAGTGCTGTTTGCGTTCTGGCACAAGAAATATTGCCGGATAAGCACAGACAACGATTAATTTTTGTGATAATATGTCGTAAGCCCGCGTCCGGGCTACAGGCCATGACCTCATTGAGCAGGTCATGGCTTTTTATTTATGATGAAAAGCACAAACCGACGGACTGATATCGATTATCTGTCCGCCGGTTTGTGCTTAAGTTTATTGAATTGTGCTTTGAAGAGAGTATGTCGTTATAAAACGTATTATCCGAAAAAGCCTACAACGTATTTTGTTATAAAGTATCCGCCACCTACGAGCCATATGTAAAGCATGCCGGCAAGGAGGAACGGCTTGGCTCCGGCCTGTTTAAACTTCTGTATGTTTGTGTCTGTTCCGAGAGCAGTCATTGCCATGGTCAGCAGGAAGGTGTCGATGTATTCAATGACGCCGTTCAGCGGTATGTCCTTAACTGTCGGTGCATCGAAAAGATACTGCAGGAGGGAGTTTACACAGATTATGCCGATGAAGCCGAAGGCAAACCATGGTATTGTGATTTTGCTCTTTTCCTTATGTCCGTCGGCTGTGGTCTTCTTGCGTCCGGCAAGCGCGAAGCTCATTATGACGAGCACCGGGGCAAGCATCATTACGCGTATCATCTTTGTGATAGTTGCAGTGCCGGCTATGCCCAGGCTGTCTGTCGGGTCCATGGCGTTGCCGGCTCCGGCTACGTGTGCCACTTCGTGCAGCGTGCTTCCAGTGTAGATTGCAACGGCAGTGTCGTTCAGGCCTGAAAGTATTCCGGAACGATACATGATGGGGTAGAGGAACATTGATATTGTTCCGAAGATAACCACAGTTGATACGGCAATGGCTGTTTTGTGGCTTTCACATTTCACTACGGGCTCGGCTCCGAGCACGGCTGCTGCACCGCATATGGCGCTTCCTGTAGAGGTCATTAGCGTAGTGTCGCGGTCTAGCTTGAGCATGCGGCCAAACCACAGGCCAAGAAATATTGTTCCTGTAACGATTATGGCATCCACGATTATTGCCGGCACTCCTACTGCCGCAACCTGTGTCAGCGTAAGGCGGAAACCATAGAGCACGATACCCGTGCGGAGAAGTTGCTTCGTGCAGAACTTAATACCCGGCACCCAAGTTTCGGGCAGTTTGTTGCGAAGGCTGTTGGCATAGAGCATACCAAGGATGATTCCGATGATGAGCGGACTGAGCGAGAGCTGCTTCATGATGGGCAGGTCTGCCAGATAGAATGCTGCAAACGAAAATAATGCAATCAGCAAGATTCCGTGAAGGGTATTTGCCCTGTTTCCTTTTTCAAACATGATAGATTACCTTTGTTAATAATATTTATTTTATTCTCTTTTTCTCCTTGCCTGGCAGACCTTCGTGTCTTGTTGTCGGGCTGCCTTTAAGTTTACTGCTGCAAAGGTAATTAATTTTTTGTTATGTAGTATATCTTAATTTTTTATACTCTATAACCTGAAGTTATTATGCTGCGGCGTGTAAAGTCTTTGAACTTTTCGGTCAGCGGCGAATCCTTGCCGGCAGAGGCCACAAAGCAGAAGTGGCGGCTGAAGTTGAGACCGGCAATGTCGATGACTCTGAACACGCCTCTGGCCAGTTCTTCTCTCACGGAGAACACCGACACTATGCCCATGCTGCGGCTGTGGCGCAGAAAGGCCTTGATGGCTTCGGTGCTGCCGAGGCGTATGCGTATGTTAAGTTCCTGGGGCCTTATTCCGTGCTTTTCCAGTTCGGTCTCTATCACCTCGAGTGTTCCAGAGCCTTGCTCGCGTATGACGAGCGGTTGGCGGCATAGCTCCTGTGGAGTAATTTCTTCGGGCATCGACTCGTTGCCCGATTGCTTTATTATGGCCACGAGTTCGTCTTCAAGAAACGGCTCATACTGTAGGCCGGCTGAATGGGTGATGCCTTCCACCATGCCAAGATCGATGTCGTGGTTGAGCAGTGCATTTTCTATGTCGCGCGAGTTGCCGTTGGTGAGCGACACCTCTATCTGCGGAAATCTTTCGGTAAATTCTGCCAGTATCTGCGGCAGCACATACTGCGCCACCGTGGTGCTTGCGCCTATGCTTATGTGTCCGCTGCTGCGCTCGTTGAGCAGGTTCATGTCGTATTCCATGCGGTTATACTCGTCGAGTATGCGGCTGCAGTGTTCAAGCATGAGGCGTCCGGCATCGGTGAGCATTATCTTTCCGCCTGTGCGGTCGAAGAGTCTTACGGAGTATTGCCGTTCCAGTTCGTTGATGTGTTTGGTTATTGCAGGCTGGCTTACGAACAGCTCTTTAGCCGCACGTGTGAAACTGAGGTTCTTGGCCACGCTGTAGAATGCTTTTAGTCTGAAATCTGACATATTACCGTTATTTGTTTCTTAACCTGACAAAAATACAATTAAAAAACGAGAACGGAAAGCAAGGCGTGATAAAAGTGGTTGTCTGGAAAAGAAAATATCCTGAGATTTATATTTTGCGGCGTAAGCATGAATGAGCAAAATTGATAAAGCTATTGCAGCCTAATGGTGATTTTGATAGAAACAGAAATGGCTGTCCAAAGATTCATTTATGGACAGCCATTTCTGTTCTTATCTGATATGCCGCAAGCGGCATCAGCTTTTTTTAATTCTGCTTATCAGTTGTTCTTGCTGACGAATATGGCGTTCTTTATTTCAATTGTTTCGCCGTATGTCAGGTGAGCGCCGATAACTGTAATCTCGTCTCCAACCTTGAGACCGCTGTTGGCAACAAAGTCGTAGCGGTTGTCGCCAGTTGCACCATAGCCGGGATACAGACCATAGAGATAAACCTCGTTTGTACCGTCAGAGATATAGACATTGCCGTAATGGTCGTTGGCTATCTTTGTGATTGTACCGGTTATCATATAGTTGGTGTCGCTGTCAGGAAGACCCATGAAGTCGGCAATAGAGATGGTGGTTGTAGGATTCAGCTCTGTAACGTCGCCGCCTACCAGTTCTACTGTGCCTTTATATGTGTCGTGTGTGCCTACAACGGTTACGATGTCGCCGTTCTTAACGCCTTTGGCTGCAGCATTGGTGCTCTTGTAAACCAAGGTAGAGCCGCTCCAGTCGGTCAGCGTGAAACTTCCGTTGTCCTGAACGTCTGTTGCCACACCCTTAAGGCGATATTGTGCATCGCCGTCGGCAGCAGCGTTGAAGTCAGCTACAGATACGTCCTGTATGCCGCCTTGCTGTGTGATTGTAGTCAGTGTGGTGTATGTCTTACCGTCTGCCACAGTAGCAAGTGTCAGCTCTGTTGAGCGTATGCCTCCTTCGTTGGGTGCAGCCTTGAAGGTCAGTTCTGCAGATGTGCCGTTCTGCTTTATTGAAGCGATAGACAGCCATTCCTTGGCATCCTCCGGAATGTCTACTGACACGCCTGAGCCTTTTGTGGTTACATATGCTGTAATGGTGCCGCCATCTTTAGAAATGGCGTCTGCAGAAAGAGAGTCAACTTTGATAAGGCTCTTGTTGATGTCAACAACAGTAACGTTTACCAGCTCTACAGTTCCGTTGTAAGTAAGCTTCGGACCCTGAACTGTGATTTCGTCGCCTACCTCGATGCCAAGGCTGAGGAAGTTCTTCTCAGCGCCTGATGCGTCGAGAGTTCCGTAGATGTAAATCTCGCCTGTACCGTCGTTCAGATAGAGGTTTCCGTAGGTTGTATTGGCGATAGCTGTCACCGTACCAGTTACTTGATAAGTCTTGTTGTCAGGTCCGGCAATAACCTCGGCGCAAGTGGCGTTTGTGATGCTTACTTCACCCTGTACGACATTGATGTGCTGCGTTTTTCCGTTGCAGTGGATGGTCATGGCGTCAGAGCTGCGTCCGCCGCTGTAAGCCTCGGCTGTGAATGTCAGCTCGGTTTCACCGGCTGTGCCTGTTTCGGCAGAAGGAGTAATCCATTCTGGCACGTTTTCAAGTTTCCAGTCAGCTTTTGCCGTAACTGTTATTGAGGCGCTTCCGCCTTCCTCAGGTATAGATATGTATGACTGTGACACCTGAATGTCATCAAGCAGAGTGATGTCATCGTCGTTTGAGCAGCTTGTGAACAAAGCCACAACACTCAGCAGAAGCAGGGAAAATATATTTTTTAGTTTCATAATTATACTTCCGTTTTAAAAATTAGTTGAATGTGTACTTGATGCCGATAGACATATACCAGCATTGACCGATTGCATGGTTTGCTGTCCATGTCTTTGTTGATCCGTTGATAGATGACGGAGTAGAGAACACAGCATAGCCGTCAGCGTCGGCTCCTTCATATTTCAGGATCTTTGCTTCTGTGCCGATAGCCGGGTTGAGAGTCTTGGCCACACCCCATGAAGAGTTGAAGAGGTTGCCGACGTTCTTGATGTCGAAGCTCAGGGTCAGCATGTGTTTGCATGCACCTGTGTTGAACACGAAGTCGTGCTTGTAGCTGAAGTCGAAGCGGTGAACCCATGGAGAGTAAACGCTGTAAGCCTCTGCATATTCGCCCTGATGATTCTTCAGGTAGCTGTTGTTGTGGACATAAGCCATGAAGCGGTCGCGGTCGTCAGCTGTCTTGAAGCGGAACTGGTTCTTCTCAACCTGCTCGTCGGTCGGGATGAAGATCGGGTCGTAAGCCTGTCCGTCGCCGTTCATATCGTTCTGCAGCATGTATGTGTAGTTGTAAGAGCCGCGCCATCCCTCATAGATGAGGCTGAAGTGGTTATGGCTGTTGTCGTGAGCAGTGATCTGTGCTATCACGCGGTCTGGCTCAACATACTGTGAGTTGTGCAGCTTGATGTTGTTAGGACCTTCTACTGAAGGCAGATATGCTATTGTAGAAGAAGCGTTAGAGCCGGGCATACCTGTAAGCTCCTTAGAGCAGGTGTGTGTATAGGCAGCCATGATGTCGATGTTCTTTGTAGGAGATGCGTATGCTGACAAGCTTGCGCTCCATCCGTAGCCCTTGTGTGTGTTAGACAGCACATAAGCAGGCACAACATCTTTGTTGTATCCGGTAGGGAATATCGGGCGGTTGTCAACACCGTTGAAGCGTGCAAATCCGCCTACATCTGGAATTGACCAGTCTTGCATTGTAACGCCATATATTGTCTTGTTGAAGATACCTTCGGCTGTGATTGTCAGAGGGAAGCCTACTGGTACAACATAGTCAATAGCCAAAGAAGTTTTCCATACTTCAGGCATCTTGAAGTCGGGGTCTACGGCTGATATCTGTGAAGGCAGAGTTCCGTCCTCAGGTCTGATTGTCTTAGGATAGCCCAGTTCAAACAGTTTGTTCTGCAGGGCGTCGATAGTGGGATAGCCGTTTTCGTTTGTAACAAGTCCTCCGGCAAATTCTTCCATTGTGAATCCTTTCTTTGCAGCGTTTGCGGCATTGATGATTGCCTGATACTGCACCATACCTGAGTTGGTAGGCATGTTGGTGAAGAATACCAGCGGCAGACGGCCCTGGAATATACCTGAACCTCCACGCAGCTTGAGGGTCTTGTCGCCGAGAATATCCCATACGAAGCCTACACGCGGAGCTACAGTAAGGTTAGAGCTCGGCCATTTGCCTGTGTCAATGTGGCGTCCGTCGTAGTCGAGGTCGTATATGGCCTTGTTTGTCATAAGGTCAGCGTTGCTGAAGAACATGTCGTCAAAGCGCAAGCCGTAAGTAAGCTTGAAGCGTGGATTGATAGACCACTCGTCCTGCAGATAGATACCGAGAGTGTTGAAGCTTACTTTCGCAGCCGGATCGCTCTTGCCGTCATAGCCGTAGGTCAGGTTTACAATCTCAGGAGCAGCTCCGTTGAGGAAGTCGTCGAGTGAGTAGTAGCGGTAATATCCTGTACCGTTACGCATATAAGAGTTGAGCGCCATCTGGTGTTCAAACTTAGCTCCAAGCATAATCTTGTGGTTGCCGGCATAGTAGGTAACATCGTCCTTGATGTTCCAAATGTTATTACGCACGGCGTTGTTGTGTGTGAACAGCTCCTTACCGAGTGAAATGTAGGCAGTGTTAGTGCCTGTGCCGTCCATGATGTCTATGAAGGGGAAGTCAGCCGAATTGGTGAAACGCACATCATCGAGCTTAGAATAAGTAACCAAGAACTGGTTAGAGAGGTTCTCGGTGAAGCGGCTGTTAAGGTCGAGAGAGAAAGAGTGAACAAGGTTGTCGAGAGCATACATAGAGTTGGCGTAGCTCATTGACATCTGTGAGAAGCGACCGTAAGCCGAACGTGTACCTCCGTCCATTGAAGATGCGTTGGTGGGGTTCCAGTTGCGGTTCTTCGTATAGTTGTAACGGAATGACAGATGGTGCATGTTGGTGATGTTCCAGTCGAGACGTGCCAACAGCTTGTAGTTGTTTTCGTCGGCAGGGAAGTTTGTCCATGAGCCAGTGTCGTAGCCGTATTTGTCTTTTACAAAGTTAGACACTTTCTCAAGGTCGGCCAATGTCGTACGTGAAATGTAGTTGTCTGCGTCGGCTACGCCGTCTACAGAACCGCGCCAACGGTTAACCACTGTAGGAGTCTTGCTCATTTCTCCGCTGACGAAGAAGAACAGCTTGTTCTTGATGATCGGACCGCCGAGAGTGAAACCGTAAGTTGTCTTCTGGTCTTTCTCGCGCGCACCGCTTATCTGCTCGCGCTCAATGGCATCACCGCGCATGTTCTCGTTCTGATGATATATGTAGGCAGTACCCTTGAAGGTGTTCGTTCCTGACTTGGTTATGGCGTTCACGCCACCGCCTATGAAGTTAGTCTGACGTACGTCGTAGGGTGATATCACAACCTGCATTTCCTCGATGGCATCGATAGATATAGGGTTGCCACCGCCGGGCAGACCGTCGCTCAGACCGAAGTTGTTGTTGAAGTTGGCACCGTCTACGGTGAAGTTGGCTGTACGGCCGTCAGTACCGGCAAAGCTCATTCCGTTGCCGCCGTAGGGAGACAGACGTGTGAAGTCGGTGATTGAGCGGCTTACTGTAGGCATGTTCTCCAACTGTCTCAGGTTGATGTTGGTAGAGGCACCTGTTCTTTCTGCAGTAAATTTTGTAGCCTTGGCCGAAACCACTACTTCGCCCAGCTCATTGGCGTCTTCAGCGAGCTTTACGTTCAGGCTGTATGACTCAGCCAACTGCAGCGTCACATCTTTTGTAACGCTCGTTGTGTAGCCTATGTAGCTCACTTTGACGGTGTAGGGGCCGCCCACGCGCATACCGTTGATAGAGTAGCGGCCGCTTTCGTTCACCACGGTGTTATAGGTGGTTCCCGACGGCTCGTGCACTGCTGTTACGGTGGCGCCGATAGCCTTGTCGCCTCCGGCCGTAACCATACCGTTGATTCCTGACGTTGTCATCTGGGCCAGCATGGCGGTCGCAGAGAACAACATCAACACGAATAGAATTTCTAGACGTTTTCTCATACTGTTATTGTTTATGATTAAAAATAAAATTTTAATAATCTGACTTAATTTTTCTTTTCTAAGGCGCCTCTGTTACGTCAGAATGCGCCTTACAACTATTCCACATGCAAAATTAATTAAAAAATAGATATATTATGTTACAAGGCGATTAAAGTTGACCTTAAACCCTTAATTTTTTTATATAAACGCCCTTTTCGGCTATTTTGGACGTTAATTTTAATAAAATTTGTTTACTTTAATGCGTCGGCTGTGCATGTGGTGATATGCAAGGTAAGTTAAATTTCAATTGTTCACAGGGCTGCATGTTGTTTAATTCGACAAACATATTGGTGTCTGCAGATGTCGTTTATAGTTTAGGTTAATTCTGGCCTTAAGCAACGCGAACGTCTTGCTGTCTTTTTACTGATTATTATTTATAGTGGTTTAGTCTTGCATTAAAGTTTATGTTCATGGGGCATATTAGGCTGTATTCTGTTTTCATCGTGTAAGTTGTCGGTAGAGAACATCCACAGTCAGTGTGCGTCTTTTGGCGATAATAAGTTGTTGGTAATGTCTGTTTAAAAAGAATGTGCCTTTGGGTAACATAATTTTAAATCAGCATACCTTTTTTACTACTCTGATGCTTATTTCGTATAACAAATACAAGGGCAGAGTAACCAAAATAAGACTTAGGATGTCTTGCCCGGGTGTGATTATTGCGGCAATTGTAAGAATTATAATAAATGCGTGTTTACGGTATTTTGAAAGTATTGTTGCGTTTATTATTCCCATTTTACCAAGGACAAAGGATATTACGGGCAACTGGAACACAACCCCCATGAGTAAAGTCATGGTGATGAATGTAGAGACATAACTGTCAAGGGTTATTGTGCTTTCTATTCTGTTTGAGACACTGTAGGTTCCAAGAAATCTGAACGAAATAGGGAACAGCATGTAGTAGCTTATCAGAATTCCGATGATGAAAAGAAAATATACTGCGCAAATTATTTTTGCCGAATATTTTCTCTCATTCTCGAATAATGCAGGTGAAACAAAATGGAACAGCTCGTACAGAATGTATGGGGATGAAATCAATAGACCTAAATATATGGATGTGGAAAGATGTGTCATGAATTGGCTTGACAAATCTGTTGCTATCAGCTTAACGTGAAATTCGTCAAAATGGAAATTATGCAGCCCTAACATGTGCATAATATGTTCGGTAAATGTGTAAGAAACAAAATTCCATTCACTTGGCGCAAGCAGAATGTTCCAAGTTGTATCTTTAAAGCAAAATACAATTATTGCAAACAGACTGCTTACTCCGAGTATTCTAAAAATCATTTGGCGCAACACCTCAAGATGTCCGCCAAAAGTCATCATTCCATTATTTTCGCTATTTTTCATTATTTACTTTGTTGCCTTTTTCTGTATTATGATCTTCAACAGTGGCATTTTCAGCAGATTCTTTTTTCGTATCTTCCTCTATGGATGTATTAATGTCGTTAACTCCTTTTTTAAACTCTCTTACACCTTGCCCTAGACCCTTCATCATTTCGGGCAGTTTTTTGCCTCCGAAAAGCAGCAGGGCGATGGCTCCTATGAGTAGGAGTTCAGTTGTGCCTATAAACAAAAATAGTGATGTCATTGCTGTACTAAATAAATTTCACATGTTTCGAAGTTTATCTCCCAGTTGCCGCCTTCAGCGCTTTCCCATTGATATTTGTCGCTCATGCGGTCCCACCATGCCTGAAATTTGGTGCCGGTCTCACCGAGGTCTTTTACCAGTTTTTCATACAGCTCGTTGTTGTCGGCCGTCAGAATCTTAGCCAGTTCGTTAAGGCCGTTTCTACGTTCAAACAAAGTTTGAATCTCGTTTTTTTCTTCGACAGTTACCTGTCCTATTACTTTCTTTACCATTCTTTTTTTACGTCAAAGGGGTCTAAATAATCTATTTTGTCAATCTCTTTACGGTCGGGCAAGAACGTTCCGTGCTTTCTTATTGCAATAAGAAGTTCGCGCGATGCATTGCGTTCAAGATGAGCCACAACACACTGTTCGTGCGACGGCGTGTTCACCTCAAGCGTGGTTTTGCGGTTGAGCCATACGCAGCGGCGGCACTGATATGCGTCGCATATGCGGCACAGCGGTGCATGGTCGAGTCTGTATAGCTGGCTGTTCTTTATTTCGAGTTCGTCTTTCAGGTTTCCAACAGCATATCCGCCGGGCTGCTGATAGAATGCCGGGCATACGTAGAAGTTGCCGTCTGGCGCAAGTGTTATTGTCGTGTCGCCCGCACCGCAGTTGTTCATCTTGTCGAGCATCATGCGGTCTGTCAGTATGTTGAGCTGCGGTGAATGTCCTTTGGCATACATCTTTTCAACGTCTGCAGCCAGCTGTTTCAGCATGGCCTTGTATTTGTCAAAGTCGTCGTTGGTGAATGTTTCCACGTCGGTCAGCGTTATGTTCAGCCTGTCGGCATGCTGAAGAAGTTTTACTATTATGTCGTGTCCGCCGAACAACCCAGTCTTGTCGGTGCGCAGCACGTATGCTGTTCCGCTTCTCACGTCAGTTCTGACTGCCTCTTCCATGCCGTCAATCACAACCACGTCGGCACTATCCTGGTGGCTTTCCGGTTTTATCTTGCTGTGGTCTACCGATTCTATTATTTTATCATATTCTTCCGGCAGGTCATAGTTGGGATAAACAAACTGTATGTTCAGATTCTCTTTCATTCCGTATAGTATGCCGGCTTTTAGAGTGTCTGCAGGCATGAGCCTGCGTTCTTTGTGCCCATTGCTGTAGTGGCAGAACGACACAGACGTGTCGTCGAGCAGGATAACAAGATATTGTATCATGGCTTTAGCAAGTTTTTGGGTTCAACTTCGGTTTTTTCTCCTCGTATTCCTTGCGTGCGTTTTCAAGTTCCAACTTGCGGAACAGCTTGTTCCAATAATAGTTGTTGGCCCTTACGCGCGCTTTGTGCATCAGGCATATAGCCGTTGAGCGCTGGTATATAGTTGGTGTGTCGGCGGCGTCGTAGTTTTCGCCCTGACACCATGCGCAGCCTTCGGCCATCTCGCAGTCGATACACTTTTGCGGGCTTTGCGTGCAGCGGTCGAGTGTAAGAAACGGGCGCAGCCTGTTCTTGTCTATTCCGTCATGAATGTTGCCTATTATCCATGCTTTCTTGTCGCGCAGAGAATATTGTGCGAATCGCGTACACGGATAGAAGTTGCCTTCGGCATCTACGGCAAGCATGCGTCCAGCGCCGCACCAGTTCTGGTTCTGTGTAACGCAGTCGAGCGGTTTGCCCAAATGTTCAGAGAAGAACGAACATGCGTAATCGCGGTAGTATCCCCCGTCTATTATTGCGTCGGCGAGCTGCATCAGCTGGTCTTCAAACATCAGGTCGTCGTTTTTCTTCCATACGTCTTCAAACACGCAGTTGATGTTCACCTCGTGAATGCCTAGTCCGTAAAGATGCAGCACGCTCTCCTTGATGTAAGGTATGTCGGCACTGCTTATAGTAACCTTTGTTCCGGCATTAGGAAATTGCTTCAGCCACAGCGGAATGTTGCGCACTACGTCGGCATAAGAGCCTCGTCCGTCGCCTTTATATACGCGGTTGAGGTCGTGCTTGCGCTCCGTGCCGTCAATGGTTATTCCTATAGACAGATGGTTGTGGTTCTTTTCAATGAAACGCTGCACCTTGTCCGTGTGATAGTTTATTCCGTTTGTTGAGAATGAAAAGCGGTAAGAGTTAAACCAGTGGTGGTTTCTGCGGAACATTTCGGTTTTAAGATAGTCGCATATTTTGTCTATCAAGTCAATTTCTAGGAATGGCTCTCCGCCTATGAAGTCCCACACAACGCTTTCTTCCTTCATGTCATTCTCATGGTCGAGGATATGGTCTATTGCTTGTTTTGCCACCTCCCAGGGCATACGTTCCTTGGAGTTTTTCCCTACGAGGTAGCAATATTTGCAGGCAAGCTGACAGTCTTTGGTGACAATGAAGGTGATATGTTTAGACGTATCACCACGCCAACTTTGTGTCTCTTCTTTTATTATATTGTTCATGTTTTATTGACGACTACTCCCTGAACATGAATTATGGCAACTTCCTGAGCATTCTCCTTTGCAATTGCCTTGGCATGTCGTATAACAGTTTCCTACACAATCTCCTTCGCAATTGCCTTGACAGCTAGTACAAGCGTCAGAACATGATGATTTACATGTCCTATAACATGAGGAACAACTTCCTCCACCAACGTCTACATACGAAGATTTACAACCATGTGGCGTTTTAGCTTGAAGAATTTGTCTGGGGCTTGAAAGTATAAACAAACCTATTATCGGTAGAACTGTTTTTGTCGCTTTTTTAAAAAACTCTCTACGTGAATGAATATTTTTTTTCTCCATTTTTCTTTACCCTTTACTACTTGTATTTTTACATGTACTATCACATGTGCTTTTACACGTTCCCGTGCAATGTCCGCTACAATTTTCACTGCACGAATGTGCACAATGATCAGAACATTTTCCTTCACATCCAGTATAGCAATTGTTAGCACATGCTATTTTGCAATTTGAAATACAATCGTTTGGCGTTTTTGAATTAGAAACTGCGATATTTGGGATATTTGCAATTACAATTGAACCTATAATGGGTAGGATTTTTTTTGACACTTTCTTGAAAAAGGTTCTTCGTGTCAAAAACTCAAATTGTTCATTTTGGTTATTCATAGTTTATTGATATTTTGTTATTTTTTTGTAAAATGTTTATAGATGAATTTTTATTCAAGTAGAATCTATATTCACTAGACAAGAGGATTTTTCACATGACATTAATAAATATCTTGTGTATAATATATCTTATTCCTTTTTTATATTTACTACATTAATATTTTGTTTTCTTATTTTTTTAATACTTTTAGATGTAGCTATAATGAAATCCTTCTTTGGCCTTTTGGGAGACGTTATAGAATTCATATTTTTTGTTTTCTCTACATTATTGATTCTTCTCTGATTTTTTAAAACGATAGTTTGTCTACTTGGATTTCTAGAATGTTTTTCGACTTCAGGTAATGATCTTATCATGTTTGCATTTATCGTTGTTGTCCATTTTTGTTTGCATGTAGCTTTACCTACGCTTTTTGCAATCTTCTGCCATTGTGCATTTGCGTTTATAGCAAAAGAAATATAAATTATAATACCTGTGATAATGCCCCATAATCTGTTCCTTGTATTCATGATATTATTTATTTTGTTTTATTTAGACAAAATCTAATCTGATATTTTTATTTAATCATGTATTATCCCAATTTATCTTGTCACTTGGCTTAATGACATCTATGATTCTGTGTTAAAACATAAAATTAAAAGGGAATAATGTAAGTATATATTTTCATCGATGCAAGAATTTTGTGCCTTGCAAACTCCTTAAAATAGGCGGTTAATAATTTCTCAGATTAGATACTAAAAAAGACGTGGGAGTTTCTACTTGTCGTTTATCCCACAGTCAGGCTCTCGCATTGCCTCTCTCTTAGGATAAACAACGCAGTCAGCCCACGTCACGACATATTATAATCTTAAGAAAGAATGCAATTCTTCCTTTTTATAATACACCCTACGTAGACGCTTTTCGTCGTTTTATCTTCAAAGAGAGTCCAAATTTGCGAGATTTGACTGTTGAAGATAACGTCCGTAAACGTCCTTTACCAGTAAATAACTCATGTTCACCTTTCTTGGTATATGAGCTATTGCAAAATTACATTTTTTTTGTTATTAGACCAAATAAAATGCTGAAAAAAATGGTGATATAATTATTTAAAGTAATAGTCGTTGTTATTATTGATAAGCTTATACAACTTTTAAAAGCTTGAATATTTATGCATAATAAAGAACTATATATAGTTTTTGAAATTTGATTATGTCATTTATTCAAGGTGGACGTTTCCGTCGTTACATCTTCGAAGAGAAGTCATTTTTGCAAGATTCGACTGTCGAAGACAACGTCCGCAAACGTCCTTAATGATTTATTAGATGTTCCATTTTCTATTGAAAATTGCTATATTGCAAATATATTGTTTTTTAGAGTTTTTTCCAAATAAAATAAAGAATAATTTTATAAAAATTAAAATTTAATTCACAATATGTTTAAATGTAACTTATTATCCTTATGGCTAAAACCTTTTTGTTTAATTATTGTATGAATTATGTCTCTCGCTTTTTTGTAAATATATTTATGTACTTTCTTAATGTAATTAAATTTTCTATATTGGTGTTAAAATGTAATCTGGCTATTGCCATGTGAAAGTAGGAAAATAGAGTGATTCTGTTGCTTATTATTGGATCAGTTATGCAATTTATGGCGTTTTGAGTGCTGAAATGATAGGTCTTTAGGTGCAGAAAGCGTGATATT
>ENA-ORNP01000266-ORNP01000266.1-human-gut-metagenome-genome-assembly--contig:-NODE-266-length-63122-cov-4.776856_pt1 | contig 63122 bp, 64 predicted proteins | sample MGYA00242119_ERZ509030 | MGnify/ENA primary metagenome ERZ509030 (study PRJEB26280, sample SAMEA2338708) | human gut metagenome | biome: human gut; feature: human-associated habitat; material: faeces... | reverse complement strand
TTGGTAATCCGGAAACAACAACAGGTGGTAACGCATTGAAATTCTATGCTTCTGTCCGTTTGGATATCCGTAGTATTGGAAAGCTGAAAGATGGTGACGAGATCAAGGGAAACCAAGTGCGTGTGAAAGTTATAAAAAACAAGGTGGCTCCTCCATTCCGCAAGGCAGAGTTCGATATCATGTTCGGTCAAGGTATCTCCCGTTCCGGAGAGATCATCGATCTTGGTTCTGAACTGAATATCATCAAGAAGAGCGGTTCATGGTACAGCTACAATGATACCAAATTGGGACAGGGTCGTGATGCGGCAAAACAATGTGTCGAGGACAATCCCGAATTGGCAGACGAATTATCCGAATTAATATTTGAGGCATTAAAAGCCAACAAGTAATTTGCGGGGGCGGGCAAACCCCGCCCCTATACGAAATTGTAATGAGTAATAAAGACAAATATCGTTTACTTTGCAATACTGAAAAAAATATACCGATCTTCTCACATGACTGGTGGTTGGATACGGTTTGCGGAGAAAAAAAATGGGATGTCTTGCTTATAGAACAAAAGGGAAGGATACAGGCAACCCTCCCCCTTTACGTCCCCCATTCCGATATTGTCTCAATGCCTTCTTACACCCAAACGATGGGCCCTTGGTTCGCCGCAAGTTCCTCCGACACGAAATATACGACCGAGTTAGGACGACGTCAAGAACTATGCAAACAATTCACGGAAGAACTAAAACGCTATCCGCACTTCCTGCAAAATTTCAATTATGACATTACGGATTGGCTTCCGTTTTATTGGGCGGGATATAACCAAACGACACGTTATACCTATTTATTAAAAAATATCCGGGATCATCAAGCGGTATGGGAGAATATGAGCCCCAATATCCGGCGAAATATTGCGAAAGCGCAGAATAAATACCATATATCCGTAAAAAAAGGGATTCCTTTGAATGAGTTCCTAGCTGTACAAGCCCAAACATTTGATCGCCAGCATGTACGAATCAAGGAAGACACGAATGTACTGAAAGACTTGATCGCCACTTGCCGGCAAAGAGGACAAGGTGATTTATGGGGAGGTTATGATGAGCAAGGCCATTTACATGCGGCCGCTTTCATCGTATGGCAAGATCGATCGGCTTACTATCTCGCAGGAGGAGGAAATCCGGCCTATAGAGGTTCCGGAGCGCAAAGCTACGTCCTGTGGGAATGTCTTCATTTCGTTTCTCAATTTACGACGGTATTTGATTTCGAAGGGTCTATGCTACCCGGAGTAGAACGTTTCTTCCGCGAGTTCGGAGCTATCCAAACCCCATTTTTCACAATATCTAGGGGGAAATTGAGTTTATTAGACAGAGCACGCATTAAACTAAGCAAATGGGTATGAAAAATCGCACTTTACATTATATAATACGTTTTCTTGTAGGAGATGATGTCCCTAGCGAACTGGTGGAAACGATCGGGTACACGGCTGATCCCAATAAATTCGACCGATATAACGTCGTTATCATTCCATCCGGCTTCTTTGATGGACAAACATACGGGACTCCCGCTTCCTTACCGGAACTCCCCTTGCAAGAGGTTCAAGGTATCCCCTTGTTATTCGGCTCGCCGAAAGAGGAATGGATAAGAGATACATGGGTGGTTCATGCCGATATCATTGCAAGTACTTATTTTCTCATTTCCAGATACGAGGAGATGGTACGGCGTGGACTTCGGGATGAGCATGGAAGATTTCCCGGTAAAGAGTCCTTGCCCTACCGGGCCGGTTTCCTGCATCGTCCGATCGTGGATGAATATCGCATGCTGCTTCATCGTTGGCTGCGCCAATCCCGGTTACGTGTACCCGAGGTAAAAAAGCAAATCCGGAAGATCTACCTCACGCACGACGTAGATTCTCCGACTCTATATCGTTCGTGGAAAGGTTTGATACGGTCTATTAGAGATAGAAGAGGTTTATATAAATCCTTTCAAGGTAAATTCGGTTCCCTTGAGAAAGACCCGTTTTATACCTTCCCTTGGTTTTTCCGCCAGAATAGTATCCTTCAGGACTTGATCGGGAAGGAACAATGTCACCCTATCCTATTTATCCGGAACGGGGGGAAAGCCAAGCACGACAAACCTCATTACGATTTGAGGAATAAAGATATTCGTAAATTGATAAAAAGTGCTCTAGAGCATAATGTAACTATTGGTTTGCATAGTAGCTACCAAGCGGGTACGACTCCCAGCCTTATCCGGAAAGAGAAAACCGGTCTGGAAGATCATATCGGTAAAAATGTTCGGTTCAACCGTCATCATTTCTTGGCAATCCGGGAACCGGAAGATATGGACCAAATAGAGGCTGCTGGGGTTACGGACGATTTCACCATGGGGTACGCCGATGTCTCTGGATTCCGGTTAGGGACTTGCTACCCGGTTCGTTGGATCAATCCGATCACCCGCCGGCTATCTCCTCTCCGACTACATCCGCTTATTATAATGGATTGTACCCTAGAGGAGGAGAAATATATGGGACTGGATTTTAACAGGGCTTTAACCTATTGCCGGAATTTAGTGGAACAAGTAAATAATGTAGGAGGTGAATTGGTTTTACTATGGCATAATGACTCCGTACAAGAAGGGTCCGGAAGTTATTTACGTAAATTATACGCCCAGCTATTAAAAGAATTAGCGAAGCAGTGAAAACAATAAAATCCCTGTATTCAAATAAATCAGAAAGAATGATTACTAATTGTAAAAATATTTTAGTCCTCGCCCCTCATACGGATGATGGGGAACTTGGGTTGGGGGGAACTATCTCACGCCTGATAGAAGATGGTAAAAAAGTGACCTATGTGGCTTTCTCCACCGCACAGCAATCGGTTCCCGAGGGTTTTCCGAAAGATATCTTGAAGACAGAGGTCAAGCAAGCGACCCAGACCTTAGGTATAGAACCGGAAAACCTAATCATATACAATTACGAAGTAAGAAAACTGGGATACGCAAGACAAGAGATATTAGAGGAGTTAATACGCCTGAAAAAAGTATCCGATTTTGACCTAGTCTTCATCCCTAGCTTGCACGACATCCACCAAGATCATACGACGATCGCCCAAGAGGGTCTACGGGCGTTCAAAAACACGAATATATTAGGTTATGAGTTAATCTGGAACAACCTGACATTCAATACACAATGTTTTGTAAGGCTGGAAGAACGCCATATCGACGCAAAGGTAGAATCATTGAAAGCCTATAAATCGCAAGGAGCGAGAGATTATCTATCCAAGGACTTTATCTATTCATTAGCGAGAGCACGGGGTGTCCAAGCGGGATGTACCTATGCGGAAGCGTTTGAAGTCGTTCGTCTATTCTTATAACACTGATTGAATCCATGAATAAACTCCTTATCATATGTGATATGTTCCCACCCGCTTTCGCCCCCAGAATGGGATATCTATGCAAATATTTGACACGCATGGGATGGGAAGTTACCGTAGTGACAGAATACATAGAAGACAATACATTCGAATTCCTTACGGGGTATGCGGACGTGTATTGCGTCCGCTACTACAAAGCATCAGGAAAGATCTCAAAGCATATCGAATGGATGTGGGTCATGTTTCTAGACATCTTGTTTGGTTATAAAGACATGAGAATAATCAACGCATGCATCCCCTTAATAAAGACCAACCAGTACAAGGGGATATTGTGTAGCACATACCGCACCTTTCCTTTAACCGCGGCCAAGACGTTAGCGATCCATACCAACCTCCCTTTCGTCGTGGATTTACGAGATATTATCGAGCAATATGCCTCCAACGAATATATATCGCATAAATTCCATACATTTTCATGGTTAGACGCATTCATCACAAAGCGATTTCGCAAACGGTTACTTAGAAAGCGAAATAACGCTTTGGAGGTAGCGGATTGTGTCACGACCGTATCGCCTTGGCATGTGGAGGTACTCAAACAATATAATCCCAACGTAAGACTGATTTATAATGGATTCGATCCTGAGTTGTTCTATCCGCAACAAATCAAGACCTCCCGGTTTATCATTACCTATACCGGACGGTTGTTAAGTTTAGCGATCCGAAATCCGGAGTTATTATTTGCGGCCATCGCCCGTCTTACGGAGGACAAGATCATTATCCCCGAAACTTTTCGAGTTGTATGGTATACCGATCAAGAGTCCCGCTCCATCATCCGCCAAGAGGCCGAACGACATGGGGTGCAATCTTTCATGGATTACCATGAGTATGTACCGGCATCCGATATTCCCCTCATCTTGAACAAAAGCTCGGTGCTGCTTTCCTTGACGAATAAGTTTGACACGTCTGGTCCAAAAGGCTTCATGACAACTAAGTTCTTTGAATCGCTTGCGGTAGAAAAACCCATCTTATGCGTACAAAGTGACGAGGCTTACCTCGCCGAAGCCATCAAGGAGACCCATTCCGGACTGGCCGCAACCCGGGTAGACGAGGTGTACGATTTCTTGAAACATTACTATGAGGAATGGCAGGAAAAAGGATATACGACCTCGCCCGTCAATCGGGATAAGCTATCGAATTATTCCCGGAAAGAACAAGCTAGCCAATTTGCGCATATATTTGAGGAGATTTAAGCAGATGGATAAATACCTCAACATAGTATCGTTCAATATACCTTATCCCGCCAATTACGGAGGGGTTATTGATGTGTATTATAAACTGGAAGCCTTGCGTGCTTGCGGCGTGAAACTCATATTACATTGTTTCGAATATGAACGTCCGCACGCGCCGGAATTAGAAAGCATTTGCGACAAGGTTTTCTATTATAAACGCCGTACCGGGGTAATCGCTAATTTAACATGGCTCCCTTACAATGTATATAGCCGTAAAGATCATCGCTTGATCGAGAATCTTTTACAAAATGATTACCCGATCTTATTTGAGGGCCTCCACTCCTGTTATTATATGAACGATCCCCGTTTAAGAAACCGGATGAAGATATTCCGGGAGTGCAATATCGAGCACGATTATTATCGCCACTTGGCAAAGTCTGGCAAAGGATTGGTTCGCAATGCCTTTTTCAAGATCGAGGCCATGCGCTTCCAAGCCTATCAGAAAGTAGCACGGTACGCAAATCTGATAATCGCCGTATCCACGACAGACGCAGACTATTTACGAAAACAATTTCCCAATCAAAGGATCGAGTTCGTTCCTTGTTTCCACGAGAATAACCGGATTACGGCCGAACCGGGAAAATCCGATTATATTTTATATCATGGCAAGTTATCCGTTATCGAGAATGAACGAGCCGTGTTATTTCTCACCAAGCATGTTTTCAGCCAATTAAAACATACCTGCATAATAGCGGGCATGAACCCGACCCGTTTGATACGAGAGGCAGCCGCTCCTTACCCACATATAAAAGTAGAAGCAAATCCCAGTAAGGAACGTATGGACGCATTGATCCACAACGCACAAATTCATATGCTAATCACATTTCAAGATACCGGCCTAAAACTAAAGCTTTTGAACAGCTTATTCGCCGGAAGGCATACGATTGTCAATCATCTCATGCTAGCGGGTAGCGGATTAGATCCTTTATGCCATATCGCCGATACGCCGGATGAGATGATACGGGCTTGCGAACAATTAATGGCCCTACCTATAGATAAAGAGGCGATAGATAAACGAAAACAATTATTGTTCCCTGCTTTTTCTAATGAAGATCAGGGGATACGTTTATACAAGATGATATATGATGAAAGAGAATAGAAGTGATTTATTACATACATTAACCGAACGTTTGAAAGCGATCGACTATAATAAATTACCTATCAGCGATTATAATAAGCGATACATCGGCAACTTAAAGCCGGCGTTAAGCTATTTCATGCATATATACGCAGATTGCCTACAAAGAGGACTTCAAGCGATACAAACCCCTATCTCCGATGTCACGCTAATCGATTATGGAGGAGGAACCGGCTTCCTTAGTATTCTGGCGAAATCCATAGGAATAGGACAAGTTATTTATATTGATCTTAACCCATCTTCCGTGGAGACGATCCAGCTATTGAAACAAATAATAGGAATAGGCCCCGATACCATACTCCATGGAGATTCAGATGTTCTTGCGGACTGGTGCGCAAGGAACAAAGTCTCCCCCCAACTTTTAATCGCTACGGACCTGATAGAACATGTCTATGATTTATCTTTGTTCTTCAAGGATTTAATCCATATAAACGATTCCATGTATCTACTATTCACGACAGCCTCTACACCATTCAACCCGTATGTCCAACAACGGTTACATAAGATGATGATCGGATGCGAAAGTGGATCTTTGGAATCCCCCAACTATTATACATTACGAGAGCAATTCATAACGAAACTTTGCCCGGCTTTCTCCCCAAAAGAAGTAGAGACATGGGCCCGGCAGACTAGAGGCTTGACCTATCCCGATATCCAAAAAGCGATCGAGAAAAAGAGTTTACCAAGCCCGGAAGACCCATACAATACTTGCGATCCGGCTACAGGTAATTGGGCCGAACGAATCCTTCCCATACAGACTTATGAGGACTTATTGGCACCCTACCAGTTCAAGCTTAAAGTAGAGAAAGGATTTTATAACGCAGACCGAAACAACCCAGTTCTTTCTTTGATATGCAAAGGTATCAACGCATTGATCCGCAACAGCGGCTCCTTTGGTTTTCTATTGGCACCATTCATCATTCTCTCCTGCGGCAAGGAGCGAGCAGATGCCATCTAGAACATATTCACGGGTCAAGTCCTCTGCTTTCAAGATTTGGTCGTTCCACTGCAATAAATCAATATCTATCGGCACACGCCCACAAGATTTATCTTCCGGCTTACGGCCGATGCAGCATTCTATATCTTTCAAGACATCCTTTATTCGCGCCGGACTCTCCTCGCTATACAAAACAGCCACTCGATTCAAAAATGTAGTTGATAATGGACAATCGATCGGTTCCGTATAAACTGGCTGAGAAAACTGTATAAAAACAAAATGAGCACGCAGCATCTCCGCCGCGCGCTCCATATTTTTCTCTTTATCCCAATTAGAGCCTAAGCACAATAGAACCCGGTTTCGTTTATTCTCCATCTCCGGCTAAAAGCGTTTAGTCATTCTTATGATTATTCAAGAATGTATTGATAAAACCGATCAACTTCACGAAAGAAGCGGAAAATTGTCCGGTATCGCTATTACGGATAGAGATAAATTTCTCCTTACCTTCCGTGGTAAATGAAACCTGATACATGATATCCCCTAAATCCCGGTTCGTCTCCTCCTCAAAGCCATAAGAGTCTTTCATCTTAAAGAAATTACATTTTTGCAGAATCGGTTTTAAAGAAGCAAACTCCTCGTCAGTCAATGTCCCCTCCATAATTTTAGGATCTCGTTTCTTGGCGAAATTATCCATATAATAATTATACTCCTCGATACGGAATGTCTTGTCACTATCAAACAGAACCATTAGTTTGTAGTTATCTACACTTTCCATACTATAACTAAAAGAGAAATCCTTCAATTCTTTTTTACAGCCTGTAAAACAAGCAGACAGAAGAACCAATAAGGTGGTGAACAAAGTAATTCGTAGTTTCATTTGTCTAAAGTTGAAATTTGTGGCACAAACATACATAAAATACTCGAAAAACAACCCATGGAAATAAAAAAATACCTATTAGTTGGTATTGGTGGTACGAAGTTTTCAAGCTACCTTCGCGTAACATTTAATAGGACATGAGATTATCAGAACTTCGCACAGGCGATAAAGGTGTTATAGTAAAGGTAATGGGTCGCGGAGCTTTCCGCAAACGCATTATCGAGATGGGATTTATCAGAGGGAAAGAAGTGATCGTTATACAAAACGCTCCGCTCAAAGACCCTATTCACTATCGTGTAATGGGATATGATGTCTCATTGCGACGCTCGGACGCCGCATTGATCGAAGTCGTTAGCGCGGCGGATTTCGAGAAGGAACAAGCTACCTCGGTACAAGATACGAACAGGAGTGCAGACTCTTTTATCCTGCCTTCCGGCAATGAATTGCAAGCCATCGCATTACATAAAGGAAAAACAATTAACGTAGCCTTGGTTGGTAATCCGAACTGCGGAAAGACCTCTCTTTTCAATTTCGCATCCGGAGCACATGAGCATGTGGGTAACTATAGCGGCGTGACCGTAGATGCCAAGGAAGGAACCTTCCAACAGAATGGCTATACATTCCGCATCGTAGATTTACCGGGTACTTACTCCCTATCCGCTTACACGCCGGAAGAATTATACGTGCGTAAGCATTTGAATGAAGAGCAACCAGACGTGGTGATCAATGTTATCGACGCATCCAATCTGGAGCGAAACCTATATTTGACCGCCCAACTGATCGATATGGACGTTCGCATGGTAATCGCCTTAAACATGTATGATGAGCTGGAACGCCATGGTAATAAATTCGATCATGAGTCCTTAGCGAAAATGATCGGGGCACCGATTATCCCGACCGTAAGTAAAACAGGCTTTGGCATAGAGGATTTGTTTAACCGTGTAATCAAGGTATACGAAGAAGAAGATCCTGTCATCCGTCATATCCATATTAATTACGGAGAGTCTTTAGAGAAAGGGATCAGCAACGTTAGGAAGACCTTGAAAAATAGCGTGGATATACCCAAAAGCTTGTCAAAGCGCTATCTATCTATCAAGCTATTAGAGGGAGACCGGGAGATAGAGACATTTATAAAAACGCTGCCCGGTGCCGAAACGATCTTCCAAGAAAGAGACCGTAATACAGCCCTAATAGAAAAGTTATTGCAAGAGGATTGTGAGACCGCATTCACGAACGCACGCTATGGCTTTATTTCCGGAGCGTTGCGTGAGACTTACGAACAAAATATGATCAAAGAGGCAACGAGTACGCAGATCATCGATCTATTCGTCACGCATAAAGTCTTAGGCTTCCCTATCTTTATCCTATTCATGTGGATCATGTTCGAGGCCACTTTCCGTTTGGGAGGCTATCCGATGGAATGGATAGAGGCATTGGTCGAGGTGATCGGTAATTTCGTGCGCAACCATATGTCGGAAGGACCTTTGAAGGATCTTCTCGTGGATGGTATCATCGGTGGCGTGGGAGGTGTTATCGTGTTCCTGCCGAATATCTTGATTCTGTATATGTTCATATCGTTCATGGAAGACTCCGGATATATGGCACGTGCGGCTTTTATCATGGATAAGATCATGCATAAGATGGGACTGCATGGAAAGTCGTTCATCCCTTTAGTGATGGGATTCGGTTGTAATGTTCCTGCTATCATGGCCTCCCGTACGATAGAGAGCCGTAATAGCCGGATGATAACGATGTTGGTAAATCCGTTGATGAGCTGTAGCGCCCGCCTGCCGGTTTATGTATTGCTGACCGGGGCGTTTTTCCCGAAGAACGCCAGCTTTGTGTTATTAGCTTTATATGTATCCGGAATCTTGCTGGCAGTTATCATGGCCCGTCTTTTCAAACGCTTCCTGTTTAACGAGGAGGATGTTCCTTTCGTAATGGAACTCCCCCCCTACCGGATGCCTACCGGCAAATCCATCATGATCCATATGTGGGAGAAAGCGAAACAATACTTGCACAAGATGGGAGGTATCATCTTGGTCGCTTCTATCATCATCTGGTTCCTTGGGTATTTCCCCAGACATTCGGAGAGCGGAGATCAGTTTGATCGCCAGATAGCGGAGATCGAAAATACGGAGTTGGATTCTCAAGAAAAAACAGATACGATAGAGGAGTTAGAACGCTTGAAGGCAATCGACCACCAACAAAATTCGTATATCGGGCGTATCGGCCAGACGATTCAACCGATCTTGGCTCCTTTAGGATTCGATTGGAAAATGAGTGTAAGCCTACTTACCGGTATGGCGGCGAAAGAAGTTGTTGTCAGCACGTTAAGCGTATTATACACGGGGAATGCCGATGATGACAGCCAAGCCCTGTCGGAGCGTTTGAAGCAAGACCGTAACGCGGAAGGTAATTTGGTATTCACACCGCTCATAGCGATTAGCTTAATGCTTTTCGTCTTGATTTATTTTCCGTGCATAGCGACTATATCGGCTATTGTCAACGAGTCTGGCTCATGGAAATGGGGTATATTCGTTATCATTTATACTTGTGTCCTAGCATGGATCGTTTCTTTCATTGTTTATCAAACGGGGAATTTCTTTGTGGGTTTATTCAGCTAAGAACTTTCCTATGTTTTATTTAGTTATATATAGGAGGTAAATTTATAGGTATGTGGCAAGATATAGCAGTTTGCGTTATTGGTATCTCGGTTATCGGATATATCGCATATAAGGTTTATCGAATGCTTACGAAACCGAAATCCAGTGATCCTTGCTGTGGGTGTAGTGGGTGTTCGTTGAAAAAAGAGTTTAGAATGAAGGAATAACAAAATATTTTTTATATTTGCGTTATTCTAATACACCATAGGTTATGAATAACACGGCCTTACAAATATATGCCCTTTTTATCCTGCTGATCTTATCAGTAGGCTGTAAAGATGATTGGAAAAACCTTAACTTGCGTAGCGGAGAGAATGAACCTTTTTATTGGGAAAACAATAAGCTCGCAGCTCAGAGACTAGCGAAAATCATGTACAATAAAACAGATAGTGGAAGTTATGAACGTTTTAAGATCGTCCATATTTCGGATTCTCATTTATCCTCTTGGTCTCCGAGCAATAATTACGAGTTACCTATAAATCTACGACAATCCATCCAATTCGCCAATCAACAAGAACTGCGGATCAATGCGATAACCGCTACGGGTGATTTTATCTCTATTGATAAGAAAAAGAAGGCGAAAGAATATATGCACTCATTTATTCATTACCTTTATGATGAAAATCATGTCCCCACCTTTATTTGTACAGGAAATCATGATAGTAATTCCGAAGAAGAGATAGGCAGTACCTTCTTTTATAAAAACGAGATCAACGAAATATTATTCGCCAACAGTAATTATTCGAAGAATCGAAATAGTGCCGAGAATTATTACTATTCGGATGTAGCAAACCCTCAAGGAGGTACGATCCGTTTCATCGCCCTCGATATGTTAGACCAACCAGCATCCCAATATAATACTTTATCTTACGCATATTTCTCCCAGAAACAAATAGACTGGCTTATAAACACCGCATTAAAAAATGGCATGACAGACCATCATAGCGTCATTATCTTAACTCATTACCCATTTCAACGCCGTAGTGTAAATAACGATACCTATTTATGTGATGGGGATTATGTCCATTCGTGGAATATGATTCCCGAAATCATTGAAGCCTTTCGTACTCGTTCCTTATTAGAAAAAGTATATCCAAATCAATTCAACCTAGACCCCATCAATGTCAAAGCAGATTTCAGTGACCGCAAAGGAGAATTTGTCTGCTATCTAGGTGGACATATCCACTGCAACGCCTATTTTGACGTGACTGGATTAGAAAACGAAAGCACGGAACTCGTTCCACAAAAAATGATCCTTTGTACCAATCAAGCTCCAAGTGAAAAAGGCGTGGTATACAACAGGGTCATACGTGAAGAGGATAGCCTATCAAGTAACAGTTTTTGTATCTATGCTGTAGATACAAAAGAAAAGAAGATTTACATCACCTATTTCGGTGCCTATAAACCTTCTAATGATTGTAACTATCCGGAGATTCATACAATCTCGTATAATTAAAATTTACCGACCTATACAATGATAGATAAAGCCGGTTTCCTCTAACTCTGTCTTGTCATAAATATTACGTCCGTCTAAAATTAAAGGCGTGGACATCAATTTCTTGATAACAGACCAGGAGGGCATACGAAATTCTTTCCATTCCGTAACAAGCAACAGAGCGTCTGCATCTATCACGGTCTCATAAATATCTTTACCATATGAAATCACCCCCACAGGTAAACGTCTTTGAGCCTCGGGCATTGCAACCGGATCATAGGCGGAAATTACACATCCGGCTTCTTTCAACTTTTTGATTAAGACTAGCGAAGGAGCCTCTCGCATATCATCCGTTTCCGGCTTAAATGCCAATCCCCATAAAGCAATTCGCTTACCTTGTATATCTCCTCTAAAATGTTTCATTAATTTACGGAACAATATCGATTTCTGCTCCTCGTTTACGGCTTCCACCGCTTCTAGGATACGCATTTGGTAACCACTGTTGGCTGCGGTCTTCACAAGCGCCTTAACGTCTTTAGGAAAACAAGACCCACCGTATCCACAACCCGCATATAAGAAACGACTACCTATACGGGCATCCGTACCGATTCCTTTACGTACCATATTAACATCCGCCCCAACTATCTCACACAAATTGGCAATATCATTCATAAAACTGATGCGAGTAGCCAACATAGCGTTCGCCGCATATTTTGTCATCTCCGCAGATGGCACATCCATGAAGATTACACGGAAATTATTTAACAAAAAAGGACGATACAATTTCGCCATCAACTTCTGAGCACGATCAGACTCAACCCCAACAACAACCCGGTCTGGACTCATAAAATCCTTGATAGCCGCACCTTCTTTCAAGAATTCAGGATTAGAAGCGATATCAAATTCAATACTCACATCTCGCAAGGCTTGTTCCTCCTTGATCGCTTTCTTGATTTTCTGGGCAGTGCCTACCGGAACCGTACTTTTCGTAACAACCAAGATATATTTATTCATATAGCGTCCTACCGTACGGGCAACCTCAAGCACATACTTCAAGTCTGCGCTACCATCCTCATCGGGAGGTGTACCAACCGCACAAAACAGTACCTCGACCTCATTCAAACATTCTTTTAAATCAGTCATAAAATGAAGACGACCAGCTTGGGAATTGCGTGCCACCATCTCGTCTAGCCCCGGTTCATAGATAGGAACTATGCCTTTCTTTAGATTCTCAATCTTTACCTTATCCACGTCCACACAAAAGACCTCAGTCCCCATTTCCGCAAAACAAGTACCCGTTACCAACCCGACATAGCCTGTACCTACAATCGCTATTTTCATATATATCTATTACTTATGTTTATAGTGCATTTAAAAGAGATACAAAAGTAAGACTATTTCAAGAATTATACATAACTTTGGAAGCTTTTTTGGCATAAGCATGAACTAAAAAAGGAAGTCAATATGAAAATTATCTCTGAAAATCAGATTAAGGATTTAGGAATTACGCCTGCGACCTGTGTAGATTGGGCGAAAGAAAGTTTCTCTATAAAAAACAAGGCTCAATTACCCGCAAAAATAAGTGTACACCCCCAAGGTAATGACTTTTTCACTTCCATGCCCTGCCTCTTACCCCAAGAATTCTCTAGGTTTGGAATCAAGGTGGTTCATCGTATTGTAGGTGGCATACCTGCTTTAGGAAGCGATATCCTACTCTATGATTCCAATACGGGAGAACTATTAGCCCTATTGGGTGGAGATTGGATAACCGCTATGCGTACAGGAGCTGTCGCCACTCTCGCTATCCAAACATTAAAAGCGACCGATGCCACTACTTACAGTTTCATCGGCTTAGGAAATACAGCTAGAGCAACTATGTTATGTTTACTTGATAGCCAAAAAAATACGCATCATACAGTTCAGCTATTAAAATATAAGGATCAAGCGGATTCCTTTATAGAGAGATTCGGGGCTTATCCCAATGTTACATTCTCGATCATAGACAATATAGAGAATCTCATATCCAACTCAGATGTTATTATCAGTTGTATAACAGACGCAAGCAACTTGATCTGTCCGAAAAATGACCTATTTAAAGAAGGATGCCTAGTCGTGCCGATACATACGAGAGGATTTCAAAATTGCGATCTCTTTTTCGACAAGGTATATGGCGATGATACCGATCATGTGAAGGGATTCCGTTATTTTTCCCAATTCAAACAATATGCCGAGCTAGAAGACGTTTTATCAGGTAGAACGGCTGGCAGAGAAAATGACCATGAACGGATATTAAGTTACAATATAGGTCTTGGTCTACATGATATTCTATTCGCAAGTAAAATTTATGATAGTTTATCTGCGCAATCTCCAGAGATTAAGATAGAAAGAGAGGTATCAAAATTCTGGATATGATATCGGTTTACATTATATGCAGCGTTTTAGATAATAGAATCATCTTATAAAGACAACCCCTTCTCGGTTATGTACAGTCAAATTGATATTTTGACAGTAAAATCGACAGGGGTATTTGTTTATACAATTAAAAAAGAATAAGATATGCAAGCGATCATATTAGCGGCAGGCATGGGCAAACGCCTTAAAGAGTTGACAAAAAACAACACAAAATGCATGATTAAGGTACATAATCAAACCTTAATCGAACGTATGCTTAAACAACTGGAAGCTCTATCTCTGAAACGTATAATTATCGTGATAGGTTATAAAGGAGAAAAGGTACGTGAGCTTATCGGAGATAAGATAAACAACACTCCTGTTCTTTATGTAGAGAACAATGTATATGATAAAACAAATAATATATACTCGCTATATCTCGCTAAAAACTATCTGGTGGAGGACGAGACAATTCTACTTGAATCCGATCTAATTTTTGAGAACTCCATTCTCAGCAAATTGATAAACCATCCCTATCCAAATTTGGCAGTAGTTGCCAAATACCAAAGTTGGATGGATGGTACCGTCGTACGGCTGGATGAGGATAACAATATATTGAACTTCATCTCAAAGAAAGCGTTTCAATTTTGCCAAAAGGAGTCTTATTACAAGACCGTAAATATATATAAATTCAGTAAGGAATTTTCCACTAATAAGTATATTCCGTTCTTGGAAGCTTATTGTAAAGCCCTCGGTAATAATGAATACTACGAACAAGTTCTAAAGGTAATATCCTTATTAGACAGACCGGATTTAAAGGCCTTGACGATTACAACCGAAAAATGGTATGAGATAGATGACCAACAGGACTTAAATAATGCGGAAGCCTTATTTTCGGAAGGCAAGCAAGCATTATCTTTATACGGCAAACGTTACGGTGGATACTGGCGTTTCCCTATGTTATTGGATTTCTGCTATCTCGTCAACCCTTATTTCCCAAATACCCGATTGAAGGAAGAAATGAAAGCCAATTTCGATACTCTCCTTACCGAATATCCTTCCGGTATGCAAGAAAACGCTCAACTAGCCGCCCGTTATGCGGGAATATCCTCCGAACAAATCATCGTAGGAAACGGAGCGGCCGAGTTAATCAGTGGTTATATGCGTATGACCTCTAAGTATACCACAGGAGTTATATTACCAACATTCGAGGAATACCCGAACCGTTTGGCCCCTAAGCAGCTGGTGTATTATACTCCCAGCAACCGAGACTTCTCTTATACTGCTTTAGACATTATATCTTTCTTTGATAACAAACCGATTGAGCAACTTTTGATAATTAACCCTGATAACCCATCAGGAAATTTATTATCTAAAAATGAGATATTTGCGCTAGTCGAATGGTCCGAACGAAAAGGGATTCGTTTAATCATAGATGAATCTTTCCTTGATTTCGCAAATCCTGAAAATAAACTTTCCCTGTTAGATAAAGAGCTTTTAAACAAATATCCACATTTGATTGTCATTAAGAGCATATCAAAGTCATACGGCGTTCCCGGATTACGATTAGGTTTTTTAGCGTCGGGAAACAAAGATCTCATACGAGCGTTAAAAAAAGATATATCAATTTGGAATATCAACTCCTTCGCAGAATTCTATATGCAGATTTTCATAAAATACAGTGATGACTACGACAAAGCCTGCCATAAATTCTTAAACGAAAGAGAGCGTTTCTTCCAAAATCTACAGGCCGTCTCATATCTTAGGGTTATTCCCTCAGCCGCAAATTATTTCTTATGTGAAGTAACCGATACTTACACATCGGAGGAACTTTGTAGCTCTTTATTGTCGGGAAATAGTATCTTGATAAAAAACTGTGGAACTAAAGCAGGGTTCGAAGGGAAACAATATATCCGAATCGCTATCCGGAATAAGGAAGACAATGATAAGCTAACAGAAGCGTTGACTTCATTGAATAAATAAGGAAATTCAATCCGGTCTTTATTATCATGGAAATAAAAAAGAAGCTCAAGAATCCTATGGTTATAAATTTTATCTCCTTGGCATTGCTCCAAGGAGTTAATTATTTATTACCTTTATTATCATTCCCTTTTCTTTTCAGAGTACTCGGTGTAGAACGCTGGGGGCTCGTGACGTTCGGCTATGCCTTGATGCAATATTTCATTATGTTCACGGATTTTGGCTTTAACCTATCAGCCACGAAATATATCTCTGAGCATAAAACGGATTTAGGTAAAATCAACTCTTACCTAAATAGCACAATGCTTGGACGTTTCTTTTTATGCGGGGTCAGTTTCGCCATACTACTCATCCTGATCACTTGTTTTAATAAGTTTAAATCAGAGTCTTCTTTTTATCTCCTATATTTTGGTATGATCATAGGCAATGTTATGTTCCCTATGTGGTTTTTTCAAGGCATGGAGAATATGAAATACATTACGGTATTCAATATCGTAGCGAAATCATTGAGTTTCCTTCCCTTTTTCATCTTCATTCGAAAACCGGAAAATTATATATACGTACCGATATGCTATAGTTTTGGCTTTATTCTTGCCGGGATCGTTAGTATCTTTATTGTTTACTTCAGAATGGGGATGAAATGGTACTTCACATCGATCGAAGAAGTTAGTAACTCCTTAAAAGATAGTTCCACTTATTTTCTCTCCCGGGCCTCGACCTCTTTGTTCACCACAAGCAACTCGTTTCTATTGGGTTTGATTTGCGGAAACACAGCGGTGGGTTACTATTCGGCAGCAGAGAAGCTATATCAAGCGTACAATCAGTTATTGACACCATTCACTGGGGTTTTATTTCCGCATATAGCGAAAAGTAGAGATGTCTTGTTCTTTAAAAAAGTATTCTATAGAATAACATTCTCCAATTTCTTTTGCGTAACGACCGTACTTTTATTCTCAAGTTATGTATTAAGATTTGTCTATGGGACAGCCGATCCGGATATCTTAGAAGTATTCCGGATACTTGTAATCGCTTGTTTCGTAACCATCCCCTCTATGTTACTAGGATATCCATTTCTGGCGGCCATGGGGCACCCTCTATATACGAACTATACAGTTATGACCACCTCCATGGTACACATCACTGGATTAGCGATCCTATATGTTTGCGGAATGATCGCCCCTATCACGGTAGCAATGATGGTAGTCGTGTCTGAGACACTTCTTTTCCTTTTCCGTATTTGGGGGATACGTAGGTTCGGGCTATTCCGAGCGTAAGAAGCTGAGGCAAATTTGACAAGTGATTTAAGAAAAGACATATCTTAGCTTCATCAACCAAGTATCTTAGGTTCGTTGGCAAAGTATGTTAAGTTACTTTGCCGATGAAGTTAACTTACTTTTTTGCCCAACTTTCCCACAAAACGCAAATTCCCGATAAAAGGTCGTAATAGCCATAAAGATTTAAAAGTTTATGGCTATTACAACATATAGTTCATTGTATTAAAATGCGTGTATTTGGATGCACATTAAAAGTAGTAGAAGAAAATTGCTTTGCGGTCACGTACACGGTTTCTACACTATCAAGCCCAGTAAACCTAAACAAAGAAAGGCAAGGTCTCACGTCTACTGTTCGTAAAACATAGTTCGATGAGCAATCAATATATTGCAACGCAGGATTACCAGATAAATCTAACGACTGCAAAGCACAGGACCTACAATCCAAGTTTTGCAGGCTAGGATTACCTTTTATATTCAACATCTTAAGTTGAGAATTTGATGGACACCTCAAGGTTTCCAATAACGGGGAATTGCTCGTATCCAAACATTCTATATCCATGTTAGAACATAGAAGATAAATTAAATTAGTTTTCTCGCTCAAGTCTAATTCTTTAATGCCCACCCATTCCATTGTTACCTCTTCCAACGCTCCGCAATCAGCGAACGACAACTCATCTTGATATAAATGATAAATTTTCAAGTATTTAAGAGATTGACATCCATTCAAACGTAAAAAAGCACTAGGATTATAATTATAAAATTCCAGATGCTCAAGGGAAGCACATCCACTAAGATCCAAGCCCGGAAAACTTTCAGTTGTATATAGTTTTAGGCCTCGGATACTTTTATTGAAATCCAAGCAAGTTAATCCATAGCAATCTAAAAACAAATTAGGACAATCACTAACATCTACTTCCCCCGCATTTCCCTCCAACCGGGTATTATCAAGGCTCGTACAACCTTTAAACTGTAATGAGGTCAGGAGGCTAGAAGTTATATACAATGATTCCAACGCTGAACAATTCTGGATATCAACAGAAGAAGGTTGGGCATCCGACCGATAAGTCAAATTCCGCAAATTAGGATAAAGACTTCCTTTTAGTTCTTTTATCGTCATATTATATACCGTGATACTTTCTAAAGCATGATTCTTACTTAAATCCAAAACACCATCTCCACTATCAATAAATATTTCCTTCAAACGAATACAATCTGATAGGTCTATATTGCCAATGCGTCTACTTTCAAACGTTTCCAAGCCAACACACCCTTCCAAGTTAATCGAATACGCATAATCAGCGGCCAAACTTTTTAAAGACTTACAACCTTTCAAGTTCAATGCATAATTCTTACCTGTAGGAGTAAATTCCTCTAATGCTTCGCAACCACTCAAATCAATATCCATTAAACCAATAGCTCCCGTAAAAACAATGCGCTTCAAACGTTTATTATTCTTTAAATCTAAGTTTTGGAAACTAGCCCCATCTGAGTAATATGCGATAGATGATAGCTGCTCCAAGGACGGCAAATCATTAAGAATAACTCCTGTTGTCTTTATTTTGAGGCATAAATTCTTTAATTGCTTACAAGCATTTATATCTATCGATTCAAGAACCACCGTAGAACAAGTCAAACTATCTAACTTACAATCTTCGGGAAGCTTCAGATAATTGGTATGGGAATTACATACCAAGATCTTTAATGCTTTATTCTGACTAAGATCTACAGAATCAACCAGTGCGTAAGTCAATGACTCTAACGAAGTGAAAAACTCAATCCCTTCATTGATCCGTAAGATTTGAACTCTTCTCCCGGATCCATAATGTAATCTTCCCATTCAGCCCTCCTTTACCAGGAGGAGTTGGGGTCGGATCAGGAATCGGGTCTTCTTTTCAACATCCCACAATAAACACAATCGCAAATACATAGGCAAACCATTTCAATGTTTTCATAATTATCTCCATCTAATATTATTAGATATAAATGGAAAATAGAAACATATATTATCGTATATTCCTTATTTAATATGTAATGTATTTGAAGAAAATATCATTTTACCATTTCTTCTACCTATAGTATAACCAATATCTGATAATCCAGCTGTCGGCATATAACCACATTCTGGAGAATAATTTGAAGTAACAATAAAATCCTCAGACTCATAAACGTCAATTTCACCCTGCCTCGTATCAACAATATATATTGTATGCGGCAGAACGCCTACCAACTAAGCCGTTGAAGTATCAAACGCCATTTTAATATTAGAAGAAAGAATTCGTATCGCACTACACCCTCTAGCCACACAATATTCATTAGTTCTTGATATTGCTCTCAGATTCTCAGGTACAACATCTGTTGTATCCTGCATATTTATAGACAAACATGCTCCATCTCTCACTCCCAAATTAGAATTTAACAAATCTTCATTTGAGCAAGAAACAAATAAAGTCAAACAAAATAAAAATATGCATATAGATAATTTTCCTAAAAGAAAAAAAATTCAATAATATCTCAGTTCTTCATTTTCACCAGACACAAACAAAAATCTATCAATCAACAATTTACACATTTTCATACAAACCACAAAAAGCAAATAAATGCAAAAAGGATGATGAAACATAGTTTATTCCAAGAATAACCCATAACTTTGTTTCATAATATAAATATGTACAAGTTACTCAACGTACTCTTATAAAAGTATGATACAGTCTTTGATTAATAAACATTTTTTCAATCTGCTTCTTTTCACCTTGACTTTTGGTATATTGTTATACGATGCCATCGGGTTTGATTATACAGATGAAATTTGCGCCTTATTCCTATTCGTTTTATTCGGTATATATCTGTTTTCCACATCCGACTGGAACTTCAACAAGGGCTTTTTAACAACCATTGGTATTTTCCTGTTCTATTTTTGCTACTCCCTATACATTGGAAGTAATACGAAAACAGCGATAATATCAGATATGTTAATCCAGATCAAGCCTTATCTCGCTTTTTTCTGCGTATACTCAATGATGCCAAGATTTAGCGAATCCCAGAAAAATATCATGAAATCAATATGCCTTGTATTTTGGTTTCTCTTGCTTCTGATGGGACTAGGAAAAGCTGTAGAGCCTAGGATTTTATTCCATCTCATGGGACATCCGGCTTATTATGCGGCAGCCGTTGTATGCGTTTCCCTTTGTTATTTGTATTGCAGTAAGTTCACTAATCTGGATAAGATTACATTTGTTGCTTTATTGTCTATTGGACTAATATCTGGTAGATCTAAATTCTATGGATTTTTCGCTCTAGCCACATTTATCACGTTCTACTTCTCAAATATAAAGCAGTTCAAGTTAGACGCAAAGAATATTACGATCATATTACTAACTATTGTCGCAGTATTATTTGTCGCTAGAGAGAAGATCTATTTCTATTTCTATCAGACATTAACCAGCGAGGTAGACAAAGACATGATCGCCCGGTATGTATTATATGCGACCGCCCCACAGATATTAATAGATTACTTTCCTTTCGGTAGCGGGTTCGCCAGCTTTGGGACTTTCTCCTCAGGAGTGTATTATTCGAGTATCTATTCAAAATATGGAATAGATGGAGTATGGGGTATGAGTAAGGACCATTACAACTTTATAGCGGATACCTACTACCCTTCTTTAGCTCAATTTGGCATTGTAGGGATTATCTTATACATCACTTTTTGGATCTATATCCTTATGAAGGCAATTAAATTCCATAAAAGGACATATAATATGAAATGCTTATCGATGGTATTGATGATCATTGGTTTCTTTATCATTGAGGGCACTACCGACTCAACATTTACAACGCATAGAGGCTTTTTTGTCCTTATGCTATTAGGTTTAATATTATCAGATTTGAAGAACGGGGTGACAGATGAAGTTCATCCAAATGCAAAAGAGTTACAAGATGAAAATACTTCAGATAAATAAATACTTTTTCAAAAAAGGAGGTGCGGAAACTGTCTTTTTCAACACGATTCAGCTCCTCGAGAGACATGGGCACACAGTTATCCCATTCAGTCTTAAGAATAAGAAGAACGAACCTTCTCCTTATGAGTCGTATTTTGTAGACTATCCAGAACTATCGGAATCTTCTTTACCCAAGAAAATAAAAAATTTACCGGCTTTTATCTATAATAAAGAAGCCGCACGTAAATTAGAGAAGTTGATCCAAAAGGAGAAACCGGATGTAGCACATATACATCTGATGTTTAATAGTATGTCTGTATCGATCTTACCAGTCCTCAAGAAATACAATATTCCTATTATCATGAGTGTCCACGACTATCGTTTAGTCTGTCCTGCATACACATTCACGGATGGAAAAAGGAATTTTTGTGAGCGTTGTAAGACCGGGAATTACTACAATTGCATAACACACAAATGCTCAAAAGGTAGCCTCATCAACAGTTTCATGTTGAGCATGGATAGTTATTTCCGATCAAAATTCTATTCTCCGATCGATTACATCAATCGATTCATATTTGTCAGCAAATTCTCTATGAATAAGCATATTCAAGTAGAGAACCGATTCAAGGATAGATGTACTTATTTGTATAATTTTACCCCGAAGGTAAAAGATTACAGTTCAACAAAAGGAGATTATATCTTTTTCTTTGGAAGAATATCCGAGGAAAAAGGTATCCTCACCTTATTGAATGCGATCAAGCAAGTTCCTGATATAAAATTAAAATTAGCTGGAACCGGACCTTTATTGGAGCAACTAAAGTCTCAATGCCCTCCAAACGCAGAGTTTCTGGGATTCAAACAAGGAGAAGAACTGCGGGAACTTATTCACAATGCCTCTTTTGTTGTAGTCTCATCCGAATGCTATGAGAATAACCCGATGACAATCATTGAATCCTATATGATAGGAACTCCTGTTATTGGTAGTGATTTGGGAGGAATACCAGAGTTGATTATTGAAAACAAAACCGGATATACATTCAAGCCAAAATCACCCGATGACCTAAAAGAAACGATTACAAAGGCTTGTTCTATATCAGAGGAAGAATATGCGAGAATGTCGGATGAGGCGAAGAAATTCGCAATGGATAACTTCTCAGAAGAAAGCCATTATCAAAAACTCATCAAAAACTATCAACTCATTATCGATCAGAATAAGCGATGAAAAATGTCTATGTATTTGGGACAAGAGGCTTTCCGAATGTACAAGGAGGCGTAGAGAAGCATTGTGAGCAACTTTATCCGGAACTGACTTCTAAATATAACATTTCTATATTCAGAAGGATTCCATTCTTAAAGAAAAATGCGGAAAAGGTATATAAAGGCATACGATTCATAGATCTACCTTCTACACGAATAAAAGGGTTTGAGCCTTTTTTCCATTCATTCTTGTGCACTATATATTGTATTATTAAGAGACCAGATATCGTACATATCCATAACATTGGTCCCGGAATGTTTATACCACTCCTTAAACTCGCTGGGTTGAAAGTTGTCCTTACGTATCATAGCGCAAACTATGAACATAAGAAATGGAATTACATATCCCGAAAAATATTAAAATTCAGCGAATGGATAGCTGTTAATGGTTCTACAGCCGTAATCTTTGTCAATAAAAAGCAAATGTGTCTTTTCAATGATAAAATTCAGCGTAAATCCACTTATATACCGAATGGAGTATATCGCAAGCAACTAGCGACAAGGACTGATTATATAGAGAAACTTGGGTTACAACCTCAAAAATATATTTTAGCTGTTGGACGTATTACACAGGAGAAAGGATTTGATTATCTGATTGATAGCTACGTACAATCTTTACCTCATGACTTCAAGCTCGTTTTAGCCGGAGGAGTAGACCATAACTCCTCCTATTCGTCCGAAATCAGCGAAAGAGCCCAAAAACAGAATGTAATCATGCCCGGATATGTGGATGGAGAATTTCTAAGGCAATTATACTCCCATGCCAGACTTTTTGTATTACCTTCTTATAATGAAGGCTTCCCATTAGTACTTTTAGAAGCGATGAGTTATCATCTACCTATATTGGCAAGTGATATACCCGCTAATAAATTACTTGAGCTAAATCCAGGGGACTATTTCAAAACAGGGGATGCTTTGGATCTATCTAAGCACATAAAACAAAAACTGGCTCAAGAATTTACCAGAGTTGACTATCCACTCGACGAGTATACGTGGCAGAATGTCAGCGACAAAGTAACTACAATCTTTGACAAGATATAAAAAATATCCCTCAAAATACTGTTTAGCTATTTTGAGGGATATTTTTATATAATTGGCTTTATTTCATGAGCATGTTGCGCAGCCAAACGCTGCTTCTCAGGAGGTGGAGTCATATAATTAGGACCATATAATGTCGTTAAATATACATCTGGTCTATGAGGCGCAAAAAACTTTGAATCCTCAAAGTCTATCTCTACTACAGGAAAGATATCGTCAAATCGAAGATATCTTTTCCACAAGGTATCGAAACCATGACCAAGGCGGCAGTCTGTACCTAATCCCCTATTCTTATCAATAAGCTTCTTCGCAAATTTCATATATTGAAGAACCAGTTTATGGAATACGGGATGAAAAAAAGCCAATATCTTTTTATCTATAGACTCATCCTTGAAATATATCGCATCTAAACTCTTGCATATAAACGTATTATAGACCTTCACCATTTTTTCAAACATAAAAGGCAATTTCTGCTTATGATAACGATCCATAGGAAATATATCTATAAACAATCCTTTCTCGCATTCTTCATCCTCATATCCCGGAGATAATATGAAGCTTTTCTTGTCTCTTACCTTACAGGGTAAAGGTAAATAATGGTAATGAGGGTCGGTCTCTCTGGTCTGCAACATCATATCTTCAGGGAACTCATTCACGGCAATCTTTACAAAACGCTCATAATCCTCACGAATCATGCAGATATCCAAATCATCATCCCAAGGAATGAAACCTTTATGGCGAACCGCTCCTAATAAGGTACCCGAGCACATCCAATAAGAAATATCATGCTTTCGACATATATAATCAATAATCTTAAGCATTCTCAACATCACTAATTGCGCTTGACGCAATACCGTTTCTCCTTCTTGACGATTGTCAGGATATAATTTCGAGAAATCAACAACACTCATAAAATATTACTTAGAATCTTTACTTTGCTTTTTATATTCTTGGATAAGAAGAGACGATTGTCTTCTTACAAATAAGTAAGATATAGGTATCACCAATGTTAAGACCAACATTCCAATAAGCGCAAACAACTTACGAGGACCGACAGGCTTGCTCTTTACATAGGCAGGATCAATCACCCGAGCCTTATCTCTTGTCTGACCTAAAATAAGAGCGGTCTCCTCTCGCTTCTGAAGTAATATCAAATAAACGCCTTGAATAATTTCCTGTCTACGTTTCAACTCTACAAACTGTCTTTCCGCAACCGGATAATTATTCATTTTACTATAAATTTCCTGCTCCTTCGCTTTTACATCCTTTATTGACCGCTGCATTCCTTTTTGAGCATTACCGATGGTTTCTATTACGCTTCCACGTAACTTATCCGCTTGCTCAGTCAAAGTTCCGACCAGCGGGTTATTGATACTCGAATTTTGAATTACGCGTGCACGTTCTAGCAAAACTTCATTATAACTAGTTAACGCACTTCCTTTCTCCCCTTCCTGAGCGGTCAATAAAACAGGTACCAAATTATATTTATTCGCAGGATCTTTCACGAATTCATCCATCATATTGATGACATTGGATTGAGCCTCCAATTCTATCAACTTTGTTTGTAGTTCTTTCATTTGTTCCACATAGAATTGAACGTCATGCTCTATATCCATCAATTGGTTCTTGCTCTTATATTCTTCAATTTGGTTTTCGACAGCGGCAAGTTCCGCTATAATATTCTCAATCCTCCCATCTAAGAAAACCAAAGATTTACGAGCCTCTCCTTTTTTATACGCCTCAGCTTCTTTGTTATAGATCGCAATTAATGTATCTAGCATATCCGTACCCCGATTCTTTTCATAATCAGTGCAACTCAACTCTATTACGTTTGAAGTCTTGGAGCTTCCTTCTATTAAAAATTCTTTCTCCAAATCCTCTGCGACCCACCCCGCAGGATTATATGTAATATCAAGTTTCGCTGAGGTGATATCTTTTTTTCCCGGCGCAAAGTCCAAGGTGAAGTTTCCCATCGGTAACTCAATGGTAGCAGGCAATGATGGAAAACTAAAATGTTTCTTTTTCATATTAACAGACTCCGCTGAAACCTCCGCCTTACCATTTTTTACGAAAACCGAGAACTCCACAGCTTCTGCCAAGCGTGCGTTTGTAGCAGAATCGGCAATCAACTTTAAAGGAGATTCATCATATAAACGATAGCCCAAAGAAAATGGTTCACAATAATCGACATTCACGCCTAATTTCAGAACCATATTCCGAAGCATTTTATTAGAAGTCAATGTCATTAGTTCATCATCAATATTAACGACACCTCCAGAAACAGATCCCAACCCAAAAGATTTCATCAACCCAGCGGCCTCTCCCAATCCAAAGCTACCTCCTCCGAGGTCTTTATCTTCCTGAATCTGGATACGGGCCATCATCTCATATGTACGAGGGTAATAAATCAGATATAAAACCGCAGGGATTATAGAAAACAGGAATACCCCTAAAAATAATTTCCAATGCAATAGATATCTTACGATAATACTTTTAAGTCCGATTGTTTCGTTGTCTTTCACTTCCATCATCTAATTATTATTTAGTAATAGCCAATATAACAGTCGTTATCACAGATACAGCGCTCAAAATTGAGGAGAACACGGTTATACTATATTGTTGGGCTTGACTATAACGGGCGTTTCTCTTCTTCGCATTATTCGGTTCCACATAAACAACATCATTTTGTTGAAGATAATAATAGGGGGAAGTAAATATATCCGGCTCGGTAATATCCAAACGAGCAAACTCCTTTTCTCCATTATTATCTCGTATAACCAAGATGTTCTTACGGTTTGCGTTAATTGTCAAATCACCGACCTGACCGATAGCATCTAAAATTGAAAGACGATCATTTTTCACGGAAATCGCACCCGGCCGAGAGACCTCACCCATCATCGTGACCTTATAATTAACAATCTGTACATTAACCAAAGCATCTTTCACATAAGGGGAGATCATTTCTTGCATTTTATCACTTAACTGTTGCTTGGTCAATCCCGCCACATGGATCTTTCCCAAAACAGGGAAATTTATGTCACCTTCCTGATCAACCAAATACGTTCTTAATTGACCAGAAGAAACCGTCGTAGTCTCACCTTGAGTTGCATAGGCATATACAGGGGGATTAAAGGGAGTAACGACTGTCGGATCCCATGCCGTAACGGTTATCGTAAGTAAGTCATCAGGGCAAATCTTCGAGGTATAAGCTTGATTCATCTTACTCACCTGTTCGGGGGTCAAGGCATCCACTCCTTGGAAATAAACCACATCTTTAGGAACAGAACAAGCCCCTAACAATAAGACAAACAATGCCACTACTGATACTAATTTCACTTTCATAATCTTTGTTTTCTTCAAATAAGGTGCAAATATACGTTTTTTAGTTTGAACATGAGGTCTCAAAAGGACCACAAGTATAAAGATACTTCTATAACGATGCAATTGTCTAGATATTGCTGCATGCTAAATCAAAATTATAGTTGTTTTTACCGCTTTTTCATGATTATTGCGTAAGTTTGTGACAAAACAAAAATATATGGTTGAGATAGGAAAATATAACACGCTGAAAATAGTGAAAGACCTTGACTTCGGGGTTTATCTGGATGGAGGTAACGGGGTGGAGATCTTGTTGCCGACTCGTTACGTACCTAAAAACGTGAAGCCCGGGGATGAGGTCGAGGTGTTTATTTATCATGATAATGAAGGGAGGTTGATCGCTACTACCGCACGTCCTCTGGCAACGGTCGGGGAGTTCCAGTTCATGGAGGTAAAAGACGTGAATAATGCCGGCGCATTTCTGGAATGGGGTATCATGAAAGATTTGCTCGTTCCTTTCAAGGAGCAGAAAATGCCGATGAGAGAGGGGAAATGGTACTTGGTCTATGTCCGGCTGGATCATGTGACAGGACGTATCATGGCATCCGCACGTATCGAGAAGTTCTTGAACAATACCCCTATCGATTACGAGCAGAATCAAGAGGTTCAGTTATTGGTAGCCGACGAGACGGATCTTGGCTATAAGGTGATCATCAATAACCAGCATTGGGGATTGATCTATTATAATGAGGTATTCCAGCGTCTTGAGAAAGGCGAGCATCTGAAAGGCTATATAAAAGAGGTACGTGAGGATGATAAGATAGATGTGAGCCTAACGCCGCAAGGCTACCAAAAGGTAGAGGGGATCGCCGGCGTCATTCTGGAAGCGATGAAAACACAAGGGGGATACATCCCGGTACACGACAAGAGCGATCCGGACGTGATCTATTCCTTATTCCGCTGTAGCAAGAAAGCTTTCAAACAAGCGATCGGGGCACTCTATAAGCAACATCTTATCACGCTGGAAGATGGCGGGATACGGCTCGTGAACGAGAAGTGACCCATTTATATAAAAAAAGTCAATGGAATCCGTTACAGAATCCATTGACTTTTCTTTATAAATCCATTGAGTTAGCGAACGGATTCCATTGACTTTCTAATCCAGCTTCAATACGGCCAAGAACGCTTTTTGCGGAACTTCTACCGTACCGATCTGCTTCATTCGTTTCTTTCCCTCTTTCTGTTTTTCCAGCAATTTACGCTTACGGGAGATATCGCCTCCATAACATTTCGCCGTCACGTCTTTACGGACAGCCTTAATTGTCTCACGAGCGATAATCTTAGCGCCTATCGCCGCTTGGATAGCGATATCGAATTGCTGGCGGGGGATCAACTCTTTCAGTTTCTCGCACATACGACGTCCGAAAGTAACGCTATTATCCACGTGCGTCAATGTAGACAAAGCGTCTACCGGCTCACCGTTCAACAGGATATCTAATTTAGCCAACTTACTGGGACGGAAATCATGTAAATGGTAATCGAAAGAAGCGTACCCTTTTGAAATACTCTTCAACTTATCATAAAAGTCGATTACGATCTCGCCCAACGGCAAGTCATAATGAATCTCGACACGATCACCTGAAATATATTCTTGCTTAAGCAGGACGCCACGCTTACCCAGACAGAGTGTCATGATCGGGCCGATATAGGTAGTGTTCGTGATCACGGAAGCACGGATAAACGGCTCGTCGATATGATCAATCAAGGTCGGGTCCGGCAAGCCTCCCGGATTATGTACCTCGATCTCCTCCCCTTTCTTTGTATGCACGATATAAGAAACGTTCGGTACAGTGGTTATCACATCCATATTGAACTCACGATCCAAACGCTCCTGAACAATCTCCATATGCAACAAGCCCAAGAAACCGCAACGGAACCCAAAACCCAGCGCGGCGGAACTCTCCGGCTGGAAAGTCAAGGAAGCGTCGTTCAACTGTAATTTCTCCAATGACGCACGAAGGTTCTCGAAATCCTCGCTATCGATTGGATAGACACCGGCGAAGACCATCGGCTTCACCTCCTCAAAACCGGCGATCGCGTCTTTAGCCGGGCGAGACACATGAGTGATCGTATCACCGACACGCACCTCCCGGGACGTCTTGATACCGGAAATGATATATCCTACGTCTCCCGTCCGGATCTCCTCACGGGGGCACATATCTAATTTCAATATACCTACCTCGTCGGCGTCATACTCTTTTCCTGTAGCGATAAACTTCACATGGTCACCTTTACGGATCACGCCGTTTACCACCTTGAAGTAAGCGATAATACCACGGAACGGATTAAAGACGGAGTCAAAAATCAAACACTGCAACGGGGCCTCCGGATCACCTTTCGGGGCCGGGACCTTCTCCACGATCGTATTCAAGATCTCGGTCACTCCCTCGCCTGTCTTTCCGCTCGCCCGTAAGATATCCTCACGAGGGCAGCCCAACAGTTCCACGATCTGGTCCTCTACCTCCTCCGGCATGGCGCTAGGCAAGTCAATCTTGTTCATCACCGGAATAATCTCTAAGTCATTCTCTATCGCCATATACAGGTTAGAGATGGTTTGCGCCTGAATACCTTGGGCCGCGTCCACGATCAGCAACGCACCCTCGCAGGCGGCGATAGAGCGGGAAACCTCATACGAGAAGTCCACGTGCCCCGGAGTATCGATCAGGTTCAGTATATATTCTTCACCCTTATAATTATACTTCATCTGGATCGCATGGCTCTTGATCGTAATACCACGCTCACGCTCTAAATCCATGTCGTCAAGGACTTGAGCTTGCATGTCTTTACCTTCTACTGTCTTGGTATACTCAAGCAAACGGTCTGCCAAGGTACTTTTCCCATGGTCAATATGAGCAATAATACAGAAATTGCGGATATTCTTCATCTGCCAAATTTATTTTTAGGTACGCGAAGATAGGAAATTTAGCCTAAATACTATACTTTTGGCATACCATTTGTTGTTAATAGTATATGACAATACAAGAAATAAATAAAGCATACAACCGAATTATCGGTTCATTAGACGAAAAGGAGCTAAAGAATGCGTTCGATTTTCTCCAAGGTTTAATAGCGGGAATACGTGAGTACTCATTCCAAGACAGGTTGAACGAGCTACAAGATACTTATAAATATATGTTGCGATACCGGATCGAGGGGGCTAAAGATCCGATGCAAGACCAGATATACAACAACTTGATCGCATCCAGCTATGAGTTCGCGGATATAGTGAAGCACAAGGCCTTATCGGTAGATTCGCCTCTCTCCTATTATAGCCGTAGGCGAATGATGCAAAAGGAGCTTACCAACTATGACCAGCTCCACAAGGTCTTGAGAAACGCCTCTCTGGTGAAGATAGAGACTCCGACCGGAACCATCACGGAGCAGCAGCAAATCGAATCCGCCACGATCCTATTATTCAATAAGATCTGGACCTCGAATCCTCTCAATAAGGAAGAAATAGCCTCCATCAGGAACCTATTGAATGACCAAGAGTTGCCTTTTATCATCGGTAGCCAAATCGTATCGGCATTAATGTTGGGATTGCAAGCCGCTTTCGATAAGGAGAAACTGCTATTATTATTCGATGCGGCCAATATCCAAGAAGACGAGATTCGTTACCGCGCGTTGATCGGGATTCTCCTGACGCTCTATACCTATAGGAAACGTACGGCGCTATATCCGCAGATAGCGGATCGACTAGCGGCTTTATCCGAGGGATTTCCTAATTTCACGAAAGCGATCCGAACGATTACCCTTCGTTTTATCCTAGCCCGTGAGACAGAGAAGATCACCCGTAAGCTACAAGACGAGATCATTCCGGAGATGATCAAGCTAGGCCCTAAAATCAGTCAAAAGATAAACTTAAAGGATATCAATCCGGAACTTCTCGGAAACGAGATGAATCCGGAGTGGCAGAATATGTTATCGAACAGCTCCTTAGGGAAGAAAATGGAGGAGTTCAGCGAACTGCAACAAGAAGGCGCGGACGTAATGCACTCTACTTTCGTGCACCTAAAGCATTTCCCCTTTTTCCGGGAACTGGGTAACTGGTTCATGCCATTCACGACCGAGCATTCCGCTTTTGGCAATCAGTTGAGCAAGAATCAAACGGAAAAGGACATGCTAGATTCCATGACTCTTGCGGCATTCATGTGTAATTCCGATAAATACTCCTTATATTTCAGTATGATGCAATTGCCGGATCAAGCCCGTCAAATGATGATGGGACAATTTGGTAGCCAAGCCTCCGAGATGATTCAGCAAACGAAGGAGGAATTGATCAGTAAACGGGGAAAACTGGAAATCATATCCGGACAGTACATACAGGACTTGTATCGTTTCTTCAAACTTTATCCGGGACATCTGGATTTTGATGACATATTTACATCTGCGCTAGACTTTCATAACCTGCCAATTTTGCAGCCTTACGTCAGTGATGAGGAAAGTTTGACAACTATAGCGGAGTATTATCTCCGGAAGAATTACTTCCTCGACGCGCTCACGATCTACAATCGCTTATCCGATGCAAATCAAGAAAGTGATATCTTATTCCAGAAAATCGGTTACTGCAAACAAATGAATGGCGATATACAAGGCGCCTTGGAGGCTTATTTACATGCGGATCTTATCAATCCGGACAGTAAATGGGTTATTCGCCGGATCGCCGGTTGTTACCGTACCTTAAAGCAACCGGAAGAAGCGTTGAAATACTATCATCGTTACGAGGCTTTCAATCCGGATGATTTATCGATCCAAATATGTATCGGCCACTGCCATCTTGAACTCAAGAATTATAATGAGGCGCTGAAATATTATTTCAAGGTAGATTATCTGGACAATAAAAGCACGAAGGCTTGGCGTCCGATCGCTTGGTGTTCTTTCTTGACCGGTAAATACGATCAGGCCCGTAATTATTACAAAAAGATCATGGATAATCAACCCAACACCCAAGATTTCTTGAATGCGGGACATACGGAATGGGCATTACAGAATATAAAGGGAGCGCTTGCTTTTTATAAAAAAGCCGTGGAGAAAGAGTCCGGTGATTTCTCGAAGTTCCAAGAGCAGTTCAATCAAGATATCCCCGATCTTCTTGTAGCGGGAATCGAGGAGGCGGAAGTGCCGTTGATGATGGATCAACTCCGGTATTCCTTGAGCGATATATTCTAACTAGTCATCCAACAATTTGAGAAGACAAGAAAAAATATCGTATGAAAGAGATGATACTAAAGACAAAGCGACTCCTATTAAGGGAATTAAAACAAGATGATTTTGATGATATCTGTAAGCTTTTACAAGATCCGATTGTAATGTACGCTTACGAAGGAGCGTTCAGTAAAAAAGAGGTACAAGAATGGCTTGATAAGCAATTAAGGAGGTATCAAAACGATGGCTTTGGCTTATGGGGGATGATAGAGAAAGGCAGCGGAGAGCTTATCGGTCAGTGTGGTCTCACCTATCAAGAATTCAACGGTCAACAGGTTCCGGAGATCGGTTATTTGCTTAGGGCGGAATACTGGCATAAAGGTTATGCTACCGAGGCCGCCATAGCTTGTAAGGAATACGCCTTCAATATCCTTAACTTCGACAAAGTATACTCCATCATACGGGACACAAATATCCCCTCTCAAAAAGTAGCACTAAGAAACGATATGAGGGAAATCGCAAATTTCATAAAACATTATCGCAATATCGATATGCTTCATTTAGTATTCTGCGTGGATAAGTCATAGTTATCAAGCGGAAAGACTGGGATTCGAACCCAGGGAGCGGTTACCCGCTCACCGCATTTCGAGTGCGGATAATACAATTTGATTATCAATTTGTTACAACAGATACTGTAAATACATAGTAAAAACGACATTTATAGTCGTCTTTTTTGATGCAGGTCTATCATCCAGTTAGCCCATTCATCCGTCCCGTAAGCAGGAATATCGAACCACTCCTTTTCGCTCAAATGAGGCAAGAGTTGCATGATCCGCTCCAGCTCATTCCGGAACCGGAAAATATCCTCTTCCGTCAGCTTTACCGAATAATGCTTCTTGCATTCCTTTAATCCCGGGAAAGCTTGAAGCAAACTCATGATCTCGGTAAAAACGGGAGACTTGCCTTTGTCTATCCTTAACGTGATTCCGGACATTCCTTCTCCCTCTTCTCTAGTTGGTATGACAATAGAGCATTTTCCTGCTCCAAGGCATTACACCGGCTAATAGCATCTTTGAGCTGTTTCCGGAGTGAGGTTATTATTTTGTCTTTATCTTCCATCGATTTATATTTTATATTAAATCAATTAAATGATTATGTATTTATTAAATCGGATCTTACTTATTATAGCTACAACCAGCACAATACTGATTGGATTATTTATCTTATATTGCCTTCTTCGTTTTTTTCTTTTGATAGTGATTCCTGAAGAGATAGATCATTTTCGTTCTTGGAAGAAGAAACGAAATAAGAATATAGCTCATAAGAACGTTCATCATGGATCTGCATCAGTATCTCTTTAATATTTTCAAGATTCTCCATTGTCGTTTCACAATGAGCTATAGCTGGAAACTCTTTGATTATGCTTAAGCAGCTATCTAAGTTCTCAGAAATAAGACTTTTATCTTGCGCCACTATTGAGTACTCTAAACTATTTAGATAATTGAATATCGCATCTCCTGTTATTCCCATTCTCATATATTCATCTCCAACAGATCTTTCACTAATCGCCAAAGAATAATTTTTCAACTGATCTCTTAACTCCACGTTCTGCTCCTTTAAACTTTCAACCTCCTTTTTAACAATAACCAATCCGTTTATCAATACTCAATGATGTCCATATATTAATACCCAACAAAGCAGTGACTCCAATTCCAATAAAAGAAATTAACCAAGAAATTAATATTGAAAGCTCATTTTCCATACCTATCCTATTTAAATCGTCCTAAAATTCTACCGACTTATTCATCATCACATACTACATGCGATATTATATCACCAGAAGCATAATATTCAGCATTCGGATCAAAATCAGAACTATCTTTAATTATTAAATCTTCGTCTATTATCTCGGCATTTAACATGTGGACATCTTTTGCATAAGCAATTAAGTCTTTACATTTAAATTTTTTTGTTTCTATAACAATGTTACCTTTTACAAATATCTTCCTCACAACAACCTTACTCCTTAAAAACAAGACTTCCGATTGCAACTTTTCTATGTCTAATTTTACACCTTCAAATTCTTTCTCTACATTCTCTTTTATACGTCCTTTAATATCAAGAATATTATATCCGAACATAACAGCCAATATCGCCAAAAGGAATGAAAGAATTCCCATAATAAAACCGAGATAATCAAACCCTCCAATTCTAGGATGCTCTTGGCATAGTGCAGTAAAAGCAACAATTATCAATATGATAAGGAATGGATATATTATCCAACGTTCTTTTTTGTTCATTGTATCCAATCTAATATTTCTTATTTACAATATCACATCCGCAACCACATGCTGCTTCACAATCCACAAACATTGAAATCTCTTTTTATATCTGCAACTACTTCTCTTTTTACGTCTTCAAGTTCTTGATCTATCAATTCTTGATTCAATTCTACTACTTCATCATATCCTCCAAAATACTCTCGACCACAACGAGTACATTTCACGTATGATTTATCTTCATTGAATTCAAAAGAAGTATCATCTCCACAAACTGCACACCGCAACTTAATATTTCTATTGTAATCTTTATCCATGATTTGAATATTATTATTTAAACAACCCCAACGCCGTAGCTACACTGCCTGCAATTGCTGTTATCGTATTAGCACTTTCCAGTACCGAGGGTTCTAAATCTTTTGATAATTTTAGAAGTTCCAAATTCAATTTTTCAAGGTTGGCCTGAAGAAGTTCTTCTTGAGCAGTGAAACCTCCATGATTGAAAAAATCAAATATTTCAGCTTTCAAATTAATACAACATCCACCTATATAATCTTGATAAAAAATAAGACCACATCTATCAAAATGTTCTAAAATCATATTTGCAAGATCAAACCGTATACCTGTTTGTTCATACAGATCATGGAAGTCAATTTCAAGATCTATTTGTTCTTGAGCTATCAAATAGCGAAGAAGTTTATCCTTTATTGCTGGGGTTATCATGATTGTTTCGTTTACTTATTATTAAATCTTTAACTTCCGAACATTCTTTCCCTTGACAATTAGCCTCAAAAAATCGTTTCCAATCCTCTATATCATCATTTAATTGCTCATATATTCTATCATAAGAATTTTTCCTATTTCCAATTTCTGTATTTGCAATAGTTTTAGTACAATCAAGACTGTTTGAATTAGCTATATTAGATAAGGCTTTTATCGAAACTTCCTTTACTGATCCAATATCGTACTGCATTGTTAACAATCTTGAAATACAACTCATAGCCATTGGCATCCATTTTTCTGTTGCATTCTGTTGAGCATTTTTCTTTTCTTCTTCCAATCGAATCTTAAACTTTTCATTATCATATTTAAGACCTGCAAAAACAGAAAAAACAGCTGTAATCAAAGTAATAAGAACCTGGCATGCTGCATTATAATCATTTGGATGATTTCCAAAATACCCAGCAACAGCAATACAGAATAGAACTAATAGTATTATCTTCCAACTACACTTAACAAATTTTAATATATCCATAATATCTATTTTGTTTTCTGATCTCTTTTAATTTGCAAATCCTTTACTTTAACCATTCTATCGAACAACTTTTCTTTTTCTTTTTCATATCCTCTCTTTCTTCCAAAACGAGATATTGCAGATTTAATAGTCACCATTTCTTCATCATACATTTTTTTCTTCCGATACAATATAATGAGCCGTTTATATACTTCTAACCAATCATATTTTGCATCAACAAGTTCTTGATACATGATCATCGCTTTATCAATATCTCCTGATTTTTCAAATTGCATAGCTAATCGACTTTTTTCACCCATCTGCCTATTTAAAGCATTTTCCGCCTCTTCTTTTGCATATTTTTCTTTCCATTTGCTCAATAATCCTATTCCAACATTAAAATACTCTTGATTATTGACCAAATTAGCCGCACTATATTTTTGATACAAACTATCCCCCATAACCCATCTATATTTATCTATGTCAGACATTGATAGACGTACGGTTTGCATTCTTACTTCAGATTGTCTTTTGTTAAAAAAATCCCAAAATCCCATATCATTTAGATTTAAAGTTGACTTCTTCTTAACTTACCTGCTACCTTATAAAGAAACAGGATTTCACTCTTAGCAATATCCCGGTCTGGGAACTTACGACGGCCATCAGGGTTCAGTTCCATATTGTATGAAACCATTGTAATATAGCCATCACCTTTAGAGCTCTCATAAAGATTCTTTATATATCGATCTTCTTGGGTTATGACAACGTAACACTGGCCATAGTCTATATCATCCCGACTTTCGATCCTACGAACAAATATGATATCGCCAGATTTATATTTATCATACATACTATCACCAAATACCATAATCCCTCGGCATCCTTTAAATGCTGGGATGGAAACCCATTCAGTTATTTTGTTCTCGTCCCCCTCTAAACCTATACCGTTCCCCGCACAAACACGAATATCAAGAATTGGTTGTTTTTCATCAATACTCTCAACATTATTCATTGGCTCTGTAGACTCACCTGCAATATGAGTTTTCTTTAACATAGTACCTTCTCCATCTAAAATCCAACTCTTATTCAATAAAGGGGAAAGATTGCTTAGTCTATCAATGAAATCTATAGGTAATGCGACCTTATTATTGAGTACTTGGGAAAATGAAGATTCATTTTTATAGCCAAGAAGAATTCCAATTTCTTTTTGACTACCCGCAACACCATTACCTATCAGCCACTTAACCACTACCTTAATTCTTTGATACACATTCATATATAACAATTCTTTATATATTTAGAACAAATAATATAAATAATATTTGGATTAAATATAAAGACTCTTTATATTTGCACCTGTAATCATTAATACACTGTCAAAGGTAAAGAAATTAGAACATATATAATAATGTAAGGAGGCAAAAATGGAAAAATTAAACCTACAAGGTCATGAGACTGGCGCTCGTTCGTTCAGAGAGATCTACTTCTCCATGGACAACACGCCGCCCAAGAAGGCTTTCATCCAAAAGATAGCTACCATTACCAAACGATCTGAATCGGCCGTCAGATGTTGGGTAGCGGGAGTCTACCAACCGGACGCATTAGCCCAAGAAGTGATAGAAAGAGAACTTGGCATTCCTGCCAGTGAGTTATTCCCAAAGGAGGATAAGGTATGCACGCAATAGAATTCTATACCACCCCCTCCGGCGAAGTAACTATCAAAGAGCAGGGACAGCCGGAACGCCAACTGAAAGAGTCCGATACGGATTTCATTCAAAGTTTCCTTGAGATTTTGGAAGAGTTCTATCCGGAGGCTTATGCGGCACTCCGCAAGTATTACGCCCGCTACGACGGAAATAAATGCTACCGGGATTTCTTGGCAGTACGTAGGTTTATCAAATGCAACTTCGGGCTGTACGATAACATGATAGACGTGGATGAGAACTGGAATTTCAAATTCGAGTTTGTCGGCTGCCCTCTACGAGGAGAATGTGACGGGTTTAAGAAAATCTGTGAACCGAAGTTCAACAGTACATTATCAGACAGCCAGTTTCGGGTGATGGAGCTTTGCTACTATGGAAAGAAAGACGAAGAGATCGCGGAAACGCTTTTCATCTCGTCCCACACCGTAAAGAACCACCGGAAGAACGTTTTCCGGAAACTCTCGATACACTCCATGGCGGAGTTCATGCGATATGCGAACGAAAAGAATCTATTTAAGGGCGAATAATCATGCCAACCGAAAACACCTATCAAAGCATACCTTCTTTACGAAAGATCGAGATCGAATACCTTGCTTGGCAAATCACAAGGATGCAAGCGGGTATCCGGGAATTTATCGGGCAAAAGGAAGCGCACCTCCGTTTCGGGAGGCAGAACGTGGAAAGATGGGTCTCGGAAGGTAGGCTACAACGTTACAAGCGACCGGGCAAAATCGAGTACAGGCTGGAAAACCTGTATAAGTGCGCACTGGATCCATACGACTATTAAATGAATCATTAACATAGCAAGGCACCTTGGCAAAGCGTTGCAAAAGGAAGTTTACGATACCCATCCAACTCGCTATTTCACGGACGGTAAAACCGCATTGCTAATAAATCATTGACGTATGAAAACAGATTACTGGAAACTCGCCCAAGCGGTGAGGTGGGGATTTTACATCCTTTTCGGAACGCTCGCCATACTTGGAATCGTGGCTATTTGCCTAGGACATTTCCTGCATATCATCACGACGTCCGGATGTGCGGCAATGGCTTACATGATAGCTAAACATTGGTAACTAACATTTAAAAACATAACATCATGTCGAATCTAATTCAGATCAAAGTAGCTGAGTTGAATCAGCTAAACCCGCTCATGATAGCGGAAGATAACAGGGTAGAACAAAAGTTCATCCAAATGTATAACGCGATCTGGGGTACCGCCCAAGGAGCGCAAATCTACGAGAAAGAGAAATTCAACTTCCGGAAGATCTTACAAGACAAGCCGGAACTGCAAAGATGCACACCGTTATCCCTCTATGGATGCTTTTTGGATATAGCGGTCAACGGCCTGTCACTTGACCCGACAGGACGGCCGCACTGTTATATTCTTCCCCGTAGCACGAAGACCGGCTATAAGGATAACAACGGTAGCGATATCTACGAACTACGTGCTTATCTCTCCATCACCGGATATGGCGAGTTAGTCATGCGGCAACGTGCCGGACAAGTCCGTTACGTGGATAATCCCGTGGTTTGCTATGAGGGCGATACCTTCTCCCCCGGGTTGATCGACGGCGTAAAGACCGTGACCTACCAAGCGGCATGCCCCCGAAAGTCCAACAAGGTGATAGGAGGTTTCTTACGTATCGTACGCTCCGACGGTACCGTGGACTGGCACTGGATGATGGAAGGCGATATTAAGCGATTGGAAGCGTACAGCTTTAAGAACAACCAGAAATGGAACCCGCAAACCCGGCAGAAAGAAGGGAAGGCCAATGCCCTTTATACCTCTAGCGAAGGAGGTATTGATCCGGGATTCTTGGAAAGCAAGCTTATCAAGCACGCTTTCGACGGATATCCCAAGGTACGCACGGGACAGTTCTCCTCATTCGAGACACAGGAGGAACCGCAAGAGATCGACTACGGACTGGAAGAAACAACCGTTATCCAGCCCAATCAAGCCGGACAGCAACCGCAAGCCCTCCAGCCCCAATCGGAAAATCCTTTACAAGGATTCGGAGAGCAACCGCAAGCGGAACCGGTACCCGTATCTGGTATAACAGCCCAAATATCACAAGAAGATGAAGAAGCCGGATTTTAAGAGTTCAATATCAACATTCAAAATTTTATCGACATGGATACACAGAATAACAATTTACCTTTCAAGGCTAACGAGGTCATTAGCATCTTACAGACAGCCCCGGATATTCTCGCCCGCAATGAGGCATCGGTCTCAGCTTGCACGAACGCAGGGAAAACCCTCTTGGACACGATTGAGGGAAATGGAGGTATCGGCACGGACGAGATCGACACTGCGGTACAAGAATACCTTGCGAAGTCAAAGAAGACCGTAGAGAACATGAACAACCGCCGGAAGCCGTTAACCCAAATGCTAACGGCCATATCCAAACGTTTCACGACACTAGAGGGTTCCATAGACGCCAAATCCAAGGGAACCATCCCTTATCTGCTACAGATGGAGCGTAACAAATACGCCGCCAAGAAGCTGGAAGAGCAAAAACGCCGTGAGGAAGAGGCCCGGCAAAAACAGTTGGCGGAGAACGAGAAAGCCCAATACCGGGCCGACATAACGGTCTTGCTTGATACCACGTACGCCGCCTACGTCGAGAAGCATATCAACGCCTTGAACGGGATTTTCAATCGTGCCTCCCTAGCCACGTATGGGGACGTATGCCGGCAGATCACGCAAACAAGCACCGGTTTCTCATGGACGGATTTCGTGAAAAACGTCCATGAGAACAAACAGACATTCTATATGGACGGTGAGACCCGCAAAGCGATCAAGAACGAGATAGCCATCCTAAAGAAAAAAGAATATTCCGATCGATACGCTTTCGAGATCGAGGGACTGAAACAATCCTTGGTCGACCGCCTCCCATCCCTCCGGAAACAACTGGAGGAGCAAGAGGAAATTCGCAAGACCAACGCAATCGAGGCGGCACGGCTGGAGGAGGAGCGCAAACGGAAAGAGGCGGAGGAACGTCAAAAGGCCGAACTGGAACGCAAGCGCAAGGAAGAGGAAGCGAGAGCCAAGGCGGAGGCAGAGAAAGCCACCGCGGAAGTACAGGCAGCATTCGATTTCAGCGCCGCCAGTATGTCTCCTACCCCTACCAAGGCGAAGATCAAGAAAAAGATCCAAGTCACCAATCCACAAGGATTCATGCAGGTATACCAGATGTGGTTCATGCGTGAGGGTATCAACATGAGCATGGAGGATCTTGAGAAGATCCACAAGAAGATGATCTCCTACTGCGAGAAGGTCGTGAATAAGGACGGTGAGCGAATCCAGTCCGCTTTCGTGAAATATGTCGATGACGTAATAGCCAAATGATATGAGAAAGATATATCTGTCCTCATGGATAAACTTCGGGAAATACAGGCGTACACCGAGTAACCTAAAAAAGATCCTCGATACGGAAGAGGGCCGCAAATGGTTCCGGTGGCTGATGGATAACACTTACGATTTTGAATTTGACTTCGCGGTCATTGAATACTTAAAACTCAAGGAAGAAGATGCAAGATACGTATTACCAACGGTCTGAGGTCAGCAACTCAGACCTGACAGAACTAAAGCACCTCCTCTATCCCCGTACGCAATACGGGGATAAGGAGAAGGCTTTCAAGTTCGGTAGCCTGATCGACGCGATGATTACCGAACCGGAAAGGGTCAGATATGATAAGCGCATGGTAGACGATGTATTGTATTCCGGCGAGGATTGGGAACTGGCACAAGCCATGATCAAGTCACTCCGTATGGAAGCCCGACACGATCCGCTCATTAAGTATGCATTGGAACAATCCGATAAACAGAAATTTATGGTAAATAAAAATCAAAAATTTCAATACGGCAATTTTGAATACACACTTGACACTCGTTGCAAATGGGATTTCTGGTTTTCAGCAATGGGGTTTGGAGGAGATTTAAAAACAACTTTTGCTTCTTCTCAAAAACAATTTAATGAAGCCATAGATTTTTTCGACTGGGATCGCTCAAGAGCTTGGTATATGGATATTGCTGGAAGTAAACAAGATTTTATTGTTGCAATAAGCAAAAAGAATCAACAAATTTTCAAAGCCACTATAAAAAAAGATGGCACTTTATATAAACGTGGCAAAGAAAAGTACGAAGAGCTAGCCTTCCGGTGGTGGATGCTAATAAGCTAATAGTATGAAGAGTCTAATTTTAATCCTAATCGGCTGGCTAAAGTACAGGCTGGTAAAGAAATACCCTATATGCGGAGCTCCCGTACTCATAAAGAAATTACAGACGCATACGGGAGATACATTCAACGTATATCATTGCGGCAACTGTGGCAACGATTATATCTTAAAATAAAAATCATGAATCTCAATATCACACCGACAGACAAGATATCCGAGGAACTGGCTGCCATAGATGCCTTCCTGAATATCACAATGAGCGAAGACGTACAAGAAGCTGTCCTACGTGGGAACGACCTCGCCGTCTATATCGCCCGAACCGGGAAGCTGCTGGCCGATGCCAAATATCACCTGAACGGGAAAAAGAAATCGGAAGTATTCGACACATTACGGGAAACCGCTTCACGGGCCGGAGCGACCTCAAAGGCCATAAACGCTATCATCGACAGCCTGTGCAAAGATGAGCAATACCTAGTCGACTGGTGTGATAGATTGAACCGTACCGCGACCCACCAATTGGAATGGTGTCGCACGATAATTAGCAAGGCGAAAGCTGAAATGGCCTTAGCGCCTCAGAGTTATAACAATCCTAAATTTTAAAAGAACATGGAAGAATTAGTAAAAGAGCAACCCGTGTACGAGATCCAGAAAGTAAAGATCAAGAACAACCAGCTCACGGCGGAGTACACGGAAAAGTTCGTGGAAGCGAACTACAAGAACAACATCCTAAAGGAATCGGAGCAGTTTATCCACCCCGATCTACTGTACGCGTTGAATCGGCTTAAGCCACACGTAGTGAAAATCTGTGAGATGCACGAGGCTACATTGGTCAATGTCGCCAATCCTTCCGACGATGACTTGAACGAGAAGCTAAAGAATATCATCGTCACCGGATACAGTAAAGGCGGTAATGATGAATCAGCCGGCGTATCAATCCAAGCGCAAAAGCTCCTGAAAAGCGGGCAGATCCTTAACCTCTCCGTCCCGTTCACCAAATATGAGGACGAGTCCGGCGACGGGTACCTTTACGGAGCCGAGTTGAAAGAGGCTATCGGTAGATGTAGTTACGAGGTGGACGCTTACCTGTTCGAAGGTAAATATGGCATCAAGCAAGAATCCTTCGATTTCGATACCCCGGAGGAATCGGATATCACGGGCGAGAAGGAAGAGAAGCCTAAGAAACGGGGACGGAAGAAAAAAGAGCAGATCAAGGAGATCGCCGAGGAGGTGAAAGCCTTCGACGAGTTCGCCTAACTAATAATAAAAACAACCGTTATGCAAATCACTTTACAAAACACGGAAAAGGGACAATGCTATGCGGTAAGGTTTGACAGGTACCGCCAGCAGGTCGTTGACAAGCTAAAGACAGCCGTCAGCGTCCGCTGGTGGGACAAGTCTACCGGAGCGTGGATGATCCCGGCCAACAATAAGTGCAAGGCGGAGCTAGACCAGCTCACCTATTACGTGAGGCACTTCGAACCCGTCAACTGGGGAGGGAACGAGTCTAAGACCGACGAGGACATAGCCTATCAAATACCGGACATGCCCGAGTTGGACGAGGATCATGGCCTAAAGATACAACCTTACCCCTATCAACTGCAAGGGATCGCACGAGGCTTACAACTAAAACGGTTTATCAATGGGGACGACATGGGCCTCGGCAAGACATTAGAGAGCATCGCTACCATCAACAAAGCTGATGCTTTCCCCTGTCTCGTAATCTGCCCCAATACGGTCAAGATCAACTGGCAACGTGAATGGCACAAGTTCACGGACAAGAAAGCCATGGTATTGACCGATTCGGTACGAACCTCATGGCCATTCTTCTGGCAAACGGGCATGAACCATGTGTTCATCGTGAACTACGAGAGCCTACGGAAGTATTTCGTACGCCGAATCAACAAATCGGAGAAATGGACGCTGAAAGACGTAGAGTTCCATAATACGATCAAGTTGTTCAAGAGCGTGATCATTGACGAATCCCATAAGGTAAAATCAACGGCTACCCAACAAAGCAAGTTTTGCAAAGGTATCACCGCCGGGAAAGAGTGGATCATCCTGTTGACCGGTACCCCTGTCGTAAACAAGCCCAACGACCTTATATGCCAACTCGCTATCATGGACCGGATGAACGATCTCGGAGGCTGGAAATATTTCACGAGCCGCTATTGCTCTGGGCCGCACGGGGCCTCGAACTTGAAAGAGCTCAATTTCATGCTCTGGAAGCATTGTTTCTTCCGGAGGGAAAAATCCAAGGTGCTGACTCAATTACCCGACAAGGTACGGCAGATCGTGACCTGCGAGATCACCAACCGCAAGGAATACCAAGACGCCGAGCGTGACTTGGTGGATTATCTGAGACGATACAAGGAGGCCGACGATGAGAAGGTACAAAAATCGCTGAAAGGCGAGGTCATGGTACGAATAGGCATATTGAAGGACATAACGGCCCGGGGTAAGTTGAGAGAGGTGATCGATTTCGTAAAGGATTTTCGGGAGAACGGAAAGAAGATCATCCTCTTCTGTAACCTGCATGAGATCGTAGACCGGCTCCTACAGGCGTTTCCCTCGGCGGTGTGTGTCACCGGACGGCAAGATATGCAACAAAAGCAAGCGGCCATAGACGCTTTCCAACGGAATCCCAAGACGGACGTCATCATCTGCTCCATCAAGGCCGCAGCGGCGGGTATCACGTTGACAGCGTCAAGCAATGTCGCTTTTATCGAGCTACCGTGGACATACGCAGATTGCGACCAAGCCGAGAGCCGGGCACATCGTATCGGCCAAAAGGACTCCGTGAATTGCTATTACCTGCTTGGCCGCAAGACCATCGACCAGAAGCTCTACAGGATCATCGAGGAGAAAAAACATATAAGCAACGCCGTGCTTGGCGCGGAGGACAATATACAAACAAACATCGTCGATATGATGGCCCGGATATTCGACGAGACCGAGGAGGAGGAATAACCATGGCAGAGGAACACATAGGGATCAACCGCTTGAAAGAACGGGAGGACGCTAATAAATATCCACGAAGGAAATGCGTAAGATGTATCCGTTATCCATGCTTCTCCGGACAAGGAATAGGTACGCACGCCATTAATCTCGCCGCTTATGGATGTAAGGATTATAAAAGTCAAACAAGATTAAAGAATATGTCGCACAATGTAAACAAAGGAGGTTCAGATGCTTAAAATATCATTGTTAATAATCGGAATGATCTCGCTAATATTCATTCTCACGTCTGGAATATCGATCCAGTTCAAGCCATTCCATATATCCCTAGCTTATCCATACTTTGGAACAGGGATGGTATTGATAGCCATTGGTTTCGCCTTGTGCTTCGGCTCGGCTTACTATCATGGAATATCAAATCATGAGTTTAAAGATGGTTTCAGTAAAGGATTCAACGCTGGTATTGAATACATTATCGATTGGGCTAAGAATAAAAAAGAAGGCTAAAGATAACATTTTTATAGCGAGAGATAAAGACTAACAAAGAGAATAAATAAAAAGGCAGCGCCTCACAGCGCCACCCCATTACAGCATGCAACAAATATATCAAATAAAGACAACTATGGCAAGTGAGGCATTGAATAAATATATTGAGAAACGTTACGACAGGTGGCTGGATTACGCAAATTACTGTTGCAAAATATCAGGGCTTTCTAGCGAAGGACAAGATGTTCTAAATGAGGTGCTAGCCGGGATATGTGAAAATCTATCTGATAAAATCGAACGCATGATGGAGAAAAAATCAGGGGCCTACACGGAGCTTGACTGGTATATCATGCGTTCGATCAGATTAAACGCCACATCCGACACAGCTCCCTACCGGCATAAATACAAGCCTATCCCGGTAGACGAGAATATTGATTGGCGTAGATTAAACATTATTGATGAACCCGATGATACAATTGACCGTACCGAGTATATCCGTGAACGTATGCAAGATATCCGGGATATGGTCGACCTGTTAGGGTTGTCCGAAAAAGCCAAACGGATCTTCGCTTGGAAATTCTTCGCCGGAGAGTCTTTCGCCGACTGGCCGGGGCCGGAAAGCCGGAAGGAATTGTATGAGACCTATAAAAGTGTTTTCAATGCGGTGATGGATAAGAAGGATGGGAGGTTGCTGTTTTGATATTCGAGACCTCTAACATTCCTACAATACAAGAACAATCGTAGCACGAAAGAGGGTTCTCAGCTCCTGCCATACGGTTTGCCACGTGTTTGCGTTAGTAGAAAGGTTAGAGGTTTTACTAACGTGTAAAGTATCAATAGATACGCTACACTTTTTCTTTTCGTAGGCAAATCTTAATCCGTATCTTCGTAGCATGAAAGAAGATATACGAAAAATACGGATGCGCCAAAAATGGCTTGAGCTATACGCCGAAACGGGTTCTGTGACAAAAACTGCCCTTCGGTGTGGGATTGCCCGTTCCACGTTATACCGTCGGATAAATCGCGAGAAAGAACAAGGCAAGTCGGAATTGTCCGACAAGTCTAAACGTCCATCAAGACTTAGCAATATGAAGATAACACCTAAAATTGAAGACCATATATGTCCGTAAGCCCTCCCCGGTTATAAACGACAACTTTCATTCTATATACCTGTCGATCTACACCATATACTTCAGACAGTTTTGGACTTTGTTTTGCTTTGCAAACTCGTTCGATATATCCGCTTCCTGTTCGTCTGGCCGAGAATTTGCTTACGGCTTCCTTTAGATTCCACCTTACAATGGACACATTAATTAGTGTCTCATAACCTGAGAAATTTCTTTTTTTACTTATTTTCCTAGTATTTATTTCTAAATTCACAAAATAATCATATTTTTGCAAATGTTAAACTAATTATGCAACCTTAAAAATAAAGAAATATGGCTTTTGTAGAGATTACAAATAATATCAATTCCAATGCCCATACAGATAAGACTAAAATATCTGACAATTTTGAGAAGAAAATAATGTCAGATACTGAACAAAATGAGCATTCTATGTACAAAGAATCCATTAATGCATATCAATTTCAAGTTGGCAGACATCAACATTCTATGAATTATTTCGCCTTATTTAATGGAGCTCTATTAGTTGCATATTGCACCTTGTTGACTAGCACGACATCCGTCAAAAGCCAATTAAATGGCATTTATTGCTTAAGTAACGACTATGAGATCTTGAATGTTATTATTTCTATCTTAGGGTTAATAGCTAGTCTCACATGGTTTTTTTCGATTAAGGGTAATGTTTTTTGGATAAATAATTGGATGAAATGCATAGAATTATGCAAGACATATAATCCTTATCTTTTCGTTTTCAGTGAGGAAGTAAAAAACGATAATGAGGTGTTACCTAAAGACACATACTTTAGAGGGTGTTATTCAACCCAAAAATTAAGTCTTGTATTTGTATTTTTCGTGATTCTTGCATGGATTTCTGCATTACTCTTTATCTGTTTTAATATAGCGAGTAAAATAACAAAAATAGATGAACATTATAATTGTTCCATCACCTCAAATGCCTCTAATCACCCTGTATTATTCGTTTTGTGCATCTTTGTGACACTAACCTTACTGATTATTCTCTCTATAGTAATATCATTTTTTATACCAAGAGTATTAAAAAAAATCACGATGTCAAATCTTTCAGGTAAAATAGGACGGAAAATTAAATAAATTTTCATAGCTGAAATATATATAAAGCCGTCCTACCACCCCTGGTAAGACGGTCACACTTGTATAAAACTATTTCCTTCGACGTATCAGCCAGAATAGAATATATCCTATTCCCAATATTATGAGGCAAGAGAAGGCACCAATAGCCCAACCATCAACGTCCATTTTGAATTGTTCCCATCGCGACAATTCCCTTTCTACTAGGTAGGGGACCTGTATCTTACGATCCACGTAGATCTCTTTCGAAGGGAGATATAACGTATCCCTAGGAACTCTCATGTTGGCGATCACGTTACCGAGACTATCCAAGGCGAACATGAGCTCTACGTTCTTGGTGTTGGCCATGTCCAGCCAACGAAGGACTACCTTACCGTTCTCATCGCATTCCATCAACGCACGGATGGAGGCGCTATCTACAGGCATGGGGTAAGGTATTAGCTTGTCTATATAGATCGAGTCTATACGATTCTCGATAGCGACAGGCTGAATCTTGGTCCGGCACCCGGACAGGGTGAGGATACCGGCTATCGCCAGCATCCCGCAAATCATTCCCGTTCTCATAATAAATTCCACCCCGCAATAACATCTGACATATCAGCCTCTCTCCCATTCTCAAATCGGCTCATCCCTGCCACAATCCGAATCATCTGTTCTCGGTCGTTGATGTTTATCGGATCGTCAGCCGGGATTCCAGCGTAGTCAGATACAAATTGAATGTACTTTTCCGTATGGTTCTCTTTCGGTGGTGCCCATCTTCCTATCATCTTGCGGATCGTATCCAGCTTATAGTTCCGGTAATAGTTAGACAAGATTTTAAAACCCGCTCGATAGCCGTGAGCCATCGTTTTAAACTGCTTAAACTCTTTGTCACGGCCCGGATTGACTTCGCCTTGGAATACATCGCTGTTACGTCTGATGTTAAGAGGGTTGTTATTTCTCAGCCCTCTCGGTAATTCATTCTTTTTCATCTTTGCTTTTTTAATTTGTTATGTATATTTGCAAAAAAATACTCACTATGGACTTACAACCTTTTTTCAAATTATTAAACGATGATGATAAGCGCCTCTTAAGGCCTATACTCATTTCTTTGCCATGTTTTTACACTCTCATCTCATTATATTTCCCTGACTTCAACTGCATGAATATTATTAGTGGAATAATAACTACCTTGGGAGTAACAATTATTATGACTGGAATTTTTTATTTCCAAATTGCATTTATAGACGAATACAACAGAGATACGACATCCAGCATGATCACTTGCTTATTAGTGTTCACGACATTTATAGCCATTTTGTGTGGCTGTTTGTCGAACTTTAGTATTAGCACTCTCTATGCTATTTTTACGGCTATTATTGCCTCTTATATCATTTCCGGCATCCGTCTTTTTAGGCGTAGAAAAAAATCCCAGAAAAAATAATGACACAAAAACATAAACTATAAAAGCTATAAAATCAATTATATAAATTTCCATTTTGCGGTTTGTTTATTAATTAATAACCGTTCTGCGGCTCACGATCGCCACATTTCTTTTTCTCACACCTCTTTAAAGCCAGTTCTATCTTCACGTCCGAGTAACTCTCTTTTAAGGTGAAAAGCTCGTCCTGCACCTGCCGGAGCCGTCCGGTCTGCTCAACGAACCGTTCCTCCTTCTCAGACAACTGCTTTTGCAAGAACTCGTTATACTCACGCAGGGCCTTGAACTCCTCCACGTCAGCTTGAGCGTCCGCTATACGGGCGTTCGTCTTACGGTTCGCCCACGCACGGATGCCCCATTTTATCCCCTCGATCCCGCCCATCGCACCGATTATCGCCAATATCGTATTCAAATCAACTCCCATAACTCGTTTTCTTTTAATATATACGGGGACTTTTATTTGCCCGCCCCCGATAAAGGCTTATATCCCGTTAAGCGATAGGATCTATTCCCTTTAGCTCATTCCATCTATCTTGGTATTCCTCCCCGGAAAAAGGCTGGTCGAGTATCTTGGAATAAGAATCGATCGTCTCGGCGGAGAACATCCCCTGCCGATCAAGGTAATCCACCCGCTGTTTCAGGTACCATAACTCATCGTCCGTGAAATCAAAGGACTTGACCCCTGTCATGGCGTCCACGGTCTTGAACGAGATCTCGTATTCCCCGTTACCAACAGGGGTCATAACCACTTCCTTCCGCTCCGAATCCAATAGCTGGACCTTGCCGGAGATAGATATTTTCAAGCCGATATTTTTGCGATTGTCGTACATCGGCAGCACGTTATTGAGTATTAATACCCTGTCTTTCAATGTCAATTTCATATCTGTTATTTTTTTTATTAGTATTTCATACATAAATAACCTGTTTTGTTATCATAGTAAACAGGATATAGCTCGGGCGAAGAGCTTAACGCCCCCAATTGCACGTGTGTCATCATGGAGCCGACATTAATGACAGTTCTCTCCATGGCACCATCGTCATTAAAATACCGGGACTCGACTCGGAAAGCGGAACCCCAACCAGCCTTATGCACGCAGTTAATCCATATCCTCGGATAATTGGTATAAGCGGAACGCCCACACCTCAATGTCAAGATAGGCGGGACACTCATCGCCGTAGCGGAGTCTAATATATCGGTCAGATCAAGTACCGAGTTCACGTAATTCGGATACGTCTGCATTATGACATTACGCAGGTGGTTACCACCATTATCAGTATCTACCGATCTTAGCGTGACTTGTCCGTCGTTGTGGATGGCCAACGCCCCGTTATACATATAATGTCGCTTGGAGAGCATCAACCCGCTAGCGGCCACCAAACCGCTTAGCCCGACCCGGAAAGGGGCTTCATCCTTTCGCTCGTAAGTGCTGCCGACCCATATACGGACAGATCCCGGATCAAGGTTCGAGATATCGCCACCGCTATTACCGTCACTGGCGAAACCGCATGAGACCTCGTAATTACGGTTCATGCACATGATGGAGTTGCTGCCATATACCTTGCCGTCACTGAGCACCTTGAATGTCGGGGAAGCGGGAGGCTCCCCGTTCGCCCCGGAGTTCCCTCCGGACCATATCCTTACGGTACCGCTAGCGGCCATGCCCCCGGTATTACCGAACGCTATCGCCCCCGTGGACACGAGGCCGCCATTGATCTCGGTAATCGTGCAGTCGTACTCGGAGGCGAAAACCCACCCTTCACCATCATAGCGATAGATATTCACGCCGTCTACCCAAAGATCGTTCTTCCGCATTCCCGATCTCGGGGCCGTGGATTGGTAGAACACCTTCGCCTTGTCATTGGCCATGCTCTGGGCATCGTTAGCCGATCCTTGGGCGTTATTGGCAGCGTTACTGGCATTTTCCGCCTCGCTAAGAGCGTCCTGCGCCTTTTTCATGGCTGTATCTGAATACCCTTTCAGCGTATCTTGAATAGCCTTGTTTGCGGCCTCTACGGCTGTGTTAAAAGAGGACATGGCGGTATTGAAGGCCGTGAACTTGGCGTCAACGTCTTTTTTCTCGGCCTCTGTCGCCTTTCCGTCAGCGATAGCGGTATTGATGGAGGACAATAGGTTGTCAATCGCCCCGAACAATGTCACCTTCGCGTTCAAAAGCCCGGTCTTGGCCGGGCCGGAGAGATAGGTATTCTCATATAATTTTTTATAAGTGGCCTCGACCTCGGCCTTGGAAACATTGACCGTATTCAGGTATTTCTCGATCGCCACGGCCTCCGTCTCCGTGACTATACCGTCCTTGAACGCCCCGTCCACGTAATAGTTCAGGTCCTCCACGGATTTCTTGGCCTCCTTGATAGACTGATCCAATTCCGGCCACTCATCAAGGTTTTTCAGCCCCGAACCGGCGGTAAAGACCATACGCCCATGAAACTCGCCAGAGCCATCCCCCTTATTCAGTATGAAATAGGTATTACCATCCGTCGAGACAATCCTATCCACCGTCACCCGGCCGGGGAGTATCTCCGTGAAACCGTACACGGTAACGAAGGAACGGGCCCCGTCAAACTGGCTGCCCAATAAACCGGTCAAGAAATAATAGTACCCATCCTCCTCGAACTTATGAGGGCTCCCGGACATCTCGAACGTCCCCTTCCCACCGCTCTTGCCGCACTTCGCATAGAGATAGAGTTTCCCGTAATCCCCCAAGTAGGGACTCGTATACGCCCCCATATCCCAATACCGGTATTCGGAAGGCTTATGGGACTCCTTGATATCACTGATGCCCAGCGTCATGTGCTGCAAGATCAAAGCCGGGGCGGTAAACACCCCGGTGTTGTCATCATACCTGAAATCGGGCATGACGGTCACAGGAGCGGTCTTGCTGTTGACGAAACGGAATTGCAGGGACTCATCACCCACCAAGAGCGACATGGTACGTACCCATATCGGGTCTATGCCCTTGGAGTAATTATCGAAGGCCGCTTCCAGCATCTCTTGCGCCTCGATAGCGTCACGGTAACGGCGCTTGGTAAACTGTAACGCCTCCTTATACCTCTTGTCATTAACGACCTCCTCGCTCTCCAGCTTTCCCAGCTCATCGGACAGGAAACCGCCTACCGGCGTGTTGGATAGCTCAAGCTCCGGGCTGTGGGGCCTATTGATGTAATCCCTCACCCCGGTGATCCGGATCAGGATGCCGTCCGGCTGGAATTGCGGGTCGCTGAAATCGACATAACCGCCGGGTACCAGCTTGGCGCCGATCGCCAGCCAATTCTTCTTGGCCCATATGCCGTCCAGCTCTCCGCCGAACGTGAATTGCCGCTCCTCACGCTCGTAAAGGCAGCGTACCGCCTCCCGGAACATGTCCCAGCTCGCCCCGGTCTTGGTGGCGTTGTCGCATACGTAGGCGGCGGGAAGGGATATGTTGAAAATGGCGTACTTGTCGCCGACCTCCGGATACAGGGAGGCGTTCGGCAGCGTCATGCCATCCTGCTCGGACGAGACGATCTCGAACTTACGGCCGTCATGTACATACTTTACGTCGAACTCACGGCCCGCCAAACGGCCTGTCTGGAAGATCACGGTCATGGTCTGGCCGGCGATCAGGCAATCCTCGAAATTCAGGTTATCTGGAATTGACGAGTCATAGAAATCATAGAACGTGACATCGTTCCCGTCCGTGTCCTTGCCCGGCTCCGTATCGGTCTCGCTCACCGTACCTACCCGGGATGGATATATATCGCTGGCGTCGTAGCTGTCCTCATTATAAGAGGAAAGGGGCCTGTCCGCACGAGTGACATACATCCCGTCCTTGTCGGTCTTGTAGCGTCTGCCTTGGTAGGAAAGCTCCTGCGACTTGGGGAGCAGCAAGGTCTGGCTTCCGTAGGCCGAATAATCGATATTCCGCTCGCCACCTTGCACGTAAAGGATCTCAACGGGGAGGTTGTCGCCTTGGTTCGCACGACCTACACCGGGAAGGAATCCGTTACCTTTTCCGTAGGATAGCTTTAGAGGAGCGTCCTTGTAATACTCCACCTTGCGGAGGTTGATAGTTTTGCCCACGATCTCGAACTCCGTGTCGAACTCCTCGGCCAAACGCCCCAATACAGCCCAGCATTTCTCATGGTTGAACGACAACAGTTTCTCCGGGGCCTCGATCACCGTGCCGACCGTCCAGCCGGAATCATAAAGATTCAAGTTGTCCACCAGCAGCTCCATGAACATCCCCGGCGTGGCCGTCATGACGAACTTGAGCTTGTACGGCTTGTCGGACAACAGCTTGTACTTATATTTTTTCAGGATCTCCTCGTTACCGCCGAAGGTGACGGTATAGTCGAATACCCTCGTGCCCTCCTTCTTGAAATCCGAAGGGTACCACAGCGTGTACCTTTCCCCCTGGTACTCGATATACGCCCCGGTGGGCAGCTCCACGTGATCCACTAGGGAGTAACGCAGCTCAGCCTTCTTCGCTTGCGCTATCGCCCGGTAACGATAGCTGTCATCGTCCACCGGGATGTCAAGCAATACCTCGCCCGTCTTATCATAGATACGCATCTCGAACGGTATTTAAAGGATGTTCGAGACGCTTTCGGACATACCCAGCAAGGCACGCACCCTCGTCTTACAATCGCTTCTGTAACGCTCCAGCTCCGCGAACTCCGCCTCGAACTCGGCCATCCTTGCCGTATCCGAACCTAATTTATTGAGGGTAATCGCCTCCACCCTGTCAGCGGAATATCTCGCACGTACGAGCCCGGACACGAACCGCTCGTACGTGGCATCCGCAGCCTCTATCAGCGTGCCGCCATCCTCGCACGTGCCGGTATAGGCGTAAGCCACGCGGGGCTCCGGTTCCGGTTCGCCCCCGTGGCCCTCCGGAACGTGGTTCTCCAAGACCTCCTCGTTCAGGTATAGCAGGTAATGGTTGTCATCGTATTTTACGAATGTCTTTCTCTCCGTGTAAATCGCTCTTGTCTCCATATATTTAAATGTTTTTTAGCCGACCCGGGAGGATCGGCCAAGAGCGATCCCTACGGGTCAAGTGAACCTGAAAAATTTCTTACCGAACTTGTTGGTGAGCACCTTTATCACGGTATCCACCGGCAAGTCCTCGTGAGAGAAGTCCGTGAGCGCCTGATCAATCAAGACGGCGGAACCGGTGAAAGCGTAACGCTCCTCGCCTTTCCATCGGAAACGTATGGCGAGGCACTTCTTTGGCGTGCCGTCCTCGTTTCTCTCGATCTTGCTGTCCTCAATCTTATAATCGATCAACTCGATCAGCCTGTCCTCCTCGGGGCCTCTCCGGTCCTCCGGTATCCGGGTATCATAAAGTATATCCTCGAATCTCATTTTCCGGTCGGCCGGGAGATCCTCCCACGGACTTTTTTTATTCCTTATCACCTGTCCCAGTCTTTTCCTTGGTGTTTCCATCCCTAATTTATTTAATAGATTACTCGTATCAGCGTGTTGGATGAAGCCTATACGGGAAGAGGCCCTCTTCCTTATCTCCTCGTCCGGCAAACCCTTCTTTCTCAATCTAGCTATCTGGCGGCAGAGAGCCACCTTGTTACGTTTCCGGACACGGACGTGATCCGGGAAATGCACGTATCCCCCCGTATCGACACCGTCCGTCACATGTCCGATCTTCCATCTCGGGTTAAGACCGATCCTAAGCTCGTTAGCGTAATAAAGACCGATCCACTCGATGACAAGGTGCAAGAATACAGTGTCCTCATGCAGTATCAGGACATCATCGGCGAGACGGTAACAGAAGTCCAGACGGTTCAGATATCCCTTGAACCTGTCCGAGAGATATTGAATCCCTTTGGATAACTCCTCATAATCATGTTCTGTTTTGGCCGTTGCGATACTTTCCTCGATATACCTTTTCGTATAGTACTCAACCAAAGCCGGGCATTCCCCGACATGGAAGCACCGCTTCAAATCGTGATCGAAAAGATAAAGATAGACAAGCGAGAAGAACTGAGCCAGCTTCGTGCCGGGAAACATACCGGCATCCCCCTCGACGCTGTCAATGATCTCATCAAACCTTCGCAATAAATGATTATCCTTGATACGTGTCCTGAGCTGGCTTTTCAGTACCGGGTGATTGACGGTCGGATAGAAGTGGTGGATATCGCACAGGAGATAGTCGGTGGTACGTTCCGGATATTTTCTCAAGACCTTCCGGATCATCCTCATGTAGGCGTGGGGACCGCGTCCTTTCACCCCTCCGTAGGTATACGCAGAGAAGGATCTCGTAAAATAATCCTCCACCTCATTGAGCATCGCCCAATGCTGGACATGATCCGGGAAAGGGAGCATCCCGATAAGACGTTTTTTCGGCTCATGGACGGTCATGAAACGATACGGGGAGGTTACGAACGTCCCGTTTTCAAAAGAGTATAGGAGATCGGAAAGGTTCTTTTCCAAGTCCGCCTCGAACTTTGTTATGGCCTTTTTACCATGCTTGTTCTTGCTGGCATGATCAAAAGCCTTGTAATAGTTTTCTTTCCGGGCTATATCCCCGGAAAAGTCACCTTTTCTCCTCATGGTGTCCCAAGTGTCTTTTAGTGTCCAGTGTCTGCAATCGCCATCAGGTCATGAGCCGTCGGTTTATCAACCTACCGGGACTATACCCTTAGCCTTGATTTTTTGTCCAGTGACAGGGTCTCTCCTCCACTTCTTCTTACTGAATAAATCAGCGGCGTATCCTAGGGGCGACGACCAGTTCACGTTAGCGTTCGAGACCACATTGTTACCATTGAGGTACGCTAAGCCAGCATTAGCACCGTTGTTCGCATGACCACGACGGAACGGACAGCGAAGGCCGGAAATAGCGTTGTCGTTATACCAACCGTCGCAATAATAGGTACTGGAGCTGCCGGAGGCGACAGTCGGGGCGGAGCATAGGTTCTGCATACTGAGCTCAGTGATATATTTCCAGCCACTGGGATCGTTCTTAGGAACCCTCGCGGCCTTTATCAGACCCTCGATCGAGTTGATGTTGAAAGCCGAGTAAAGGGACGGGGCGACATAATAATCTCCGCTACCGTCGGACAGCTTGTTTATCAAGGAGCCACGCTCGATCAGACCGATATGTCCGTAGAAGTTCTTCAAGCCGAGGAAGCAAGGGACGTGCGCTTGGTGGACGGTACCACCGTCCGAGCCCTTCACGGCGTAGTCGCTCACGCCGACCGAGTCCCCCAACTCGATCCCTACGCTCGTCGGAATAATCGGATAACCACCGTTATGGCTCGACCAAGGATCCCAAGACCATTCCGTAACTCCCTTACCGGTACCGCCCTGATATAGGCCATTGGAGTCCTTTACCGGGTTCAACGCGGACTGGCAATCACGGGTACCCATGATAAGGCGGTAGAGATAACCGACGACGCTGTTCGCGACGAACCAGCCGGATTCCCAGCCCTCACCCTTCTTGCGGGCGGCCGTGCCGAAAGCCGCGGCGTTCATGTTCGTGGCAACCATGCCTAGCTGCGTGTTGTGCTTCCCGTCCCTCGTCGCGTCGTTGTTCCCGCCACGATAACGGGGATCGTCACTGACGACGGAGACCAACGTGCCGCTCGTACGGTCCATGACGCCGGCTCCCAAGGCCGACGTACCCCCGGCCGGGATGTAATAGTTCAAATGACCCTCGATCGGGGTCGGGCTGACAGCCTCGTAATAATAGGTGGAGTCAACCCACCAAGAGTAGTAGTGGGCGTTCCAGCACCACAGGTAATCGCCCATCGTGCCGTCCAAGGCAGCGGGACTGCCGTCGGCGAAACGACGGTGGTTCGTCGGGTCAAGCTTACGCCGGCTACGGTCAACGGACACGAGGTAGCAGCCCAGACCGATCACGGAGGGAAGATCCCGCAGGAAATCGATATTACCGTAAGCCTCGCCGACTGGCGTGCCCTGACCACGTTTCCAGCGACGGATAGCGACGTGCTTATTCACGATCGATACCGCGTCGGCGAAAGGGATCTTAACCGACTCGCCCGTTTCCTTGGACACTCCCTCGATCAAATACTTGGAGGGCTGGCTCGTGTCGGCCAAGGGCAGCTGGTCGATCGTCTTGCCGTTATCGAAGGCCGTGATGATAGCGCGTACCTTCTCCTCCTCTGCTGTTGTTAATGACATGATTCTGTATATTAAAATGTTAGACAATTATACCTTTCGTATCCGGCTACCGGATAAAAATCTCATCACGCTACCGGCCTTACGAATGACCGGGGCAGTAACCTCAATGACTATCGTTTGGGACAACGAGGTGTTATGCGACGGGATAACGTGGATCGTGGCCGTGCCGGTCTTACGGACAGTCAAGTTTCCACGTGGGTCCACGTACAACGCATCACCGGAATAAAACGCCTGTTGAAATATCACATTAGGTAATACATAAGCTGGAAAAAGACTCACGGCTATCTTCTGGGCGACGGCATTCCCTAACGTTATCCTCTTGACATATTTCAGCTCCATACGGGTAGGGGCAAGAAGCGCTTGACTCATCAACGATTGCTCGGCCGCTTTCATGGAAGCGATCTGCGCATTGCCCTCGGAAATCATCGCCTCAGCCTCGACAGCGGCAGCCAAAGCCTCATCAGATGCTCGACCGGCCAAATCAGCCTGTTTCCCAGCCTCCAACGCTTTAGCGTTAGCCAAACCCGCAGCAGAGATAGCGTTCCTCGTGGCCTCGATAGCCTTATTCGCCTCCGCAAGGGCGGTCTTGGCCGCTTCCGTTGCCTGCGTACCACGGGCGATACATTTCCACCAAGCCGTATCGGTCAAGGGGTGGTTCTTGTTTCCGTCCTTGACACAGAGGTAGCAGCTATCATCCGTGACGACGAAATCGAAGGTGTTGTACGTACTCGCCGTGGCATAAACGCCCTTATCGACGAACGCCACCTTCCCCAATACTATCTGACTCATTATAATTCCTCCTTCCTTTTTTTGGTCATACGTTCAAATACAGCTCACCGGTCTCTTGGTTGAGCTTGACAAGGTTTGGTGACACCTCGTCCTCGTAGGACATCACCAGCGTCATGTCGGCGGGGTTGATCGTGAAGGTCGGGTATAAAACGCCTCCCTTCGCGAGGATGCCCGTATCGACATACCTGTCCCCATCCAGATCCCATTTCCACCAGTTGCCGTTATCGCCAACCTTCCATGGGTGGTCGGCCAGCTCCTGCGCACGGTCACCCTGTGTCTTGGCGAAGTTACCCTGCGTGTTGGCGTAAGAAGCTTTCTCATTCGCCAATTTCGCCGCGTCATTTGCGTTTTTAGTTGCGATCTCGGTATCTTCCTTGATCTTCTCTAACCCATCGTGAGCGGCATTAGCGTTAGCCGCAGCTTTATTGGCTAAATCAGCCGCGGTATTAGCCTTACCGGTTGCGGTATTGGCGTTCCCTGTCGCGGTGATGGCGTTCGCCGTGGCCGTATTAGCCTTTGACGTGGCCGCCTCGGCGTTCAGCTTGGCGGTGTTGGCATTGGAGGCCGCCGTATTGGCCGCCTTGGTAGCGGCACGGGTGTTGGAGATCTCCGTAAGCATGTTCTCGTAAGCCGTCTGGATAGTCCCGAGGCTCACCTTCACGCTGGTTTGTATGCCGTCTATGATCTTGCAACCGATCGTGTACAGACCGGTAAGGCTGTCAGCCAGCGTGAGTTCTGATATTTTCTTTTTCTTAATCGGCATATATGTTCAAGTCTATGTAATACTCCCCATCCTCCGTGACCACCAGTTCCCCGACCTCGGTAGCCAGCAGGTAATCGATACCATCCATCCGGAACACCGTGAACTCCAGCGTGAGGTTGAATGTCACCACCATACGCCCCCGGAGGCTCTCAAGCTTCCAGCCGGACGTCCTCTTGTAGTAGCAGGGGTATTCCTCCACGTTGTAATCCACGTACAGCGAACGCTCGCCCGGCTGGATCAAGGCATCCAACAGGGCGTCGTAACAACTCCAGAATGTCGTCATTGAGCCGGCGATGAGACAGCATTTAAGAGTGACCTCCTTGCTATTATACACCACCTTGCCGGCATCGTAGATCCTACCGTCAACGTCCAGTACCGTACGGGACAGGTTAGTCTTCACGGTCGGAGATCTCATGATCTCGTCCCGGCCCTCCGTCACCATCACGCCGTATCGATCCAAGGGTACGCCGTCCAGCTCGTACTCGGATGGAGGAACATACGCTCTACCCTCCGGGATCGCCATGAACGAGGGTCTTACGGGCTGATCCTCGGCGAACCGTAACGTGAAGGCCTCCAACGTGTCCCAATCCTCATATGCCGGGCTCTGGATGAGTCGCAAGCTCCACTCCCTGCCCAGCGAGGGGATACGGAAGAGGTGATACCCGGACTTCGATAGGTGCTCGACGAGAGCGCCGGCGGATCTTCCGTCCACGCTGCGGACGAACGTGATGTTGAGCTCCCGTGGTTTCAAGGTGGGCTTTTCCAAGTCCGGCTCTATGCCGTCCTCGTCCGGCCAGTCGTTCCTATCCGGTTCCACCAGCTCGGGGAACGGGAGAAGGCCGTCGTAACCTCCCTCCGTGATCCATACGCCGAAATCGGTGTAGGCGTCTCGGTTGTCTATGTATAACTCACCCCTCATAAGATCACCACGGTATTATCCTTGTTTATCTCAACCTCTCCCCCGATATTCACCAGCAGGATCACGGCGTAGTCGCTCGCCACGACCCTAGCCTTGCCGCCGTGCATGAGGATCACCTTGTGAACACGCTCGTTATCGTCTATCGTTATCACCGCATCCGTATCACCTATCACGGCGATATTGCCGGGATTGGTTACGTACACGTGGCCGGAGTCAACGTACACCCCGTAGGGCATCACGTGACCGGCCATGCCACGGAACATGTCTAACGACGGGAAATCATTCTCCGCGCAAAACTCACGCCCCTGCGGGCTGAAGAACAGCCACACGAGGCTTCTCCAGTCCGTCACCCCGTTAGAACCACTGCATGCCCCGAGCGAGAGGGCCGATTTGATTATGTCGTTAACCGTCTCCATCATTATCTTGATCTCATTAATATCCCCTTGTCGTTAATAGTCTTTATACCGGAGGCCGCCGACTTGGTATTGGCCTCTATCTTCTCGGATAGGGCCTCTATACGTCCGGAGATCTCCGCTACCTTGGCCGTGTTCTCCGACACCTTCCCGGACAGGTCCTTGATCGCCTCCACGTTCTTCCAGCCCCTTGTCTGGAGGTCGTAGATGAAGCGCATCTGGTCGGCTATACCCGTCACTTGCACCAACGTCCTATCTAAAAATATAAGTTGGGTCGACATCTTACCGTCTATAACATCCGCGGAGTCCTGGGAGATGGAACCAACACCTTTGGACGAGGCCGTACGCCCGTCGTCCTTCTCTACCGCGTTACCGGTATTGAAATATTTGTCGGCCCAACCAAACTTACGGTCGAGGTCGTCGGCCAGCTCCTGCGCCTTCCGATCCAGATAATCCTGTTCCCAGTCGCTGATATAATCGTCGGACCAGAACTCGAGCAGCTTCTCCCGGATCTCTTTCATGGGATCGGATGCGGCGGCCTTGATCGACTCCGTGACCATGTTCCTTATCATCTTCCTCACGAGATCCTTGGCCGATCGCGCCTTGTCCTCCCCGGCGGCCCACGCATCGGCGTAAGCGTTGGCGAAATCGTCGATCGCAGATTTTATGTCACTACCGAAAATGGCGTCCTTGCCGGCCTCCTTATTATCCGCTATGGTGTTATTGATCTCGTCTATCTGGTCCCGCCACTCCTTGATGCGGTCATTGTCGGTTTTCTTCTTGTCCTCCTCCTCCTTGATCTGGTTTTGGATAAGCACTTTTTGCTGTTCCAATAGCTTATTCTGCTGGTCGATAAGCTTGGAGGCATCCTTGGAATAGGCTTTCTCGATGGACCTGCCCAGCTTATCGTACGACTTGTCCAACGTGTCGATCTGATCCTGCAAACGCTGGATACGACTCTCGTTCTTCTTGTCATGGATCTTGGCGATAGAGGAGGCAAGGGATGTGACCACCCCGATAGCGGCACCGGCAGACGCACCGATCGGCCCGAACATCGCACCGGCTTTCGCCCCGTCCATGGCGGAATTGACTGCGTCCATGGCCACATTCAAGCCTTCGGCTATCTCACCGAACGCACCACCGAACGAATCCCCGAGTTTCGAGAAAGTATCAGAGAGGAATTGCCCGGACCGCATGATTTCGCCAAGCCCTTCCTCTATATCGTCAATTGCCTGTCGCAGCTTTTTCGTATCGTTACCAGCCTCAAATACGCCTTTCAGACCTTTGGCGACCTTCTCGTATGCCGGGCGCAACTTGTCCGCGGCTTCCTTGTTCTCCTTGAGCGCGTCCGAGATATCTTTTAGTTTATCGGGTGATTTACTCCACAGTTCAAACGTCTCTTTCGTGATACCGAAATCCTTGCCCTTGCTCTCATCCCAGACACCGCTTTTCAAGAACTCCAAGGCTTCACGCCCCTTCCGGTTGATGGCCTCCAACTCGGAGAGGGTCTTGTCTTTCATGTCACCGAACAACCGACTGATAGCGGAAGTCGTCTTGCTCGCCTCTATGTCGAGATCAGACAGTTCCCTTTTCATGGCCTCGGAAAGGGACTTACGCTCGCCTTCCGTCGTAGCCTTGGCTATCTTCTCGTTATAAAGAGCCGTGATAGCATCTCTCTTATCAAGATAAGAACCGTATTCTTTCAGATACTCGTTCATGGCACGTTTCTCTTCCTCTAGTTGTTCCTTATTCACATTAGAGGTCGATCGCTCCCGTTTGACGTATGAGTTCACCAAGGCTGTACGAATCTCCACGGTCTGTTCCTTAGTCAGTTTGCCGCCTTGAGCGTCTTTCCACTCTTTTTCCTTGGTAAGTATGGCGGCGATCTCATTGTCATAGTCTAGGTTTATCTGGGCGATCTTCTTTGCGGAGCCTTCTTTCATCAGATCGATCTCGGATTGCTGGTTCTGCCGGCGGAGGGATAGGAGTTCGTCTTGAAGCTTTTTTCGCTTTTCTAGTTCCTTTTTATCAATAGGTGTAGCTATTTTCGCCTTTTCCTCCTCTTGTTGGCTACTAGCTAACGCCTCCGCCTTCGTACGAGCCTTCAATCCTTGTACGACTATCTCAACCGCTTTATCATGCTCAATCTTCAACTGCTCGTTCCGTTTTCGTAAACGACGTAACTCAAATGCCTCCGAAAAGCTGGTATCAATCCAACTTTTCTTGTCTAGCTGGGAGATTCGATGGTTATTTTTTGCAATTTCATCCTCTATGGAGTTTACGGTAGCGCGCTGTTGGGCCATGGTTCGCTCATCTATCGATTTAGAAAGCATCTTATTAGCCTCCGTCATATCCATCAACATGAACTTTTGCAAGGATAGATTTTTCAGTTCATCCGGATAGAGGGTTTGTAATTTCTCGTATGCCTCCACTTTCTGTAACATGGACTTGTTATCGTCGCGCAAAGCATTCAATAGTTCATCCGTTTGAGATCTCATGCCTTCTATCCAGTCCTTCATCTCTGCGACCCTCTTGTTATGGGAATCCAACGCCTTCTCTGATGCCGTCGCCTGTGTCGCGAGCTTGAAGATCGCATACCCAAGGGCCGTAACACCCGCCACGGCCAAGACATACGGATTCGCAAGGGCAGCTTTTCCGGCGGCCAACATTGCGACAGCCTGTTTTTTCAAAGCACCTGTAAGCAGCGCGGTTGCGGTCGTATGCTGAATCGTCGCCAGTCTGCTCAAAGCTGATGTCTTGATATAAGATCGTTGCGCCACTTGAACCAACAAAATAGCTGTTTTATAAGAAAGAAACGCTCCCGCCGCATTTTTCACCAATGCCTCAACCCTCGATATCGTCCCCTCGATATCATTGTTCTCAAAAGCCTCATTAAACGCCTTGGCGATATCTGACACCTCTTTCAATATCCTCTCTCCCATTGGGCGCAAATAAGCCTGTACATTATTCGCCAACAACGTGAGCTGATTATCGGCGGCGTCAGCCATCTTCTCAAACGCAGCCTCTGTCGCACCCAAGGAGCCCTGCAACTCTCCCAAATCATTTGCTGCCGCCTTTGCATTCTTTCCAGTCAAAGCCAGTGTAGCGGCCAGGCCTTCATCCGTGCCAAGCATTTCCTTCATCTTGGAAGCGGAACCACCAGCCTTCTCATAAATCAATTGTAATGCCTCTTGGAAAGTACGACCTTGGAAAGCGGCGTCTCCAAGTTCTCCGGCGGTTCCTTGGATAGCGGCACGGATCTGTGTCATAGCCTGCGCCGTCGGCGTTCCTTGCTTGGTCAATGAAGCGACAGCACCCAACACTTGGTCGATACTAATCCCATACGCAGCCGCAATAGGAGCAACTTGGGCTATGGAGGCTCCCAATTCGCCAAATGTAGTCTTACCCAACCGGACGGTTGTAAAAAGCTGGTCCGAGACCGTACCGGCTTCCTCCGCAGACATCTTATAAGCATTCAGGATCGTTGTAATAGC
>ENA-ORNP01000259-ORNP01000259.1-human-gut-metagenome-genome-assembly--contig:-NODE-259-length-63910-cov-6.180377_pt1 | contig 63910 bp, 70 predicted proteins | sample MGYA00242119_ERZ509030 | MGnify/ENA primary metagenome ERZ509030 (study PRJEB26280, sample SAMEA2338708) | human gut metagenome | biome: human gut; feature: human-associated habitat; material: faeces... | reverse complement strand
AGAACACCAGCCTTCCAAGCTGGATACGTGGGTTCGATTCCCATCACCCGCTCTAAAAACCCTTGATTTTTCAAGGGTTTTTAATTTTCATGTTGCATTTCATGTTGCATCCATTCCAAAAAGGCATGTCGATTCTCTTTAGTATCCTTTTTATCAAACAAAAGTCTCCAGGCATTATTTTTTATTTCAATTTTTTCTTTTGCTCTCTCTCTAATTGTTGAATACTTTTTTCCGGTGTAGGCAAATCTTCCGGCATTGTGCCACCAAGATCTTTAATGGTGTCACGCACCTTTTTACCAACCTCAAAGTGGGTTTTATTCGCTTCCTGTTTGCCTTGAATATTTTCACGGCGGAGTTTTGCTTCCGTCTGAGTAGCACGGAAGAGGTTGGCAGCTAATTCTTCATATCCCATGTAATCGAGTATGTCTTGTGATTTCTTTAAGCCTTTACGCTCCTTTATATCGCTAGCCTTTAAACCACCATATAGTCCCATATATCCGTAATTTTGAAATATAGCATAATCCAGGGTGGTTTCAACACCAGCATCCTTGGCAGCAGCTACTAACATTTTATTATGCTCTTTCATTTCCTGCCGGATGGCGATACGTTTTTGATCTTCGGAAAGATTTTCATAATTTTCAATTAGTTCTTGCTGTCTGGTTTTTACTGCAAAGTAGGTTTGTCCAAGTGCAATAACCTTTTTTCGAGGATCACCATTTTGCACAATAAGATAACAAGCATATCGTGAAAGTTGAATATCTCCGATATCCTTACTGGTGGCACCAGCATTTACGATTTTGTTGACGTCAACAAAATGGTCAGATACCGCGTTATTACTACCTCGGCAGGCTTCTTTTGCCTTTTCAATAACCTTGCAAAAGTTTCTCCACTCAGTATATTCCAGAGCGATTTGTAAATCTCTGGCATACCAAAATTCTTGCCCGTATTTATTTACATGACGAATAGATTCAAATAGTGACTCGGTATAATTATTTTTCTCTTCGTCAGAAAGAGCTTTCGAGAGCACGCGTTCGTGCAAAGCATTTAACTGTTTTTCAAATTCTTGTTCGTTCATTACAATTCTCCTTTGTATGTAAAAAGAGCCCTGGAATACAATTCCAAGACTCTTTCGCGACCGGACACCAGTCATTCGCTAATTAGTGGAATAATACCATTATGTGCAAGCCTTGTCAAGTTATTCCTAAAATTTATATTTTTGAAAAATTGCACCGGTGCAACAACATCAGAGTTTCTCGAATACCATAGTAGCCTGGATCCGGTCTCCGCCGCCGAAGCCGGTACTATTGGCAGAAGCGGTGGTAATAGTGTGGTGCAGGCGGTATCCCTTTGCAGCCTGGGCGTTGATCACATCCTCGAGCTCCTTCAGATTCTTGGATGCAGTTCCGATAAGTTTCTCCTTAAGTGTCACTTGTAATACTACATACTGATTCATAGTGATTCCCATTTCTTTTGTGCGCCCCGATCTCGATCATCTCTTTTACAAACTGAATGTCCTCCGGCTTCACTTTCCGTGAGGCATCGAAGAGGACCTTGTATTCCGGATTTTCAAAGAGAAACTGCGCCATATCTCTGGCATCTTCATTCAAATAATATGATGCAGAATCCGCAGATTGACTTTCTAATAAATCGGATTTTTCTATATGAAGCCAGTTGCAGATAGATTGAATTTTATCCATTCGAGGCATTTTCTTACCGTTACACCAATCAGATACGGTTGCAGAAGAAACGCCTATGTATTTACAAAGATCTGCCTGGTTTTTGCCGTTTATTTCCAAAAAATGAAGAAGGTTTTTGGAAAATACTTTTTTGTATTCTTCATCTGACATTTAATGCACCTCCATTTGCTATGATTATAAGCTAAAAGCGATGAAAAATCAATACAAAACACAAAATATTTAACTTTTGGTATTGACAGCTAGCTAAAAGCGAGTATAATGTAAAACAGAAAGGCGGTGATATTTACTTGAAAGTCTCACTTAAAGCATTACGAGTGAATGCTAATCTGAATCAAAAAGAAGTAGCGGCAATGATGAATATATCTCCGAATACGCTTATGAATTGGGAGAGCAACTATACTTCTCCAGATGTATTACAATTATCAAAGCTGTGCACAATTTATAAGTGTACGATAGATGATATTTTTTTGCCTGATAAACTAGCTAAAAGCTTAGTAAAGGAGGCAGCAGGAATGAAGGGTGATAAGAAGACAAAGAGAAACATGTTGGCCATTCTAATCACTATCATTACGGTAAGTTTGTTAAGGCACCTTGGCTACTTTGGGACAACGGAATATGAATTCAGCTGTTTGTATATGCTTATATACTTATGCATCAATGAAGTCTTAAGAGAGAATTGATCAGCGCTTTAAGTTCTTCCGTATACATGCTCAGCAAGTATGCTATTATCCAGCCGAAAAGGTTCAGAAGTTTAGCAATGGCCGGCTTGGTTTTGAATCCTAGTTGTTTAAGGATAGAACTAGGTAATGAAATCATGATTTTCAAAGCACTAATAGGATTTAAGCAGCTGATAATGTCTTTCCTGAGAAAATTCCTTTGCATGAGGAGGTCATTGTATAGATTGACAGAGGAAAGGTAGTTACTATAATCTGACGCACCATATCCAAGAGAATCTGAGTAATAAGACTTGAATTCACATATGTCGGGATATTTTGCAAGAACGGCATTTAACTTCTCTCGATAAGAATTACCGGTTAGGGAATGAGAATATGAAGCGGGAGATGTGGACTTTAAAAAATCACACAGTGAGTCTATGCAGGAGGTGATTTTAACAAATTTAGCAGCATTGCGCAAAATTGACCAGAAATATATCACAATTAAAAGAATTACAAGGAATTTCAACATTATATGTAACCTCTCATATGAATTTACTTGGCTCTGGCGGGAGCCTGTAAGGAAAGTATAAGAGAAAACAAAAGTGAATGCAACTATCATCTCATCACTAATAAAGGAAGGAGGCGGCAGGTATGGATAATAAAAGAGACTGGAGTGCAATAATCATGTCTATTGTTTCACTGGTAACAAGCATAATTGTATTTGTGCTGACAGTCATTATACGACTGATGAAATAATCGAAAAAACAAGCGTTAATAAAGAAATTATAACGGATATCACGGACATTGTTTTTGCAAACAAAGAGTCAGTGCGAGCCTGTTTAGCTAATCGATCAGCGCTGGTAGCGTGGAGATCATTCAGATATTTATATCCTTTAAGAGTAAGCCCTTTGGGAAATTCAACATGAGGATCAAAGTTGCCATCACGCCATTTATCAATGTAAACAATAATATCGTTTTCGGCAAACTGATAAGCTAATTCGTCGATTTCTTTCTGGGTATGACCAAGCACAGATATTTCTTTGTATGGCGTACCGTTGATAATCTGTTCCAGAACAGAAATGGAAAAGTCACAGTGTTTTTCATAGGAACTTTGATTTTTCATAAAAACCTCCATTCAAATTATTTTTAATTTTCTCGCATATCAATTATAGCATTATTTCAAAAAGATTTATATTAAACTATTCTTAAAAAGTTACTTGAAATTTGTATTACTCTTTGTCTTTTTTGCTATTCCTATATAATATACTGAATGTTAGTGTAAATAACATTGGTATAACTGAATATCCAGCATTATCTAATTTATGAGTGATTACCAAGTATCCGCCAATCAAAGTTAAAATTGCAAATACAAGACTTAAAATCAAAAATATTTTTACTTTTAATTTTTCTTTATTCATAACTTTTATATCTCCTTTATATATTTAGTTAATAGTTGTTATCACAAATACATTATCCGTTTTAAAATTTTCTTCAGTTATATCTTCGTTGTATAAAACCCAATATAAGTGATTATTATTTTTATATTCTGATGTATAATTAAATTCTTTCAATTCAATTATTCTATCAGTTTCTGCTGAAAACTTATCTCTTGTATTATCAGTAACTATATATAATTTATCTGATTTCTCGTAATATAAAATATCTGTTAAGATTAAATCTCCTTCAACAGTATTTTGAGCCACTCTAATAAATGCTGTTTTTTTATTTTTGTAGTTTTCCATAAATTCGCTATATAAATTATCATTATGAACCATTGCACCTATAACAAAACAGTTATCTTTTTGAGCATCAAAAGATGTATATTCCTTTGATAAATTTCTTATATCTCTATTTTTTGTCAGTTCAGTATTGTAAAAATCATTTAAGTTACTTATATTACTGTTATTTTCTTTATTAAATTCACTATCTATTGGTAATTTATATTTCATAAACCAATTTCCCATTTTTACGCCTATATTACTTTCATAAGGCTCATTTGGAGATACTCCAACATATCTAATAACCTTATAGCCTAATCCCCAATATGTCACTTTACTGCCATCATTATTAACTATTTTGATACAATACTTTGGCTCGTGTCCTGTTGCTACTCTACCACTATCTATATAGTTTGTTACAATTCCTGCAACTATAAGTATCATTAAAAGTGTTCCTACACCAATACATATCTTCTTTTTCATAAGATTTCTCCTTCAACTTACCATAGCGACAACTTACTAATTGTAAGTTATATCTATATTTTATTTAACATCATTTAATGTCATTTCTTTTGTCCCAATATACACATCTCTATTTCCTTCTATTGTATGACATTTTATTATTGTATAAGTATCATATTGATATATCATACTTCCACCATCTTTATACATATCTCCTGTTATCTTGTTATTATCTAAATCTTTATTTGCTTTTTGTATTATTTCTTCCATTGTTATTTTACTTTCTAATAATGCATCTTTTAAAGAATATTCTTTATCATCAATTTTGATATTTACACTTCCATCATATGCATATATAGTATAATTATATTTGTTCGTTTCTGATTTATCTAATATAGCATAAATTTTATTATAGCTGTCTATTGGTTGTCTATCTTTGAAAAGTATTTCAAAGTTTTCAGCAGATTTTATTTCAATTTTGTTGCTTTAACTTGTGCTGGATAACTTTCCAATATAGTACCATCATAAGTTATTTTCACATTAGTTCCAATGGTATAAAGTGCATCATTATTTTCTCCTAAACCTACAGAAATTTTATCTGCTGATTTTCTTTCTTCTTCATTCTCGTTTGGCTCTACTATAATATATTTTGCATTAGATTCAATTACTTTTCCATAAAAATAACTTTCTTCATTATTTTCTATGTTTGTATCTTGCCATTCATATTTTTGTCTATATTCTTCTTCAAATGCAAACAAGCCTTGTCCTAAACTTATTGGAAAATACTTGTTGTTCATTATAAAAGAGTAAGTTTTATTATTCGCATCCTTAAACTTTATTGAATAACCACCAAAACTAGAACTCCATTCTATATCTACATATTCTAGTTGCATTTTAGGAAAGTTTTTTTCTAAATAATTAGATGCAGATATTCGTGCAATTCGTTTTGGAATTATACCACTCCCCCATAATCCTACTATAACAATTAAAATTAAAACTATAAAAATAATAATTATTTTTCTTTTTTCCATAAGATTACCTCACTTTCAAATTACTATTTGTCATGCAAATATTTTTCTAACAAATCAATAAAAAAATTTAAATTTTTCTATTGACAATTAATAATTAGTCTTATTAACTTTATTTTGTTAATTGATAGCTTTGCTCTATTAATTCTTTAACTAATGTTTTATCTACTTTTCCGTCAACAATAATTGTATTCCAATGTTCTTTATTCATGTGATATGCAGGTATTATATAATCATAAGTATTTCTTAATATATCCGAATAATTCGGATCTGTTTTTATATTAAGATACAATCTCTCATTAACATTCATAAGCAATGCAAACCACTTTTTATTTTCGCAATGTTTCATTGTTACTGATTCAAAATCATCTGAAAATGGACAATCTTTGTATGTATTTTTTAATGTCAAACAATATTCTATTATTTCTTCTTTATTCATATTTCAATCCTTTATTTCTATTATTTCATTAAAATTACGCCATTTATTGTTGGATTTAATAATTTAATAAAATCTATTGCATCTTGTTTTGTTCCAACTACACTACCATAATGAATTGGTACTGCTACTTGTGGTTTTATTTCATTTATTAATTGTGCTGCTTCTTCAAAACTCATTGTATAAGTTCCACCAACAGGAACAAATGCGACATCACACTTTACTTTTCTATTTTCTTCTGTTATATCTGTATCTCCTGCAATATAATATCTAACCTCATCTATTGTAATAATATATCCCACCCAATTATTTTCTTTGGGATGAAATTTCTTGTTTACATTGTATGAAGGTATTGTCTCAAATTTAATTCCTTGTACCATATATTCTTCATTTGGCTTTACAACCAAAATTGAATTTTTGTCTATTCCTTTTCTTAATAATTTTGCTATCATTTCTTCTGGTATTACAATAATTGTGTTTTTATTTATAACTTTATCTATATCCTCTTCTGAATAATGGTCATAATGATCATGTGTTAAAAAAATAATATCTGCATCATTATAATTTTCTTCAATTTTATATGGATCTATATAAATTACTTTATTTTTGCTTATTCTTATACTGCTATGGCATAAAACTTCTATATTATCTAACATAATATCCTCCTTAATTTTTGTATATTTGAATTATACCACAAAACTTCTTAATATAAAGAAAATTTTTCAATTTTTTCTTTAATTGGTTCTCACACAATTTGAATTATCGACTAAAAGTAAAAAGAATTACACACTAATTTTTGTGTAATTCTCTTTCTTACTAATTTTGTGAAAAAAACATTCCTGATATCATATCCAAATAATTTAATCCACTATATTCTGGATATTGTGCTTTTACTTTATTTTCGAAATCATTTGCATCTTTACTTTCTTTTGCAATTTTCTTTAATTCTTATAAATAAGCAATTTTTGTATCAACATCCTTTAATGTTTCTGGTGTATAATGACTTGATAATACTAAATTATATCCATTTTCTTTATATCTTTTTAATTGTGCAATAATTACATTTGCATGTCCTTCTCCTGCAACTATTGAATGACAATCATGTCCTAACATGTGTGTATATACACATCCGATTTGTGGAAATTCTATTTCGATATTTTCTTCATGATATGTTATCTTTAATTCAAATCCACCAATATTAGCTTTTTCATCTTTTAAAACATCTGTTATTTTGTGAAATTCTTTTGCAAATGCTCCATTAAATGATTTTTCAAAGCCTGTTACCAAATTATGAATTGTTCCTTCTTTCATTGATTTTTTTGTTCCTTCTGAAGCATATCCTTTTACATCTTTTAGTATTGTTCCTCCATTTGGATGATCAGAAAATACTTTTCCAACTATATTTTTATTTAATTCTTTTACATATTTTTCGAATTCTTCTAAATTATCATAAAATGCTGGGAATTCTACTAATAATACATTTTCTTTGTTTTCTAATATATAACTTTCATCATTCATTAAATCATTTGTTTGATAACAATGTAATTTTATATCTCCAAAACTATAAATATCTATATATCCTTTTTTCTAAATTAACTCTTGAAACTTCCATCTCTATCTACTCCTTATTTTTATTTATTGAATTTAGTAGCTACTCTATTTTTCTATTTCTGTAATTATTTTACTTTCTGTTTTTATCTTTGTAAAGTACGCACTTTTTTGTTTCATAGTTACTTAAAAGTAACTTTTTAGATGTTTTGCTATTTATGAAAGATAAATTTTTTTATAAAATGTATTATTTTCGATATATTATATCCGTTTTGACACTATTGTTGATTTTGTTGTGTTATAGCATTTACTTTTTTATTAACTTTGTTATAATTTGTATAGAATGGAGTTGATTTATAATGAAACAAGAATTACCCGCTTGCCCTGTTGAAATTACAATGGGACTTATTGATGATAAATGGAAAATTTTAATTATTAGAGATTTATTGACTAATAATTTAAGAGATATGGAGAAATCTGGTTTAGTTCATCGTGAGGTCTTTGCTGAAGTTCCTCCAAGAGTTGAGTATTCTCTTACTGATACTGGCTGGAGTTTGAAACCTGTTTTGGATTCTATGGTTTAATGGGTAAATAATTATCGTGAATTGCCAAAAATAGCAGATTAACTATGCTATTTTTACTATTTTATATTTTAAAATTTGAATAAATTCAATCCAATTTCTTCATCGAAGTACCTATCAACATTTCCTTCTATAATGCTTATTACCATTTCACAAGTAGCACTTACAATTGCTTTATTTAAATGTCCTCCAAATACTTCTCCTTTATCATTAGTATAATAAACATTATTGTTATTGCAATATCTAATATCATTCTAATTTTTTCATATTTATATCTCCCTGTTTATTCATATCATTTAGAGTTTACTCCAAGTCAATATTTTTTCTGAAATTTTATATTATTTTTTGGAACAAATACTTTGCTTATATTAAAACATAATACAGTAAATATAATTAATATTACAGGACTATTATCATTGTTTTTCTAATCCTATTGCATAGTTCAATTTGTTCTTCTTTTTTGTATAATTCAAAATCATTTTGTTATGCTTAATTTTAATCGCTATGTATATTATAAAATTGTCAAAATAATTATATCATAAAAGACAGATAATTTTAAAATTACCTGTCTTTTATTTTACTTCTTTTCTTTTTTAATCATTTAAAACATCAACAATTTCAATTGGTGCAATTAAATTATTTTTTTTATTATAAACTGCTGTTTTTACATAACTTCCTCTTAATTCATCATCCATTTTATTCATTATTTCATCATAACCAATCCATTTTACATCCAAAATTTCATTTTTATCATATTTGATATTTTCATTAACCAATTTAGCATTAAAAAATACCATAATTCTCAAATCATCTTCTAAAATTCTATTAGCGATATAGCAAACTCCATTTAGTTCTACATCACATCCTGTTTCTTCTTTGATTTCTCTAATTGCTCCTTGTTTTAAGCTCTCTTTAAACTCTAAACGTCCTGCTGGAAAATTCCATTTTCCATAACACATTTTTTTGGCTTCTTGTATCAATAAATATTTTCCGTCTTTTTCTATAATTCCACCTACTACTATATTCATAATTTTTTCCTCCAAATATAATTTATCACAAACTTCTAAATCTTACAATGAAATCATCAATATTTAATTTTCTTTTCTTAGTTTTTTATTATATATTATACTATCTATAAACTACTACTTTGGGAAAACAAGTAATATTATACTCATTACAAGCTTTACATTCTTTATCTATCAGTTCTTCATTACTATAAACAAATCCATTTTTTAAATAAAATTCGTCTACTTTTGAAATTGTATATACTGGCTTTTCTAATTCTCCTATGGCTTTTTCTATTAAAGATTTTCCATATCCTCTATTTCTATATTTTTTATCTACTGCTAATGCCTCAATAAAACTTTTTCCTTTATATATTGAAATAGATACTGCTCCAATAATATTTTCATTTTCTAATAAAGCAAATGATCTTATATTATTTCCAAAATATTTTTTTCTTTCATCAAACTCTAGTCCATTTTCTATATAAAAATTAATTAAACTATCATTATCATATTTATCAAATTTCATAAAAACCTCCCATTCGATAAATTATCTATTTTAAGTCTTTTATATATCTAACATCACAAGCAAAATGTTCTGTCTTTACTATTAGTTCATCCACTTTAACAAAGCCATATTTTTCATAAAATCTTTGTGCTGCAATCATATTACTTAATGTTTCTAAGTAACACTTACTATAATATTTTTTTGCATATTCTAATGCCATATCCATTAATTTGTGAGATATACCTGTACCTCTTGTTTCAGGTAAACAATACATTTTTTGTAATTCACATACGTCTTCAATTCCGTCTAATTTACCTATTCCAACTCCACCAACGATTTTCCTATTTTCATCAATTGCAACCAAATATTTATTTCCATCTGTATTATAAATTTCTGAAAATCTTCCTAAATTTGGATCTGTCCAAGCTGTTCCTTCATGATTTGCACCAAATTCAATTAAACAAGCTCTTATTACATTTTCTACTTCTTTATTATCTTTTTCTTCTATTTTTCTAATATTATACTTCATTTTATTCCTCCATAAAGCTTAAATTTATTATTATACTTCTTGACTTTTTGCGTTTAAATGGATTATAATAATTATAGGAAATGGCAAATCCACAAACGTGTTTTTTGCCGAATAGAGTAAAACTCACATCTACTCGTCAAAGTACAGATGTGAGTTGTTTTTTATTTATGTAGTTGCTTATCAACCCAGTTCTTATACAGAACTGCTGTCAATGAAACCACATCTGCTAATTCTCATTTCCTATGACATACATTCTACAATACTATTTCAGATTTGTCCATACACTATAAACTTTTATATTTGAAATTTCATTAAATTTATTTTATAATACAATTGAGGTGTATATATGAAAACTATATTAGATGATGACTTATCATATTTAATATATTCCATAGTAGAAGAAATCCCTGTTCGGATATGTTGCAACTTATGGTCAAATTGCCAGATTAATTGGAAAGCCTAAAAATTCAAGATTAGTTGGCAAGGCACTAAAAATGGCTTTTCGTTATGGTGATTTTCCTTGCCACAGAGTTGTAAACCATCAAGGCAGAATTACCCCTGGATGGCCTGAACAAGTAGATTTACTTAAAGAAGAAGGTGTTACCTTTAAAAATGAATTTTGCGTTGATTTAAAAAAACATCAATGGAATATATAAAAGCAAACCAGAGAAATTTTAAATTTTCTGATTTGCTTTTTTATTTTAAAATATTATCCGCTTCCTCTTGATCTACGTAACTATCAAGTTGCACATCTATTTTGTATAATTTGTTTGTACTTTTTCTGGTAGCTCATTATATTGTACTTCTTCCCATGAATGAACTCCAAATGTTTTTACTTCCAATTTTAGAAAAGCATCTTCTTTAAGTTCTCTACTTGTTTTAAACTTCAATTCTCTTTTCTTTCCATTTTCATTATAACAATCTAAAGTATACTCATATTTCATATTATCTGAGCTTGATACTTTTTCTATTTTGGTATTATCAATTTGGGTATAATAAATTGATTTATAATTTTCAAAAAAATACAATCCAGTTACACATATTACAATTGCCACAATCACTGCAATAACCATTGGTAATTTTTCTTTTAAATCTTCCATTATAACATTTTTTCTTTCTTACTTTTTCAACAACTATTCATCTTCTTTGATAATATTCTTACTTCCTAAATAAGTAGCTAAGAAATATATACCATATATGATACCTATAATAATTACTGTCGCAATAGCTGATGGTAATAAATCTTTTTTACTTGCCAATCCAGACATTATAGTAATTGCAAATTGTATTCCAAATATAGAATGTATAATTGCAAGAACAAGTGGAACTCCAAAAAATATTCCAATTTGTCTAAATAATGCTTTATTAATCATCTTTTCATCACAACCAATTTTTCTTAAAATAGTATATCTTTGTTTATTATCTGAGCTATCTGTTAATTGTTTTAAAGCTAAAATAGCTGAACTTGCAATTAAAAATATAATTCCTAAATAAATTGCTATAAATGTTACAATAGTTGTTAGACCTACACTTGCTTCCATAAGAGCTATTTTCGTTTTCCCGTCAATATTCAAACCATTTTTATCTAAATTTTGTAAAAGTTCGGAATTATCATCAACAAATATTTTTTCTATTTCTTCCTTTCCCTCTTTAGTATCCGAATTATAATTTGCAGCTAATAAATATTGCTCTTTCATATCTTCTGTCAATTTGCAATCATCTGGAACTAATATAATTCCTGTATTTGTATGATTAGGAGACATTTGAATATATCCTGTTTTACATTCATTATATTTTGATTTATATTGTTTTCCAACTATATTTAAAACATTATTTCCATCTTTTAATGCTTCATCTCGTAATTCTTTTTGTGAATCAAAATCACAAAGTACAATATATTCATCATTATTTAATTCATATTGATTAATTCCATATAGTTTTGCAATTTTGTTATAGTCTGATATTTTTACTATCTGTTCTGCTGTATTATATAAAAGATTTGGATATCTGGTTTTTATTTCTGCATATTTGTCTCCAAAAAAATCTTTCCAAGTTAAATCATCTGTGGAATATACTGCTATTTCCACAATGTCTTTTAAGACATTCATATCTAAACCATTATTTTTTAAAGTTTCTGTAATAGATATTCTCGAATCAGCCATTGCTTCAGTTGTAGATGTAATCTCTTTTCCATAAGTACCATATTGTAAATATTTTTCTGGTAAATTAGCTGTTTTATATAAGTTCAAATCTACAGGAGTCATTTCAACTAATTCTCTTTGCATTGTATTTCTTAATGCTAAACTTGAAGAAAGTATTGAAATTGTCATAAATAACATTAAACATATTACACTCATACTTATAACCATTGTATTAATTTTGTTATTTATTTGTCTTAATACAAACATATTTGTATTTTTAAAATAAACATTTTTCATTTTTTGAACTATTTGTATTATAAATCCTGATAAAGACCAAAAGACTGCTACTGTTCCAACTATTCCCATTAAAATAGGCTGTAAAATTTTATCTGCAGTTGTTAAACTACTAACATCTTCCGTTACTTTCCAATAAGCATATCCAAGTATAGCTACAGCTCCTAAAAATACTAATATACATATAATTGGATTTTTTATTTTTACATTTTCATTTTTCTTACTTGCATTTAATAAATCAATTAATTTATATCTTGAAACTGTAAATGTATTAAAGAACATTACTGCCACATACATTACAGCAAAGTAAATACAAGTCTTTATACAAGCATCTTTTGAAAATACAAATTGAAACTTGCTCATGTCTGCCTCAAACATTTTAGCAACTAATATTGACATGAATTGTGATGCAAATATACCTATAATTAATCCTACAATTAATGATATAATTCCTACTAATATTGTTTCAATTAATATTATTTTTGATATTTGTCTTTTTCCCATTCCAAGTGTCATATATATTCCAAATTCTTTTTTTCTTCGATTTATTAAGAAATTATTTGCATATACAATTAGTAAACCTAATACTACTGCTACGAATACTGATACATATCCAAGCAATGAAATCATAAGTTTTATAATACTTCTTGTTGATTCTGATACTTCTAACATTGCTTGTTGACTATCTATTGAATTAAACATATAAAATATTGCTACACCTAATACTAGTGTTAGAAAATAAATTGCATAATCTTTGAAGCTTTTTTTCATATTTCTTATAGATAACTTAAATAACATCGTTCAAATCACCTCCAAGAAGTGTTTGAACCTCTATTATTTTTTCAAAAAATTGTTTTCTTGTATCATTTCCCTTTACTAATTCATTAAAAATTTTTCCATCTTTTATAAATAAAATTCGATTAGCATAAGAAGCGGTAAATGCGTCATGTGTTACCATTAAAATTGTTGCATTCATTTTTTGATTTAATAATTCAAAATTTTCTAATAATTGTCTTGCTGCTTTACTATCTAATGCTCCTGTTGGCTCATCTGCTAAAATTAATTTTGGATTTGTAATAATAGCTCTTGCTGATGCAATTCTTTGCTTTTGACCACCAGATACTTGATAAGGATATTTTTTTAGGATTTCTTTAATTCCTAATTTTTCTGCTATTTCATTTACCCTTCTATCTATTTCATTTGCCTTTACTTTTTGAATTGTTAATGCTAAAGCTATATTTTCATAAGCTGTTAATGTATCTAATAAGTTAAAGTCTTGAAATATAAATCCTAACTCTTCTCTTCTGAATTTGTTCAAATTATTTCCTTTTAATTTTGTGATATCTTCTCCATTTATAATAATGTGTCCTGCTGTTACTCTGTCTATTGTGGAAATACAGTTTAATAATGTTGTTTTTCCAGATCCACTTGCTCCCATAATTCCAACAAATTCACCTTTGTTTACATCAAAATTAATATTGTCTATGGCTTTTGTTAAATTTGATTTGTTTCCATAGTATTTTTCGATGTTTTTTACTTCTAATATTTTTTCCATTTTTATAACTCCTTTCTGACTTTAATTTAATTATAAATACTTTCTAGTAAAGTTACCATCGATTTAGCTTACATATTCCTTACATTTTTGTAAGATAACTATAAAGCAAAAATAAACTTCGTCTTGCGTTGTTAAACTTCATTTAAAATTTAATCAACGTGCAAAAGCACGCCTCATAAATTTTAAACTCGTTTGCCTAGCAATACTCGTTTCTTTTTACTTTAATTCAATATAGCTATCTTTTGGAAACACTAACTTGACTTCTGTACCTTCATTTTGCACTGAATTTAGTTCTATTCCTATTCCTAATTTATTGCATAACTTTTTGCACAAATATAATCCTATTCCTGTTGATTTCTTATTTGATAATCTTCCATTTGTTCCTGTAAATCCTTTTTCAAAAACTCTTGTAATTTCTCCTTGTTTTATTCCTATTCCGTTGTCTTTAATATATAAAATCACATTCTCTTTTCCTTGATTTGCATATATTTCAATTACAGAGTTTTCTTTTTTTCTGTATTTGATACTATTTTGTATAATTTGATTTAATATAAATACTATCCATTTGTTGTCTGTATTAACTTCTATCTCTAAGTCATGAATATCAATAGAAATCTTTTCTTGTATTAAACTACTTTTGTTCTTTTTAATACTTTCATTTACAATTTCTTTTAAAACCACTTTTCTTATATAATAATCTTTTTCTACAGTATTACTTCTTGCATAAAATAAAGCTTGTTCAATATAATTTTCTACTTTGTCTAGTTCTTCATCTATACTTTTGGTTATAGCATTTTTATTGTTTTCTATTACCATTTTACTAGTTGCTATTGGTATTTTTATTTCATGTATCCATAATTCTATATATTCTTTATAATCTTCTGTCATATATTTGTATTTGTTTACATTTTCTAACATTGATTTATCAATTTGTTCTAATGAGTTTTTAAATATCTGTCCCTCTAAAAAATTAGGAGTTTTTATAATTTCTGTAATTAAATATTTTTCGTCTAATTCTTCTAAAATTTTTAATAAATTATCATAGAATTTTTTTCTTTTAAAATATTCTATAATAATTGAAATCATATATAATCCAATTATTATAAGTGGGATATATATTTTTATGAACATTCCTACATTATATGCCATTAAAAATATTTCTATTGTAATAAGTCCAAACAATAGTAATAAAATAGTGCTGGCTTTCTCTCTTAAAAATAATTTAAAATCCATTTAGTTTACTCCTTTTTTCAAAATATATCCTTGTCCTCTTTTTGTTTCTAATAGTTCTTTTAATTCTAGCTCTTCTAATTTATTTCTTAATCTCGTAATATTTACTGTTAATGTATTATCATCTATAAAGCTTTCACTTTCCCATAAACATTCCATTATATCTTCTCTTGATACAATTTTTTCTCTGTTTTGTACCAGATATTTTAAAATCTTATATTCATTTTTGGTAAGTTCTATTACTTTTCCACCTTTTTCAATAGTATTATTTGAGGTATTTAATATAAAATCTTTAACATCTATTTTATCATTTGTTTCTCCTTGCATATTTGTTCTTCTTAGTAATGATCCTATTTTTGCAAGTAAAATTTGTATGTTAAATGGCTTAGTAATATAATGATCTGCTCCATTATTGATTGAAAGTAATTCATCTATTTCATTATCTCTACTTGTTACTATAATAATTGGCATATTTGATTTTTTCCTAATTTCTTTACAGATATATTCTCCGTCTGTGTTTGGCAAATTTATATCTAATAAGATTAAATCTGGATTTATTTTTAATATATCATTTATTGTATTATCAAATGTTGTTAGTGTTGTTGCTTCATATCCATTTTTATTTAAAAAGATTTTTAATTCTTCTCTTAATTTTTCATCATCTTCTATTATTAATATTCTTGGCATTTGTTTTCCCTCCAATGTTATTATATCATACTTATCACAAAAGAAACCTTACATTTCTGTAAGGTTTTAGATTGTCTATTATAATCACATTTTTCACTATTTTTTATAAATAACATTTCAAGCTTTGTACCTTCTATTCCCATACTTCATACTATACTTGCCTCCTAAATTATAAAAAGGTAAGAACCTAGATTCTTACCTTCGATTTTACAGCTCCCACTTATTGGTAGGGTTCACCTGATTTTTAACTGCAACTAGATATTTAATATCTATTTCTATTATATTCATAATAAATCAAAAATATTCTATTTGTCAATAATTTTTTTCTTTTTTATAGATATTATAAATAATCATCCTATAATTTGGATTATCGTTCAAAATTAAGTTTTTTTCACAATATGTGCTAATCCTTTAAGATAATGTCCATTTATTAACATATCTCTAATATTAGTAGGTCTTAGATCTATATCTTTTAATTCTTCTGAAGTAACCCATTTAAGCTCTAATAATTTTTCTTCGCCTTTATCTATTTCAACTTTTTTACAATCAATCATTTGTAATTGTTGTTTAGGTTTAATTATATAATAAAATTCAATTCCATGACATTTTCTATTATTTCTTATCCAAAAATTCTCTTGAATTACAAACAAATTTGCTTCTTGAACATCACAAACAATTTCTTCTTTTATTTCACGAATAATTGCTTCTTTTGAATCTTCTCCAATTTCTATATGTCCTCCAGGTATATGAAAATAAGATGTTTTATTTACTCTCATAATTAAAAATTTATTCTCTTGCTTGATTATTCCACATGTTCTTCCATGAAATTCTTCTGTTTCAGTTTTAATTTTTAAATCCATATCCAAGCTCCTTTTCGAATAATATTTATCACAAATTTTACTATTTTTTATAAAAATGGAAATCACAACAATCTCCATCATAGCCTAATGTTTTTGTTCTCATAAAACCTATTTTTTTCAATTCACCATATGTCACATTATCAACATCACAGAAAAGATGGCATAATTCTGCACAATCATTTTCTACACAAGCAGTATGCCAAAGACATTTCTTCATTGTTACATCAAAGGACTTCTTATCATGCTTTTGAGTACTTTCCCACAAGTCTGTTTTACGCACAACTCTAAGAAATATATTACTATAAAGGAAATAAAAACATGGCACTTTTTCCATTTTTTTCATAGACAAATGCTTTTGTTTTGCAACTATATCAATCATATATTTTTGCATATGTTGATATACTTTTTCTTCGTCAAATCCTTCTTTCAAAGCTTTATATAATGCTATTCGAGGAAGTATTGTTTGAATAAGTGTTTCCATTTGATTTTTTGATTTGTTTTTTGTATTTTTAATAATCTCATTAAGTATTTTCTCTTGTTTTTCAAATAATGTATTACCATTATCTACTCCAAACTCTTCTATTAAAAATGTTTTTATTTGATTTTGTTGTTTTATTTTCATATTTATACCTCCATCAATTACTATCTGTTGTTTTATACCATAAAGCAAATAATTATATACATACAAAATTGTAAGTTGTTGCTATGATTTGCTCTATACTAAACCTTAATTTCCATCTATATATGTCATATATAGATAACCACTCATACTAGTATTATTAGCAAATTCTTTTTTTGGTAAATCACTTTTTAAAATAGGTTCTTTGTAGTATGACAAATAAGTAATCAGTCTGTATAATCTTGTATTTTCTAGAAATTTAAAAATAATATCTTTGTTGTAATTTTCGTCAAATTCTGATAAAGTTCCATTATCATAATCAAAAACAATATAATTTTCTCCTGATGTCATCATTGTATTAATTGAGTCAGGGGCAAAACAATTCAAATTAAAATCATCTATTACTGAATAGTGCATTCTATCCTCTATAACTTCTAATAAATGCTCATAATTTTTATCTTCTTTTTCAAATACATAAAAAGCACCTATTTTTGAAGATTTAAAATAAATTCTATCTGGTTCTTTTTTATATACATAAGGATTATATGTTTTAAATTCTTGATAATTATCTCCATAATCTGCCTCGTCTTTTTCAATCTTTTCTCTTAATTTAGTTATTTCGCTTTCTGATATTAATGCTGATAGACTTGTTTGTTTCTCTTTTTCTTTTATTAGTTGATCTTCATCAATTAATATTTTTGTGTAAAATCCACCTATAAAACCTATTCCTAGTAATACTATACTTACTATAATAAATATAAGCATTTGTTTTTTTGTTATTTTTCTCATCTTTATTCATCTCCACAATATTCTATTTTTCTGACTAATTACTATACTCTATTAAATTTTCTATATTATTCAACATTGATCACCTCTTTAAAACCATTCCTACTCCATAACCATAGTGGAGTATGTATATCAATAGGGTTATACTTAGTTCCTTTAAATAATTCATTCCATCTCTCAACAACTATCAGCTGTACATCACTTCTATTTAATTCTTCATCAGTTATTAGTCCTAATTTATGTGTTGCCTGAATAACATGTGTATCAGGTGCAACTGTTAACTGATTAATGTTTTTGTATTTTCTATCTGTATATTGATATATAACATATAGCCAATAGTTACATATTTTTGTTCCAGATAAATATGGAAATTTCTTTTTATTTTCCTTTTGAATAAAGTTCTTTATCTTATTAACATCATTATCTAATGAATCAAATAACTTTCTAATATCTCCATCATATAATTCTACAAACGTTTTACATAGAGATAACCATATTTCAGTCTGCTTTTGTTTTTGTAATGCTATTTTATATTTTACAAGTGCATATTGTACATCTTTAAAAGTCTTTTCTAAACATATTTTAGGATTAAATACAAAGTTAGTTTCCTCATCATTATATGTATTTAATGAACTTTCCCATAATTTATATGAGTTTCTTTGATAGTTCAATGCCATAGGTAAAGTAAAATAAAGATAATTTGCCATCGACGATTTCTCTAAATGTGGATTTGCATCTTCTGGCATGACTTCGCCACCAAGGCTCCCTTTCTTCCACATATTATATAAAATATCTACTTTTCGTAATATTTCCTCTTTATTATACATTTTACACCTCAACCAATCATTTTTTATGTTTCTTGATATTTCTATTATTTATATAATCTAAGAAATTTCTCTAAATCATTTTCATTTTCAAATATTGATTCAAAAATATTATATAAAGTATCTGTCGCTTCATATTCTCCTATAGCATAACATTTTTTACCTAAGCCATATGCAATCCCAGCCTCAATATGTGCTGCTTTGCCTGCTGGCAATACTAATAACAAATTTTTTGAATTTTTTTCTCCATCTAAATCCTGATTAAATAAATTAAGCACAACTTCACTTTTTAAGCCAAGAGACTCAAACTCTCTTTGTTTTTCTTCTGGAGTTTGATTTGAATTACCATATCCCCAATCTTCTTCATTTTTCAAAAAACAATAATAAGAAATATTGTATTTATCAAATAAATCACATATTTTCAAAATATTTTCTTTATTTCTAGCTCGTCCAGCAATAAAAAATTCATATTTATTATTCATTCTTTCCTCCTAGTTAATTTCTTCTTATTATATATCATAAAAACAACTACTTATCAACACTATTTTTCTTAAAACTCATGTCATTGACAATAATACAACATTATTATATAATTGATTTTATGCAAAATTTTCAATAAATAATTTCAAATTTGAAAGGGGACAAAATTATGATGGATTTTTCTGAAGCACGGTCTTTTAATGATGGTATAGAATTTTATGGAAAAGATATAATCATAATTGCTACACGCAAAGATGATAAAGTAAAAATTGAAAAAAGTAAATCTCCACGTCTTAAATACTCTAATAAATTTGTTAAGACTATTATTTGTTTGCTATTAACAATCATATCAAATCTTATTTTAAATACTTTTCAAGATTTCAAAGTTCAAATCTTACTAATAATTGCTTTATTTTGGAGTAGTGTTATATGTTTTTTCTTTTTTAATTCTCGAAATGATAAAAATGTACAATGTTATAAATATCATGCAGCAGAACACAAATTTTTAAATTATATTGATAAATACAAAAAAGAACCAGAAACATGTGAAGATGTAATGAAAATGAGTTCATATTCTTATCGGTGTGGTTCTACAATATTAGTAGTTATTATGACTTTATTAACTTTATGTATATGTGGAATTTTATATATTCCTACATTGATTTTAAAAATCTTATGGATTGCCTTTAGTATTTTTATCACATTATATTTGTGGGCAAATAATAAATGTGATTTTCTTCAAAAGTTTGTAGTCGTAGAACCTAGCTATTCAGAAGTAGAAGTTGCATTTATTGGCGGAAAAGATTATTTAAAAACAAAACAAAAAATATCATAATTTATCTCAAAAATCCCCAATAGACATATTTAATAATATATCTATTGGGGATTTTTCTAACTTCTTATTCTTGGCAATCTATTACCTAATCTACTCAAAAATTCATTTGTAATTGTATCTGCATTCATTGCAAACTTTTCTGAAGATAAATTAATATCATCACAATCAATTATATAAACTACATCTCCAGTTTTAATTTCTTTAACATCTGTTACATCAATAACACATTGATCCATACAAATTCTACCAATTACTTTCGAATAATTTCCATTTACTTTTACTAACATATTTTTATTAGATAAACATCTAGGAAATCCATCTGCATATCCAATAGATATTGAAGCAATTTTTCTATTACTATCTGCTATATATGTTCTACCATAACTTACACTATCATCTTTATTAATTTCTTTTACACTTGTTACTCTTGCTTTTAATGATAAAACAGGCTTTAAATCTAATTTATTTTTTTGATATGCTGTATTATCACTATTAACACCATACATGATTATTCCTATTCTTACATAATCATAAGTTTCTGTATTATAATTTATAGCACCATAACTGCTTTGTAAATGTACTTTTCCAACATCTTGTCCATTTTCTTTTAATTGTTTTATACATTTATTAAAGTTTTCTATTTGTTTCTCTGTAAATTCTATATCTTCTTTTTTATCAGAATCAGCAACACATAAATGGCTAAATGTTCCTAAAATATTAAGCCTTGGATTTTCATAAATTTTTATTAATCTGTCCATATTATCATATCTTTCTCCAATACGATTCATTCCTGTGTTTATTTTAATATGACAATTTAATTTTTGACTTAATTTTAACTCTTTGATTTTTTCAGAATAATTATAATCAACTATTGTTTGAATCAAATCATATTGTATTACATATTTTAAATCTTCAAAATTAGTATATCCTAATATCAAAATATTTCCTTTAATATTATGTTTTCGCAATTCAATTGCTTCATCTAAAGTTGCAACAGCAAAATCGTTAATTCCAATTTCAGATAATTTTTCTGCAATTAAAATACTCCCATGCCCATAAGCATTAGCTTTTACTACTGCCATGATTTTTGTTTTAGGTTGTATTACTTTTTTTATTTCATTTATATTATGTTCTAAATTTTCCAAATTAACCTCAACCCAAGCTCTATCTGTTAATAAACTATTTTCTTTATTCATTTTTATTACTTCCTTAATTTTTTCTATTAAAAATGCAAATATTGTTGTTACTACTGCTACGACTAAATAAAATATAAAATTATTGTCAACAATGTATTTTTCAACTTTACATATTCCTGAAATAAATCTTATTCCAACAATAAATAATGGATGAAAAATATAAATTATAGTTGATACATTTCTTAATTTTAAATTTTGTGTATTACTTATATTTATCAAATAATCAAACAAAACATACATCGTTGGAATTAGCAAAATATACATACTATCATGTTTTTGTAGATTAAATTTATGAAGAATCGTTGCCTCTATTGTCATTCCTATAAAGAATAGGACACTATACAAAAATGATTTTTTGTTATTTACTCTTTTTATTTTTATAAAATATCCTAAATATAAGAAAATTGGAGCATAAAATAATCCATTTCTTGTATAATCACTTATTTTAAAGATAAAATCATATATATAACTTAAAACACACACATTTCGCGTTAGTCCATAATAACTATCACCTAATAATCCTATAATATATAAAACTATTACTGTTATAAATGTTTTTCTATTTCCTAATTTTTTTATAAAATAATATGTAATCCATATTCCTAATATAAGTGCTGGGAAATACCATAAATGATATAATGTTCCATTAATCAAAATGTCTTTTATAATAGAAAAAATACTTATATTATTGAATTTTCCCATATAAATATTTATTGGTAAATAAAGTATTATACAAAATAAATATATCTTTAATATTTTAATTGTATATTTTTTTAATTTGTTCTTATCTTTTAAACATCCATCTATTACAAAATAACCTGTTATCATAAAAAATAATGGTACTGCAATTCTTCCTAATATTCTTGTAAAAAAGAAATTGAATTCTTGATTTATATTGATAAATGGCGAAATATGTATTGCAATTACTAAAAAACTAACAACAAATCTTGCTACATCTATATTAATTTTTTTATTCATCACTCACTCTTTCTGATAAAATAAATCCATCTACATTATTTCCAGAAATCATTTGATTTTCTTGTAATATAATTGTTTCGTTCTGATTTTCGTACGGAATATAAGAAATCTTATATCCATAGCTATTTAAAAATTTTGGATATTTATATTCTTTTAAATATTCAATATATTCTTCTAAACATAAATCTTTATTTGTTATAATTTTTGAATGAGGATAACCTACAAATCTAAAATGCCATTCTTCTTTAGCTATTTTTGTAATGTTCTTTTTTTCATCTTTGTATCTTTCAATAAAACCAAAATTTGGTGCTATTTTTCTAAACTCTTGGCATATACCATTATATGGAAAACTTGGGCATATAAAATCTATATTAGGTTTATTTAATGCTAAATCGATTGCAAGTCCTGTTTGATGTTCACTTGCATTTGGTAATGCTACAAATTTTTTTGTATATTCTTCACCATTTTCTATTATTGAATCTGTATATAATCTTTTCTGTTCTTCAAAAGTTCTAACTCCACTTATTGGAACTATTTCATCATTTGCATTTATACTTTTTAATGCTTTTTGCAGTTGACTATTTGCTACTTGGTCTAATTCTATATTTTTATATTTTTCACTATATGATATTAATTTAATTTCATTTGTTTTTAATAAATTATCTGGATTTATTAAAATAAGATATCCTTTATGTATATTTTCATCATTTAATTTTACTTTTTTCATCTTTCTAATCCTAACTTTATAAGTTTATCTATTACTTTTGGAAATGATATTCCTATTTTATTTAACATACTTGGATATCTCGAATGTGATGTACAACCTGGTATTGTATTTACTTCATTAAAAACAATTTTTTTATCTTTTGTATAGAACATATCTACTCTAGCAAATCCAGTACAACCTAATATTTTATAAATTTCAAGTGCTGTTTTCTTTATTTTTTCTCTTTCTTCTTCACTTAATCTTGCTGGTAATATTATTCTACTTGTTTTTAAGTTATATTTTTCAAAATAATCGAAAAATCCATCTTGTAATTCAATTTCATCAACTTCTCCTACAACTAAATCATGATTTCCCAATATTGCACAACCAACTTCAAATCCATCAATATTTTCTTCAATAATTACTTTATTGTCATATTTATAAGCTTCTTCTAATGCCTCTTTTAAATTATCTTCACTTTTAATTTTTGTAATTCCAAATGATGAACCTGCTTTTAAAGGCTTTACAAATAATGGATAATGTAAATTTTTTATTTTATTTCTTATATCATCATAACTATCATTTTCAAATAAATAAGATATTGGTGTAAGAATCCCATTTGTTGCTACTAGCTCATGAGCTAAATATTTATCCATACATATTGCTGATGATGTCATATCACATCCAACATATTTTATTCCTGCTAATTCAAGTAATCCTTGTAATCTTCCGTCTTCTCCATTTTGTCCGTGTAAAACTGGAAAAACTATATCTAATTTTATAATTTCATTAGTATCTAATATAATTATTCCATGATCACTTCTATTTGTAGATATCGTGATTTTTTTACAAGACTTATCATCTTTCCATTCGTTTTTCTCTATTTTTTCTATATCTCCTTGATATAAATAAAAATCTCCTTGTTTTGTTATACCTATTAAAACTACATCATATTTCTCTTTATTAATATTTTTTATTACTGATGTAACAGATACAAGCGATACATCATATTCACTTGAACATCCTCCAAATATTATTCCTACTTTTGTTTTCATAACTATTACCTCTCTTCTATTTTTATATCTTTTGAAAGTTCATAAGTAATTTCTACTTTTTCACTATATAATTTTTCTTTTTTTATTTGCATATTTGTGTTTTTATCAATTTCTGCTCTTACAATATCAACAATTTCATATATTTTATTATTTTGTCTTACATATCTTAAATTTTCATTTGATATTACATAAGCAACATCACTTTCTTTATTTGATAATATTTTTCCATACATATATTCTTCATCAAAATATATATCAATTTGGTAAATATTGTTTGTTTCATTTTTTACTTTTAAGTCTAACCATCCACTGCTTATTGTTGAATCTATTCCTTGTTTTGCTGTTTTATCTGGATCTGGAAATGATTTCATTTTATGTCCATGTCTTTCTATTACAGTAAGAGGACTCATTAAAAATAAGTAATGTAACATATTACTTAAATGACATAATCCACCTCCTTTTTTGGCGACTATTTTTCCGTCTATCAATATAAGTCCATCTTTGTATTTTCCGTACTTTTTAGCATTTTTTATAAGATAACAAAACGAAAATGTTTCTCCTGGATATATTAATATATGATTCATTGTTTTACTTGCAATTTTCAGGTTATCAACTTTGTTTTTTTGATAAATTATGTCTTGTCCACTATTTTTATTAATCATTGATGTTTTTGTATTACAAATTTCATATTTTAATAAATCTCCAAATTTATTTGAATATGTATTTTTGTCAAATTTCATTCCAATATTGTAAAATAGTTTTCTTTGCCATACTCTGATTGGTAAAAGAAACGGAAATATTTGTGTTAATCTTTTTCTTTTCATACTATTCCTCTCTTCTTTATGATTCTTGCATATATTTTTGAGATTTTGCAATAAAAAAATCATTGTAAATCAATACAAATATATTGTACTAACTTATCAATGATTTTTCTTTAATTTCTTCTTATGAAAAGCTTAAAACTTTCTTAAGCTTGTTCTATTATTGGTAATATAACACTAAAAGTTGTTTCTTTCATATCACTTTCTGCATAAATTCTTCCTCCATGAAGTTCTACTATTTCTTTAGCAATAGCAAGGCCTAGCCCACTACCTCCTGTTTTACTTGTTCTCGAAGAATCTAATCTATAGAATTTTTCAAATATTTTATCTAACTTTTCTTTTGGAATTTGTTTTCCTTTATTTGTAATCTTTACAGTCGCTTGATTTTCTTTATTTAATATACTTATATCTATATCAGTGTTTTCTTTACTATAATTTACTGCATTTTTTATTAAGTTATTAAATACTCTACTTAATTTATCAGGATCTGCATATAAAATTGTTTTTTCATCAGAAGTAAAGTTAATTTTTTTATTCATTTCTTTTAATGTAGGATAAAAATCATCTGCAATTTGTTCTAACATTAAATTCAAGTTTATTTCTTCTTTTTCTAAAACAATTTTTTCTGAATTGAATCTAGCTACATCAAATAATTCGTTAATTAAATATTCTAATCTATATGATTTATCAAGTGCAATGCCAATATACCTATTTCTTTGTTCTTGTGGCATATCTTTTATTTCACTTAACAATGATAAATATCCTATCATAGATGTTAATGGTGTTTTTATGTCATGTGCAAGATATACAATTAACTCATCTTTTTTCTGTTCATTTTCTCTTGCAAGTCTTTCATTTTTTATTGCTTCTGTTTTAAAATGATTTAATTTTTTCTCTACTTCTACCATTTCTGGCGGTAAATTTATATACTCTACATTTTTGTCAAATAATTTATCTGCTGATTCTGAAACTGCAAACACATAAGAAAATATTTTATTTAATAATTTATATAATAAGCTTAAAACTATTATTAATGTAGTTCCAAATATAATAAATATAAAATATGCTCTTTCAAAAACTAATTCATATATATTATCAAGTAAATCATATAAATGTGGAAAAATATTGTATAACCACTGAAAGTCAAATATTGCTCTGCTTTCTGCTAAAATTATCATAATTATTCCCATTATAGTTAAACTAATCATACATTGGACTATAAAACTCCAAAATGTACTTTTTACTATTTTTTTCATATCATTATTTTTCAATCTTATACCCCATTCCATAAACAGTCTTAATATACTTCGGATTTCTTCCACCATCATTCATCTTTTCTCTTAAGTGTCTTATATGTACCATTATAGTATTATTATCTCTTTCAAAATACTTTTCTCCCCAAACTTTAGAAAATAATTCATCACTTTTTACAACATTTCCTCTATTAGCACATAATTTCCATAATATTGCAAATTCTGTTTTTGTAAGTTCAACAAGCTTTTCGTTAAAGAAAAACTCATGTGTAGAATTATTAATTCGTATTCCTCTAAAATCTATCTCATTTGTATTTATAGTATTATCTTGATTGTTATATTTTTTATATCTTCTCAATTGAGCTTTTACTCTTGCTATTAGTTCAAGAGGCTGAAATGGTTTTGTAATATAATCATCAGCTCCAATACTAAGTCCTGTAATTTTATCTATATTTTCTACTTTTGCAGTTACAAAAATAATTGGAAAATTATATTTTTCCCTTATTTTATTACATAATTTAAAACCATCAATATCAGGCATCATAACATCTAATATTGCTAAATCTATTTCTAGTTTATCTATGTTTTTTAATAAATCTTTACTTGAATAATATTTATATACATTATAGTTTTCGTTTTTTAAGTATATTTCAACTAAATCTGCTATTTCTTTTTCATCATCTACAATTAATATGTTTGCCATCACATTTCCTCTTTTCTTTTTCTCATTAAATTATTATAACATACTTTTAATTTCCAATTATTAATTTCTTCTTAAAAAAAATGATATCTATATAAATATCATTTCTAAATATGCTATTTAATTTCTGTTCCACCCCATTCCACTGCTACAAATCCTTTTCTTCCCGGTGTTTCTAAGCTTTGTTCTTCTACTTTTATTGAATTTTCTAATCCTTTATATTCCATTAACACCCTTATTGTTGTATCTGGCTCTGGTTTTATTGTTAATGGCATATTTGCATCTATTTCTTCTCTTGTTGCAAATCTTATGTAATTTTATTTTCTTTACAACAATAATACCTAAAAATATTAATCTTTCGACATTTCTCTTTGAATCCATAACATCAATGTATTTACAACATACTCTATTTCTTCATTTGAAAGTTCGTGTCCCTTTTTTATACCATGAATTCTCTCTAAACAGCCTCTACAACAACAACCTGTAGCATGTTGTGCAATAAAAACTGGATGTACCTGTCTCATTGGTGTTTGTTTTCCATCATTATTTGGATTTTTTGGCGCTATTCTTTTTGTTATCAAATCTCTTGCATCTGATTTAATTTTATCAAATCCTTTTTCTTTTACATAATTCTTCATTTTTTTATTTAAATGAAATGAACCTCTAAATTTACTTTTAGATAAAGAATCTAATAAATCTTCAATATTATTTTTCAATTTTATCATTCCTTTACTATATCATCAAATTTACAATTTATAACCTTTTCTAAATCTTTTAATTCAACTTCAACTTGGTATCCTATTTTGCCACCACTAAATATTATTTCATAAAAATTTTTAGCCGAAATATCTATTACAACCTTAAATGATTTCTTTAAACCTATTGGAGAACATCCACCATGAACATATCCTGTTAATGGCAACAAATCTTTTTGAGGAATCATCTCTATACTTTTTTCATTAACACTTTGAGCACATTTTTTTAAATCTAATTCTTTTTCAACTGGTATCATAAATACATAATTTCGTTTAGATTTTGCAATAGTTACAAGTGTTTTAAATACTTTACTTGCATCTTCATTTAAAACTTTTGCAACTTCAACACCACTTATTGCATTTGTATCTCCATAAAAATATTCATTATATTTTATTTTCTTTTGATCTAATATTCTCATAACATTTGTTTTTTCCATAAAATCACATCCTTTTATTGCTTCTTTATATCACAAAACCAGATAATTATCAACTAATTATCTGGTTTGTATTAAGCATTACTTTTTCTGTTTTTTTCATATTTATCTAATATCAATGTAACCCATCTAATTACTGAAAATTCTGCTATTGCAAACAATGTAACAAGTATTGCAGATCTTTCTGATATTTCTTTTATTGCAAAAAAATTTGGCATTATATTAATTGTTAAAATAATTCCTAAAATACATAAAAACATAACACTTGTCCTATATTTATTTAATGGTCTAATAATCTTATATAATATTAAAAATCCTCCAGTAAAGAATAGATAACTACAAGCTGTTGTGATTTCTTTTACTCCAACATTAAATAAATCTGAAAATTTAACCATTGCTACAATTGCTAAAAAAGATGTTATTGCAGCTGGAAGTGAATTTGTAAATACTTTTCTCATAAAATTCCCATTTTGTTGTTTCTTTTGATTTTCTTCAAATGTTAATAAAAATGCTGGAATACCTATTGTAAATGCACTACCTAAAGATACTTGATTTGGTTCTAATGGATATTGCATTGCAAAAATTATTGAATATATAGAAAGTAATAATGAAAATATATTTTTGTAAGTAAATAATGATGCAGACCTTGTTATATTATTAATATTTTTTCTGCCTTCATAAACAATATTTCTCATCTTTCCAAAATCTGAATCAAGTAATACCACTTGTGCTGTTCCTCTTGCTGCATCTGATCCAGATCCAATAGCAATTGAACAGTCTGCTTCTTTCATTGCTAAAATGTCGTTTACTCCATCACCTGTCATAGCAACTTTTAATCCTTGTTCCTTTAAAGCTTTAATTATTTGTCTTTTTTGTTCTGGATTAACTCTACCAAAAACAATATATTTTTTTACTGCTTTTTGTATATCTGCATAATTCTTTAATTCTCTACAATCAATATATTTTTCATATCCTTTAATTCCTGCTTGTTTTGCAATTGATGATACAGTTATTGGATTATCTCCAGAAATAACTCTAATTTGAACATTTCTATTATCAAAAAATTCGAAAATTTCTTTTGCATTTTTTCTTATTTCATTTTTCAAACTTATAAATAAAATAGGAATTGTTTCATTATTTTTTACTTCAACAAAAGCAATTAATCTTTCGCCATTTTTTGTTCTCTTATTAACTAATTCTTCATATTCTTTATTTAATAATATTTCTGGTGCTCCAAGTTTATATGTTACATTTTCATCTATTTTTATAAAAGAAAATTTATTTTTTGAATTAAAATTTTCTTTTTCTATATTAGATAATTTTTCTGTAGAAATTCCATATAATTGTTCTTTTATAGCATCAATTGTTATGTTTTTATCTTCAATTGTATTTATATATCTTGCTAAAATTTTTAAATCTTCTTTTTTATCTATAAGACTATTTCCATTTTTATCAAATATATCTAGAACTTTCATAGTATTATTTGTAATTGTTCCAGTCTTATCAACACATAAAACATCAACTCTTGCTAAACTTTCAATACTTTTCATATCATGAAGAAGTATCTTATTTTGTGCAAGTCTCATTGAACTTAAAGCTAATGCTACAGTTGTTAATAAGTATAATCCTTCTGGAATCATTCCTAATAATGCTGAAACCATTGAATTTACACTTTCCTCATAACTACAGCCATTTACACCATAAGATCCAATAAATAATAATATTCCAATAGGAATTATTATTATTCCCGCAAATTTAACAATATTGTCAATTGCTGAAATCATCTCTGATTTTGTTTCTTTTATTTTTTTAGATTCTTTCATTATTTTAGCAGAAAAAGATTCATCACCTACATTAGTAAGTTTTACCACTGCTCTCCCAGATATAACAAAACTTCCAGACATAAGATTAGAATTTATGTTTTTTTCAATTTCATTTTGTTCTCCTGTTAATAATGATTCATTTACATATATTTTTCCTGAAACTACTTCTGCATCTGCTGGAATTTGTTTTCCAGCTTCTAAAATTATAAAATCTCCTTCAACCAAATTATCTGAATCTATCTCTTCTTCTTTTCCATCTCTAATTACTATATATTTGTTTTTGTCTAATAATGATAATTTGTCTAAAGTGATTTTTGACCTAATTTGTTGAATAATTCCTATTAAAATATTTGTTATTATAATACCTAAAAATGTTAAATTTCTATATGAATGTGATGTAATAAGTAATATAGTTAATATTAGGAAGATAAAATTAAAGTATGTAAATATATTTTTTCTTAATATTTTTAAAATACTTTCGTTTGTTTTTATTTTTACTTTATTTGATTTTCCCTGTTTTATTTTTTCTTCTACTTCTTCATGTGTTAGACCTTTTATTGTTTCCATTATATTTCTTCCCTTCATTGTTACACAAATGTATTTCTCTCCAATGATTTATTATAACACATTTTTTGGTAATTGTTTATTAATTTCTTCTTAATAACGCAAAAAAACAGATAATTGTAAAAAAGTTCATCTGTTTTTCATTAATTTTCTTTGTATAAAAAGCAATCTTTATCATGTGAATATATAACACCTATTGCTTGTAAATAAGAATATATAATTGTACTTCCTACAAATTTCATTCCTCTTTTCTGTAAGTCTTTAGATAACACATCTGATAATTGGTTTGTTGTTTTATCTGTTTCATATATAATTTGTTCTTGTGTAAATGTTTTCAAATAATTATAAAATGTTCCATATTCTTGCTGAATTTTCTTAAAGATTTTACTATTATTTATAGTAGCATTTATTTTTAGTTTATTTCTTATTATCTTCTCATTTTGCAACAATTCTTGTATTTTATCTTCTTTATAATTACAAATTTTATCTATATTAAAATTATCAAATGCTTTTATAAAATCATCTCTTTTGTTTAATACACATTCCCATGATAAACCAGCTTGAAATGATTCTAATATTAACATTTCATATAAATATTGTTCATTAAAATTTGGCTTACACCATTCTTTATCATGATATTCTATATATTTTGGATTATTTAAATTACACCATCTACATCTTTTTATCATAATGCTATACCTTTTTTTGATACCATTCCGCAAATTTTTCCATAGCAGAATAAGAGCCATCTACATCTTTTCTGTTCTCTCTTTCTTTTTCATCCATTTCTGCTAATGTTTTCTCAAAACCTTCAGGTTTAAAAATATACCATAAGTCAGACCATTTTTCTTTTCTATCTTTTCCTTGAATTTGTTTTGATAGGTTTCCTGGATGTTTTCCATAGAAATAATGTATTTCTTTTCCGTCATGATATGCTAAACATTCATTAAATGCACATTTTCTATTACTCTTATCTTCCATTAATTTTAAAATTCCTTGTATTCCTACTGTTTCTAATGAAAAATTTACAAACGCTCTTGGAAATCCATTTAATTCATCAATTCTAAAATCTGTATCTAATGCTATACATGGTCTTTTTACTATTTCATAAGCTTGTTTTACTTTTGCTGTTGCTATTTCCTTTATATCATCACTTCTAGGCTCATCTAATTCATAGTTAAATGTATTGAATTTTAAATTTTTAAAATATTTTTCAGCTGATTTTATTTTCCCTGTATTATGTGTTACAAAAATAATTTCTTTTTCCATTTTTTTCACTTCTCTTTTTATGAAACTTTTGTTCATATTTTATTATATATTTTTTTGTTTGTCAAGGAATTTTTTGATAAGTTTGACATTATATTTTTTATATGATATATAATATATTATTATTCGTTTGTAGCACTCATTAAAAAAATGGAGGTATATGTTATGAAACTCACTAATCCTGGCTTCGCAAGAGTACTTCACAAAAGATCAGACTATCATGAGCCTTTCTATCGTGTTCTTAAAGAAAAAGATATTTTTGAAAATCATTGTCATTGTTTTGATCATGGTGGTTATGGTTATACACAAGTACCTGTTCCCAAAACTGAACGTTGGATTGTTCATAAGGAAAATGAAGACAGTAAAAATAAAAAGTAAGTATCATACTATATAGCCAAAAGAAGCAAATATTACCTAAATTAAGGTTGTATTTGCTTCTTTTACATTTGTCAAACAATATTTTTACGAAAATTTGTTCTTTTTATATTGATTTGTTCTTAATTGTATGCTATACTAGTTCACATAGGAAATGATAATAAGCAGATGTGGTTTTGCCACCAATTATACGAATCATCGTAAGAGAGGTGGTGATGTTTATGGTTAAAGTAATATTATTTTTTATAATATCATTTATGTTATCTTTAACATTAAACGTTGCCTTAGCTGCAGTTCTTTACAAGAACTGGGTTGATAAGCAACTACATAAATAAAAGAAAGCTCACATCTGTAAATTTGGCGATTTAGATGTGAGTTTTTATATCTATTCGGCAAAACCACGTTTGTGGATTTGTCATTTCCTATATTTATTATACTGAGTTTTTATTTTTTTGTCAATCCAAATTTTAATTATTTACAAACTTTGTTTATCATCTTCCATATTATATTTAAGCATATTCATATTTTTTTCTATTTGCCACAATACATATTATACTAACAACAATTGCCAATAATTCTGCAACTACAACAGATAACCATATTCCATTTATTCCCCAGACTGCTGGTAATATTAAAATCATTGCAACTTGGAACAATAATGTTCTTAAGAATGATATAAGTGCTGAAATAAAACCATTATTTAAAGCTGTAAAGAATGATGATGTAAATATATTAAACCAACTTATAATATAAGATAATGAATATAATCTTATTGCATTAATAGTTATTTCCAATAATTCTTTATCATAGCTTACAAATATTTGTACAAGTTTTTATTATTGTAGATAATTCAAATTTTGTTTTTCCTAATTTTAACATTGTATCATTTTTTCTTGAAAAATATATTAATGGAATAATAGCTCCTACCGTTTGACTTGTAATTGTTGCTATTGCTGTACCTGCAACGCCTAATCTAAATACATATATAAATAGAAAATCTAATACCATATTTGTAATTCCTGCTGCAATTGATATACCAAGCCCAAATCTAGGCTTTTCTGCTACAATCATAAATGACTGAAAACTATTTTGTAAAATAAATGCTGTCATTCCAATTAAAAGTATTCTACCATAAGTTAAACAATTGCTCATCATTTCTTCTGTTGCTCCAAGCAATTTTGCGATTGGTCTTAATAATGCTATTACAATTATAGTAAATATTCCCCCTAATATTATTTCTAGATATATTAGCATCGAAAATTGTTTATTTGCTTCGTCTTTGTTTCCTTCTCCTAATGTTTTTGAAATAATCGCACTACCACCTGTTCCTATCATAAAACCTATTGTTCCTATTATCATAATTGCAGGCATTATTAAATTTATAGATGCAAATGCATTGTTTCCAACTACATTTGAAACAAATATTCCATCTACAACACCATATATAGATGTAAATACCATCATTATTATTGTTGGCAATGTAAATTTTATTAATTTTTTATATGTAAAATGTTCTGATAAATTAATTTCCACTTTCTTTTTCTCCAAACCAATTTCTTTATCTGTTAAATTTTCTTCTGAATCTGCTTTTTGTTTACAACGATTTATCTTTGATTCCATATTTGCATACACAAAAATATTTATTGGATTATATTCTTTTAAAATGCTATTAGCTCCTCTACCAACAATAATAGCATTTCCTTTTTCTGAAATATTTTTTATATATTTTTCTGACATATTTGTTTCTTTATTGTCAATAAAAAATAGCAACTAATTATTGATATAACCTCATAATAAAAATAGCAAGCCAAATATATACCATAAATATGGTGTTGTTTGACTTGCTATTTTTTTAAGTTATACCAAATGAGTCTACGCACTCATCTGACAATGTGCACTTTTAGAATAGTTTTCATTCTTCATCATCTATAGAATCTTCTATAGCATCTATTATACAAGTTAAGAAAATAATATCTTTCATTGAAATATCTGAATCTTGTTTTTTGACAATTTTATAAGAATCTACCATATCAGGCTGTTTGCTAATGTTAAACAAAATTTCACCAGTTAAAGCATTATATACATTAAATTCATAATATAATGACATAATTTCTTCTTGAGTATATCCCAGTTCGTTCTTGTTTGAATCATAAATATGGAAATTATACTTACTCAAAGAAAAGAAATCTGTAAAATATTCTTCTCCTATATATCCAGTTGTATTTCCATCTTGATCCATCAAATTAGCTAACCTATTTAGTCTTACTCCCCAACGTTTTATTTGCTTTTCTTTAGCAATTTCGTTTCCATTTGCATCTGTAAGAGTGAATATATCACCTGTAATATTTACATATTCACCAGATACACTTCCAATCTCCTTTCCATCTACGTACACATCATATGTTTTCGTTAAAGATACAAATCTTTCTTTTACATTTACTGTGGTTGCTTCTTCAATTAAAGAAGAATAATCTTCTGGTAAAGAACTTTCATCATCGTTTGTGTCCTTTATTTCAGAAGAACACCCAACAAGTAATAATATGACAACGATCGCTATTATGCTAAAAAAATACCGTTTTTTCATTAGCCTTTCTCCTATTCTATATTTTGCACACCTTTACTTAATTTTCCTCCAAAATAATTATTTTATAATTCAGTTGTACATCTATAAGGTGCAAAAAGAGTATAACAAAAATATGAATTATTATATCATATTTACATAACATTGTCAAAATTGTGTTTTTATTCATGCTTTAAATAATACTATTTTAATTTAAAGATTCATCTTTCAAATATAATTATATAGCCTTTTCACAAAAGTCCAAGCATCTAATTCTATCATCGATAAATTTAATTAAAACTTCATTATCAACTTTATTAATAAGCTTTCTCGGAAAATCACTTTGCACATAATATGACAATAAATTTTTAAATATTTCTTCGCTTTTATATTTTCTTTCTATTAACAATAATATTATTAGGTCTAATATCTCTATGTATTACCTGAAATTCATTTGGAAAATATTTGCAACCATACTTCTCCAAATAATACATCATAATTTAATTCTGCAAATTTTGGTGCTAAATCACCTAAGTTCTCTCTACCTGCTGTTTGTATTCCTCCTCATTTTTCAATATTATATAATATTTAATATCACTTTGAGCCTACTCAAAGTCAATACTTTTTATTAAAATTATGTACAAAAAATAGATAATTCAAAATGAATTACCTATTTTAAAATCTATTTTTTCAATTCATAAACAATATCTGCTCTATCACAAACATTTTGTGAATGTGTTACAATTATAATACATTTATTTTCATCTTTAGCAAGATGTTCAAAAATATTTAAAATATCATTTTCTGTATCTTTATCCAAATTTCCCGTTGGCTCATCTGCAATAATTATTTTAGGATTATATGATAAACTTCTTGCAATCGCTATTCTCTGTTGTTCTCCACCTGATAATTTTAATATTTTTCTTTTTGCTTGATTTTCTGATAACCCAACACTTTTCATTAAACTTAAAGCCTTTTCTTTTTTATTATTTACTTTAACTTTACTTATATCCATTGAAAGAATAATGTTTTCTATTGCTGTTAAACTTGGTAATAAATTATAGCTTTGAAATACTATTCCGATATCTGTATTTCTATATGTGTCTAAATTCATTTTCTTTAAATCTTTTCCATCATATAAAACTTTTCCATCTGTACATTTTTCTAATCCTGTAATAAGTGATAATAATGTTGTTTTTCCGCTTCCACTTTTTCCTTTAATCGCATACATTTTTCCTTGTTCAAACTCATAATTAACATTTTTGAAAACATAACTATCTTTTGGAGCATCTTTATATCTGTACCCAACATTTTCTAATTTTAATATACTCATAAATTATGACCTCTCTTTCAATATAGTTAGTGGTGAAAATCTTTGAATACTTATCATTGATGCCAAACTACTTACTAACATTAATGCTAATCCTATTCCTAATAATTGTGCCACAACTGTAATATCAACAACTGCATTAATTGTATCTATTGTTTGAACATTAACTGTTCCTCCAAAATTCATATCCATTGGTCCACCTTTACCAAAATTATTTGATATTTGTTCTGTTTCTTCTTGAACAGATTGTATTTCATTTTCTAATAACATATTTCCAACAGGTTTTGCCAAAAATGATCCACACACTGCTCCAATTCCTAACATTACAACACTTACTATTAAAATTTCTAATGCAAATTGAAGTGTTAATTTGAATTTACTTACACCAATTGTTCTAAATACTCCAATTTCATATTTTCTTTCTCTAATGTTTATCATATTTATTACAAATAGTACTACTGCTGATATTGCTAACATTATTAATAAAAATGTTGTTGCAAATGTTTTTACATTTTCTATAGATTTTGTTGCACTTTCTAATTCTTCTACATTTGTATTTAATGTGTAATATTCACTTAAACCTTTTTCTTTTATTTCTGTTGTAAATTTTTCTACTGAATCTTTATCTTTTAAAATAAATGTTGGTGTAATTGTTGTTACTAATGTACTATCATCTACAACTAAATTTTCTATTACTTTACTTCCTGTTATTATTTTATTTGCTAAGATTTCTCTATTAACTATTTGTGTTTTATTTAACAATAGTGTTTCTAGTAAATCTAGTTCTTTTCCGTTTATTGATATTTCATTACCATTTGCACTCATTTTTCCAGTTCTTATATCTAATTTTAAATCATCATATTCTAAAATATCTGTATTTTCAATATTTACTTTTCTTTTTAATACTACTTTTACTCTTGCTACTAGTTCTTTAATATGAAATGGTTTTGTTATATAATCATCTGCACCATTTTCTAGTCCATTTAATTTTGTCATTTATTTCTGATTTTGCTGTTAAGATTATAATTGGTGTATCTACTTTTTCTTTTCTTAAATCATTTAATATTTTGAAACCATCTTTATTGGGCAACATTATGTCTAAAAGTATTAAATCATATACATTTGTTAATGCTTCGTTTTCTCCTTCTTCTCCATCTGTTATTATATTTGTTGTAAAGTTTTCTTTTTTTAGAGTTTCTGCTATTGCATCTGCTAAACTGTATTCGTCTTCTATTATTAATATTTTCATTTTATCACCATTCTTATTTTAATATTTGAATATTGAAGTTTTATTGAAAATTGTTTATCTTTAATTCTTTGTATAAATCAATAAAATACCCCAACCATTCAAAACATTCTCCTTTTTGAATCATATCTTTAAGAACTTCTATTGTAACATACTTTGCATCAATTACTTCTCCATCATTAAATTTTAATTCATTTATATTAATATCTTTTTTTATAACATATACATCTCTAAATACATTATGCCTATCACTTTTGTCTATTTTTTCTTTTATAAATTTCAATTCCCTTTCAGAAATATTTATTCCAATTTCTTCATTAAGTTCTCTTTTAGTTGCTTGTATACTATTTTCACCACTTTGTACTAATCCACCTGTTGGCTCCCACATTCCTCCATGAACTTTATCTAACTTTCTTCTCGTTAATAATATTTCGCCTTTTGCATTTATTATCCAACATTGAATTGCTAAAATGTAGTCGCATTTATCAAGTATGGCATTTTCATTTCTTTCTATAATTTTACCTGTTTTTATTCTCTTATAATTATATACATCTAATTTTTCACTCATTATATATCATCACCTCATTATTTTATCTTTCAACTTCTTTTTCCATAAGTTTTTGTAATATTTCTCTTATATATTCTGGTTTTTTATGTTCAATTATTTCTAAACCTTCACTTATTGAAATATCTGGAACATATATTCCATATTTCAAATTAACAAATTCAGCTAAAACATGTCTATGACAGAATTGTCCTTCTTTTTCATAACACAATAAAATCGGATCTTTCTCATCTTTTAATACTTCTTCTATATCTATTTGGGATAATACTTGTTTATAATATTCTTCTATATAATATCTGTTATTTTGTTCTTCTGGTATTTTCCCTATGTTATTATGCCATATTTCCCAAAACTTTCTTTTTGGTGCTAATTGTGGTATTGATTTTCCTGTAAATCCAATACTTTTTCCTCTATCACCTGAAATTGAAATTAAGTTTCCAATTTTACATTCTTCATAATTTCCAGTAAATATTCTTTTTTTCATATAATTAATTACCCCTTTAATTTTACAAAACAAGTGAAAGCAATGCTCTCACTTGTTTTTAGATTATTCAATTTTTTTACAACATAGCTTCATAGAAACTCATTCCATCATCAGCCATTACAACAATAAATGGAATAGAAAGTCCATATATAATACTAATAATGAAACGATAAATTATACTAATCGGAAGTGTATTTATTGCAATTATAGCAAATATCATTGATAGAAAATCAATAAGTGCTATTGGCTTATATGGAATTTTATCAAAAATTCTTACAAATAATGTGTGTGCATATCTGTTTTTCCATGTAACCAATGTGTTTTCAAAATCATCAATTTTTTCCATTAATATAAATGATACAAATCCACATATTGTAGCTCCAACAATCAGTAATATATAACATGGTACTTTAGCAAGAATTGCTCCTATTGCCAATACTATATTTACAGTTCTATATGTATTAGTAAAAATTTCTTCTTTAGGGTCTAATTCCCACAAAGAACTTAAATATCCTAATATATACATACTCAAAATGTGGAATATTGTAAATGTTATATATCCTAAGATTTTTTGAGGATCAATTTGATACAAAATTCTTAAACCACAGATTAATGCTTGAATATAAAATACTTGTGCAATAAGTTCTTCTTCAATTCCAGATGAGGCATACCATTTCAAGCCAAAATAGTATTTCCGCATTAAGAAATCAAATAACCTTTTCATAATTTTGCCTCCTTAAACATTTGTTAATAGGATTTGTTATATAATTTCCTTTTAAAGGAAATTATAAGTTTAATGCTTGAATTATATCATAAAAATAAGCAGTTTTCAACTGCTTATTTTATCAAATTTTTTACCATATCACATATCAAATTAACAGCATTATCAATTCCAATTGCATCACTATTAATACAAATATCATAATTTGATGGTTCTTTCCAATCTTTTTCTGTATAATATTTATAATGATTTGCTCTTAATTTATTTATTCTAGAGATTTCTTTTTCTGCCTTTTCTTTATTCATATGATAAAATTCTGTTGCTCTTTTAACTTTATTTTCCATTGAATTGTTTATAAAGATTTTTATTGTATTTTTATTATCTTTCAAAATAAAGTCTGCACATCTTCCAACTATTATGCATGATTCTTCACTAGCAACTTTCTTTATAAATTCTGATTCTTTAATAAATAATTCATCTGCATTGTTTAATCCTACATAATATCCATTATTAAATACATCTAGAACATTTCTTTTTTGCTCATTTTCTTCAATATATTCTTCAGATAACCCTGTATCTTCTGCCATGTTTTCTATAATATTCTTATCATATAATTTTATTCCAAGTTTTTCAGCAACAAGTTTTCCTATATATCTTCCACCAGATCCATATTCTCTTGCAATTGTGATTATAACTGGTGTACTTGTATTTTTTTCTTCAATTGTTTTGATATTAGATATTTTTTCTTCAGTAGAATCTCCTTCTTTTAAGCTTCTTGTTTCTTTTACTAATAAAACAACTGCTAATATAAATGCTAATCCATCAGCAACAGGACCTGCACTTAATACTCCCATTATTCCATATATATGACTTAATATTATCATTGATGGTATTAATATAACAATTTGTCTTGAAAGTGATAATATTGCACTTTTTGTACTCTTTCCAATTGCTTGGAAGAATATTCCTGATGGTATTTGAACACCATTAAATATGCAAAGTAATAAATATGTTCTAAATGCCAAACATGCAAATTCCATATAATTTTCATCACCACTACCAAATATTAATATTAATTTATCTGGTATTGTTTGGAATAATATGAATGCTATTGCACTTATAACAACGCTTGAACCTAATACAATTTTTAAAGTTTTCTTTACTCTATCATATTTCTTAGCACCATAATTATATCCTAGTATTGGTTGACTTCCTGCTGCAATTCCTATTATTATACTATTTAATATTTGATTTATTTTCATTACAATTCCTAATACTGTAATAGGAATTTCTGCTCCATATTTACTATCTGCTCCATATTTTCCAAGTAAATTATTTTCAGCTGTCATAACACATACTATACTCATTTGTGTTATAAAACTACTGATTCCAAGCATCACAATTTTCTTGCATACATTTACTTTTAATTTTAAAGATTCTTTTGTTAATTTTATTGATTTGAATTTTTTTACATAAGCAACATTTAATATAAATGTTAATATTTGACTAATTACTGTTGCTATTGCTGCTCCTTCAACACCTTTGTGAAATACAAATATAAATATTGGATCTAATATTGTATTTAATATAGCTCCTGAAACCATGCTAAACATTGAATATTTTGGACTTCCATCTGCTCTAATTATTGAGTTTAATGTTGTTCCTATCATTGAAAAAGGAAATCCTATTGCTATTATACTTCCATAAGCCATTGCATAACTTTTTAGATTTTCTGTACATCCGAATATTTTTAAAAATTGAGGTAAAAATATTAATGTTATTGCACAAAATAATATTGAAACAATTGTTGATAACATTATTCCATTACCAATTCCTGTTTCTGCTTCTTTTTTCTTTTTCTCTCCAAGTTTTAAACTTAAATATGCTGATGCTCCATCTCCAAACATTAATGAAAATGCTAATCCTATCATTACTAATGGGAATACTACATTTGTTGCTCCATTTCCTAAATATCCAACACCTTGTCCAATAAATATTTGGTCAACTATATTATATAATGAGTTTACCAACATTGATATTATACAAGGTATTGAAAATTTTCTAATTAATTTTCCTATTTTTTCTTTTCCTAGTATGTTTTCTTCTTGTTCCATTTTTCTCCCTCTTTCTTTTTCTCTTACTGGCTTTTTTGCCAACCTATCTATTATATCGTTATTGAAATAATTTGTCAATTATATAAATTGCTTTTTTTCCAAAAAATATCCCTGAAGAAAATATATTGTACTTTCTTCAAGGACTCTCAAAAATTCTAAATTATGTTATTTACAAATTTTAGGAATTTTAATTACACTCATAATCTCTTCAAGTTTCGAATAGGTAATTCCATTCCTAAAAGGAACTTCTTTAAACACTTCTTCAAGCTTTTCGAAAAAATTTGCATAATTTTCAGATTGCATTCGTCCATGTGCTTCTTCAAAGCTAATACTTGCAATATATTCCAAAACCTTAGAATATGCAAATGTAATACTTTGAAATAGCTTACATACATCTGATTTGCAAAATTTTCCCTCAGGATCACTTTGCCATTCCAAAAATTCAATTTCTTGTACATAATCAGGATTTCCTTCAGTATACGAACACCATTCAATCTGATTAATGTTCATCATTCCCTCCAATAATTATTTGTTGTGTTTGTTTTCGGACATGTCTTAAAGGGATATCTAATGTTAAGACATGTTGTATTTTAGCACATATAATTTTAAATTTCAAGCAAATCATTTATATTAAAATAAAGTTTTTATTTTCTTTATTAAATAATGGCTTCCACCTAAACTTCTTCCATTTTCAACCATACTAATTATTAATAATTGATTATCATTTGAATCTGTTGTAAAACAATCAAACCATCCTAAAACATCTGCCTCTCCATCTTTTGATGCTTTTAACTCTGCAGTTCCTGTTTTTCCTGCTATTGTTCTTCCTGTTATTTTCATATCTTTAGCTGTTCCTTCTGGATTTTCTACAACTTGAATTAAATCTTCTTTTATTATATTTGCCGCTTCTTTACTAAAAGCATTTTTTACTAAATATTCTACATTTTTATTATCTTTTTCTATAATATATGGTTTTACCATATTTCCATCATTGTTAAATGCTGAATATATAGATGCCATTAGTATTGGATTTACTAAAATTTCTCCTTGACCATATCCACTATCTGCAAGTACTTTTTCATTTGAAATATCTTTTGAATTTGAATATTGAGATTTGGCTGTTGATATTTCAAGGTTTAAATCTTGATTAAATAATATTTTATTTAATCCATCAGTAAAATTCTTTTTTCCAATCTGTAATGCTGCTTGTGCAAAATATATATTATCTGAATGTATTAGAGCATTTTTTAAATTCTTTGGTCCACTATATGATGTTAATGTTGTTATATCAAATTCTCCCCATCCATCTTTTTTCCAACTAAGTCCATTATATGTAAATGTGTCATCAACTGATAATGTTCCTGTTGTAAGCCCTATTGCACCTGTAATTGGTTTAAATGTAGATCCTGGTATATAACTTTGTTGATATCTTACAAACATTGGCTTATTTTCATTATTATTAATTTCATTCCATTCATCTGATGTCATTCCTAAAACAAATTTGTTAGGATTATATGATGGTGTACTTACTAGTGCTAATAATTCTCCAGTATTTGGTTCCATTACAACAAAAAATCCTGCATCATTTTTTAATTCTTCATAAAGTTTTTGCTGAATAGTAGAGTCTATTGTTAATTTTATATTTTCTCCATTTTTTACATCTATTTTTGCTATTTCTGATTTTCTTTTTCCTTTTTCATCTTCAATATAAATTTCAAGACCATTATTTCCTTTTAATTGTTCTTCATATTGTTTTTCTAGTCCTGCTTTTCCTATTAAACTAGTACTTGTATATCCTTTTCCTTTGTTTTTTTCTAATTCCTCTGCTGTTATTGTTTGAACATATCCAACTAGTTGTGCTGAAGCTTCTCCTAATGGATACACTCTCGATGTTTCACTTGTAATTTTTATTCCAGATATTTGTAAAACTTTCTCTTTTATTTCTGTTTCACTTTGTTCTACCTTTTTTATAGGTACAAATGTATCATCTTTTACCCATGATGCTGAAAGTGCTTTATTTATTGTTTCTACTGAAATTCCTAAAATGTCAGATATTTGTTGAATTGTTTCTTCTTTATTTTCTGGTAATTTTCCAGGAACAATTCCTATTGATGATACCTTTCCTTCCCCAGCTAGCATTATTCCATTCTTATCATCAATTTCTCCTCTTTTTGCTTTTATTGTTTTTACTCTTACTTTGTCAGTACTATTTAACCCCGGCAAAATTAAGTTATGGCTCCATTCAATCTTATATTCTCTTTGATCGTTTTTTACTATTCTTACTGTATTTTGAAATTCTACATTTCCTGCACTTGTTTCCATTGTTTCTGTATAATTTATTTTAGATATATTTTTCTCTTCTTCTTCAACATTTGTTATTTGTATATCTAAATTTGCCATATCTATTCCACTATAAATGTTCTCATTTCTTTTTATAAAATCTTCTTTTGATATCTGAGATTTAGCTGTATCTGTAATCATTTCATACATTTCTTCATACTTTTCTTCATTTATATATGAAATATATTGGTTCCAAATATCTTCTGGAGTTGTCTTTTCTTTATTAGAAATATAATATGCTACTAATCCTCCTCCAATTAATATTGCAATAATTAAAACAATAACAATAATAATAATAATCTTTTTCTTCATACTTTTTTCCTTCCATAAAATTTACTTCATCGATATTATATCACAAATAAAATTTTTATTAAATTAAATCTTTATTAATTTAAATATCTTTTAATTTTATTTCTTTTTCTGAATGTAATTTTCCTGCTCTAGTAATAGAATTATATCCAAATTTTTGCTTTAATTCATCAACTACTTTGTCTAAATTTTCTTGTTTTTCTGTATCTTTAGAATTAAATAGTGATAATTGTTTTTCATTCTTTTCAATTAATCCATCTACTCTCATTCCTACAAGCCTTATCGCTATTCCATTAGTATACATTTCTTCTAATAGCTCTTTTGCCATTCTAAATATATCTTTGGTGTTTGATGTTGCTTCATTTAATTTTCTTTGATGTGTTTTATTTTCAAAATTGCTTGTTCTTAATTGAACATTTACTACATTTGCTAACATATTATATTTTCTTAATCTATATGTTACTTGTTCTGTTAATGCTAATAATACTTCTTCTAATTTTGATATTTCAGTTATATCAACTGGTAAAGTTGTAGAATTACCAATTCCTTTAGGATTTTCAAATTTATATTGTACTTCTGAATTGTCTATGCCATTTGCATATTCCCACATCATTATTCCATGTTTTCCAAATTTTTTTGATAATAATTCTTTATCTGTTTTGGCTAAATCTCCTATTGTTCTTATTCTCATATTTGAAAGTTTTGGAATTGTTTTTCTTCCAAGCATTAATAATTCTGAAACATTTAGTGTCCACATTTTACTTGGAATTTCATTTTCATATAATGTATGTACTCTATCTGGTTTTGTAAAGTCTGATGCCATTTTAGCTAATAATTTATTATGTGCCACTCCAACATTTACTGTAAATCCTAATTCTTCTTTTACTCTCTTTTTTATTTCATATGCTTTATTTATTAACATATCTCCACATAAATAGTTTGTCATATCTAAAAAACATTCATCTATGCTAAATCTTTCTATTTTGTCTGTATATTGAAGTAATAATTTATATAAGCTATTTGAATATTTTTTATACATATTATAGTTTCCTGGATATACCTGCAGTTGAGGACATTTCATTCTTGCTTGATATAATGTTTCTCCTGTTATAATACCAAAAATTTTTGCTTTAGGACTTTTGGCTAATACTATTCCTGCTCTTTTGGTTTCATCTCCACCTATTACTGATGGTATTTCTCTTATATCAATTTTACTTCCTTGTTTTAACATTTCTACTGCTGTCCAACTTAAAAAAGCATTATTTACATCTACATGTAATATTTGTCTTTCCATAATATCACCTGCTTATTCTTATATCGTTATTATTATAAAACATTTGTTCTTGATTGTCAATAAAAAAGAGAACTTTCTTTCGAAAATTCTCTAAAAATTATTTAGCATAATCTACTACTCTTGTTTCTCTAATTATATTAACTTTAATTTGTCCTGGATAATCCATTTCTTCTTCAATTCTCTTAGAAACATCTCTTGCTAATAATGTCATTTGATCATCTGTAATTTTCTCTGGTTTTACTATTATTCTAACTTCTCTACCAGCTTGTATTGCAAATGATTTTTCAACACCATCAAATGAATCTGCAATTGATTCAAGGTTTTCTAATCTCTTTATGTATGCTTCTAGTGTTTCTCTTCTTGCTCCTGGTCTTGACGCAGATATTGCATCAGCAGCTTGTACTAACACAGCTTCTAATGTTTGTGGTTCAACATCTCCATGATGTGCTTCTACAGCGTTTATTACAAGTGGATTTTCTTTGAATTTCTTTAAGATTTCTACACCAATTTCAACATGTGTTCCTTCCATATCATGATCTAGTGCTTTTCCAATATCATGTAATAATCCTGCTCTACGAGCTAGCTTTGCATCTAATCCAAGTTCTTCTGCCATTATTCTTGCTAAGTTTGATACTTCTATTGAATGGTTTAATACGTTTTGTCCATAACTTGTTCTATATTTTAGTTTTCCTAATAATTTTATAAGTTCTGGATTTAAACCTATAACTCCACTTTCAAGTGCTGCTCTTTCACCTTCTGAACGAATTGTTTCTGCTAATTCTTGTTTAGCTTTTTCAACCATTTCTTCAATTTTAGCTGGATGAATTCTTCCATCATCTATTAATTTTTCGAGAGCAATTCTAGCAACCTCTCTTCTTAATGGATCAAATCCTGATAAGATTACTGCTTCAGGTGTATCATCTATTATTAAATCAATTCCAGTTAATGTTTCTAAAGCTCTTATATTTCTTCCTTCTCTACCAATTATTCTTCCTTTTACATCATCAGATGGAAGTGGAACTATTGATACTGTTGTTTCAGCTGAATGATCTGCTGCACATTTTTGAATAGCATAAGCAACTATTTCTCTTCCATTTTTCAAGGCTTCGTCTTTTGCCTTTTGAGTTAAATCTCTTATTAATGCTGCTTTTTCAGATGTTATATCTTGTTCTACACTTTTTAATAATTGATCTTTGGCTTCTTCTTGTGTTAGTTTTGCAATGTCTTGAAGAACTTTCATTTGTTCTGTATACAAATTCTCAACATCTTGTTTTCTCTCATTTAGATTTTGCTCTTCTCTTTCTAAGTCTTTTTCTTTTTTCTCAAAATTATCTGAACGTCTTTCTAAATTTTCTTCCTTTTGAATAATTCTGCTTTCTTGTTTTTGAATTTCGCCTCTTCTTTCTTTAATCTCTTTATCTAGTTCATTTCTAGCATTCATAATTTCTTCTTTAGCTTTAAAGATTTCTTCTTTTTTCAAATTATCTGCTTCTATTTTTGCTAATTCTACTAGTTTTTTTGCTTCTTCTTCTGCTCCATTAATTTTTGATTCAGCAATTTTCTTTCTGATTACAACTCCAACTAGTATTCCTATTACTAATGAGATTAAGACAGCGGCGACAATGATTATAGTTTCCATAACCATACACCTCTTTCTTATTAAATTTTCAATGTTCGAATAAATATATATATACGATTTCTATTATTTTTTTATATATTTTTTCAACCTATTATATTTTATAATTATTATTGTTAACTGTCAAGGGTTTTTATTGTAAAATATGAAAAAACATTTATATTTGAAAAAAAGAAGGATATTTCCTTCTTTTTCTTACTATGCTCTTGGATGAGCTTTTTTATAAATGTTTTTTAAACTTTCATCTTGAAATTGCATATATACTTGTGTTGATAATATATCTGAATGTCCAAGCATTGTTTGAATTGATTTTAAATCTGCTCCATTTTGTAATAAATGTGTTGCAAATGAATGTCTTAATACATGTGGTGTTATGTCTTTTTCAATATGTGCTTGTTCTTTGTAATATTTTATAATTTTCCAAAATCCTTGTCTTGTTAATCTTTGACCATTAACATTTACGAATAATGCTTTTTCATTTTCGTCTTTTATCATTATATTTCTTGCATTTTCAACATAATCTTTTAGTGCTTTTAATGACATTTCTCCTAATGGCACTGTTCTTTCTTTTTTTCCATTTCTACATGTTGCAAAACCTTTTTCTAAATCTACATCTTCAACATTTAATGATATAATTTCTGTAACTCTCATTCCTGTTGCATATGCAAATTCTAGCATTGCTTTATCTCTAGTTCCTTTTAAATCGACATTTTTTGGTTGATCTAATAATAATGCTACTTCACTTGATGTTAATACACTAGGAACTCTTTTTTCTATTTTTGGTGATGAAATTCCTTCTGTTGGGTCATTTTCTACATCCTTATTTTTAACTCCATATTGGTAAAATGATCTGATTGATGCTAATCCTCTTGATATTGTTGATGATTTTTTACCTATTTCTTGCATATATGTTATGTACTCTTTAATTCCTTCGTTTGTTTCTTCTTTATATTCTTTTCCTTGTTCACTTAAATATCTTTCATATTGTTTTAAATCTCTTTCATATGATTGAAGAGTATTATTTGATACTTTTTTATCATTTTCTAAAAATCCAAAAAATAAGTTTAATTCTTCTTCCATTTCTTTCCCCACCCTAATTCAAATTGTAAATTTAACATAAATAATATACGTGTTTATGTTATATCAAATTTTCTCTAAATTGTAAATAGTTTTTCATCTATTTATCTAAAAATATTTTGCAAATAATAATATCAGTCTATATGATATTTCTATTTTTATTAAAGATGAAATAATTAAAATTATTAATATAAATATAGAAACTATACTATGTTTTAGTATTGATACTTTTATATTTTCTTTTCTTCTATCTTTTACTATTGATTTATATAATTTTATACTACTAACTCCTAAAAATAATAATGCTGGTATTAATATTAAATTTTGTAAAAATATTGTTAATAGTACAAATATTAATCCTTTTATTTTTCCTAATGTTATTACACACGCAGATATTGTATATCCTAAGCAAAATCCTCTTGCTATAATTATTCCAAAAACTATCGGAATTCCCACTATTGTTGTTCCTGCAAACCATAATATAAATACTAAAAATATATTATTTTTTATATCTGTTTTCAATTGGACTATTGTACTATTACTTTCTGATATTTTTATTTCATCAATATATGTATTTATATATTTTATAACATTTTCTTGATTTTCTGTCTGATTTATAAATAATACGCCTAAAAATAATCCTACTGAAAATAATATTATTACAAGTATATATGATTTATAATTACTGATAATCTCTTCTTTAATTATATTTAGGATTTCACTTTTTTTCTTTCGCACTTTTAATCTCCTTATTAAATAAACTTTATACATAATTTTTATTCAATAAAGATTTTTTTAGAACTTCATTTCATTTTAAATCTATTCTGCAGATACTTTTCCGTACATTCCGCCTCCGCCAGATTCTACTTTCATTTTTCCTTCTCGTGCATTTATAATATTTTTTGCAATTTTTTCTCCAACAACTGCTTCTATATCATCATTTGATAATTTATGTAAAATATTCATTTCTGTATCAAAAGCATCTAACAATTTATCAATTGTTTTTCCTCCTACTCCAGGAATAAAATTTAATGGTATTTGATAAACATATGGTGGTCTATTTTCAGGACTTTTTGATTCTTCTTTATCTTTTATTAACTCTATTCTATCAAAAACTCCAAATGTTACTTTATCACTTCCACAATTTGGGCATTTATCTACTGGTTCTTTTGTTTCAATTGTACAATCACAATTATCACAATGTGTTCTATGATATTTTCCAAGCTTTGGATCTAATCCATAGTTTACCAAAACTTTTCGACCATCTTCGTTTTTTAGTGCTTTTACTACTTCTTTAAAACTTATATCATCTACTAACATTTTATTATATTCTCTTGCTATTTTAGGAAGAGAATGTGCATCTGAATTTGTAACAAATGTCTTTCCTTCTAATTCTGAAATCATATCAGCTAAGTATGTATCTGAACTTAAGCCTAATTCTACTGCAAATATCTTATTATATTTTTCTTTAAATATATTTTCTATTCTATCTGTACAATTTCCATAATAGCTTTTAAATGGTGTAAATATATGTGCTGGTATTAGTATTCCATTATATTTTTCTACTATATCTATTAAATCATATCCTGATAGATCTGATCTTTGCGTACTTAATGTAATATTTTTTATATGATGACTCATTTCTTGTGAGAATGCTTTTATATCATTCAAATGTGGAAAGAAACATATATTATGTGCTGCTCCTTTTTTTCCATTTCTTCCTTTTTCTGATGTTTCTACTTCACTCCCCAACAATATACAAACTTTGTCTTTATAAATTATTCCACCATCTTTTAATTCATATGCTTCTCCTGTTTGAAGAAACTTTTCAATATCTTCTATTACATATGGTGATGCACAATCTATTATTCCTACTATATTTATTCCTTTTCTTTCAGCACATTCTTTTGCAATATTAGCAAAATTTAAACTTCTTGCTGCTGTAATTTTTATTGGCTTTCCATTTTCACTTCTTCCTATGTGAACATGTAAGTCTGCAAATACTTCGTACATTTTTAGTTTATGCTAGCCAAAAAGCTAGCATATCCTCCTTTTCTTTATTCTATATGTTTTAATATTTTTTCTTTTGTTTCATTTGTAAATAATGATTTATTTTCTGTTTCAACAGTTGTATTTTTCAATACTTCTACTATTTTTTGGTCGACAGTAACAGAATAATCTACAGAAAGTTTGTCCACAAATTCTGGAACATCTTTTGATTCTCTAACTAATTTTTGCAATCTTGCAAAAACAGTTGTATTTACAACACCTTGAATATATACTTTATCAAAAGTTTGTGCAAATTCTCTAAAACTTTCTAAATATCTATTATATTCATTTTTTAGGTTTCTATGTTCTAATAAAACTAATGCTTCATCTGGATTTAATCCTATTCTCTCTGGTCTATCTAGTAACATACCTCCAAATTGATCTACTAATTCTAGAATATCACTTTCAGGTTCTCTTCTTTCTTGTTCACTATATCTATTTACACCTTCACATATTTTACAGAATCTTGCATCAAATCCTAATTTTTTTAATAATTGTGCTCCTTCTATTGCATATGTTTGTACTTTTCCAATTTTCTGAGCATCATCAACTTTTTTACAATTACATAGTAAACATGCAGTTAATATTAAATTATGATCTAATCTTATTTTAGTATACTTTAAAAACATTCTTGCTATTTCAGTTTTAAATATTGTTGCTTTATCAAAATTAATTCCTAACTTAGGCGCTAAAAAATATATTATTTCTTCCTTAGCTATTAAGTCTTCTTCATTTAAAATATATTCTGCAAATTCTTCCATCCTTTGTTTCTCCTTTTTATTAATTATTGCATAAAGAATTTATTAAATTCTTCTTCATTTATCTTTTCTTTTGCTATTAACTCTGCAGCTATTGCATGTAATAGATCCATATTTTGTAATAAAATTTGTTGAGCACTTTTATATGCCGTGTCTATAAGTTTTTTTACTTCTTGACCTATTATATCTTCCATATTATTTCCTAATAATTGATATTCATAATTTCCATCACTACTCTTTAAACATATAGGGCCAACAACATCACTCATTCCATATACAGTAACCATATTTTTAGCAATTTCTGTTGCTACTTCTATATCATTACTTGCTCCTGTTGAAATATCATCTAAAACTATTTTTTCAGCAGCTCTTCCTCCAAGTAATGCTATCAATTTTTCTTCCATTTCTGTTTTGGAAATAAATGATTTATCTTCGTCTGATTTATACATTGTATATCCACCAGCTACGCCTCTTGGAACAATTGATATTTCTTTTACTGCTGTTTGTGTTGGTAAAAATTGACTTACAATTGCATGTCCAGCTTCATGATATGCAGTTAATTTTTTGTCTTTGTCTGAAATTTTTCTACTTGTTTTTTCTAGACCAACTGTAACTTTTTTTACTGCTTCATCTAAATCATCATTTGTTATTGCATTATGTTGATTTTTGGTTGCAATTATTGCCGCTTCATTTAAAATATTAGCAAGTTCAGCTCCTGTAAATCCAGCTGTATCTTCTGCAATACTGTGTAATGAAACATCATTAGCTAATTTTTTATCCTTTGAATGGATTTTTAAGATTTCTTCTCTTCCAGCTATATCTGGTGCAGGTATTGTTATTTGTCTATCAAATCTTCCTGGTCTTAATAATGCTTTATCAAGCATTTCTGGTCTATTTGTTGCTGCTAAAACTATAATTGTTTCTTCTGATGAAAATCCATCCATTTCAACTAATAATTGATTTAATGTTTGGTTGTTTTCTGTTTCTGCACCACTATTACTTGTTCTTCTTGAACCAATTGCATCTATTTCATCAATAAAAACTATACATGGTGAAATCTTTCTTGCTTTTTCAAATAATTTTCTAACTCTTGAAGCTCCTAGACCTGCAAACATTTCAATAAATTCTGATCCACTCATAGATATAAACGGAACATCTGCTTCACCCGCAATTGCTTTTGCTATTAATGTTTTTCCAGTTCCTGGTTTTCCATATAGTAAAACTCCCTTTGGAATTTTTGCTCCCATTTCAGTAAATCTTTTTGGCTCTTTTAAGAATTCTACAATTTCTTTTAATTCTGCCTTTTCTTCATCTAATCCTGCAATATCATCAAATGTAATTTTTGTTTTTCTTTCTGTTTCTTCATAAACTTGCCCTTTATCACCTAAACCTTGCATTTTATAAATCATTATAAATAGTGCGACCATTATTGCTGTTGGCAATATTGAAAAGAAATATGATGGAATTTGTGAAATTACACTTCTTGTTTTTTGTTCTAATTTTATTTCATTTCCTTCAAGCGTTTGACTTTGAATTAATTCCATAAATACTTGGGTATTTGGTATTATTGCTTTTTTTTCTTCTTCTTCATCTTTTAGTTTTACTTTTAATGTTGTACTTCCAACTGTCATTTCAATTTTTTCTACATTTTTATTTTGAATTTCTTTTACTAATTCTGTATATGCAAGAACTTTATCATCTTGTTCATCATCATTTGTTTGTCGTTTTACTATTAATACTATTGATACAACAATTAGTGCAATTAATAAAATTGTTAATATTACTAATTTTATTATATCTAATTTTTTGTTTTCTTCCTTTTTCTTGTCTTCTTTCATTTTAATAACCCTTTCTAAAATTCCGTACTATACATATTCCTCTATATTTTCATTATGCCTCAGAGCCATCTGGTTCTTGATCATTAGGTGCATCCTTATTTTCATCATCTGTTTTATCTTCATTTTTTGGTTCTTTTTCTTCTTTAGATTCTGGTTCTTTATTATCTTCTTGTTCTTTTATTTCTTCCCTTACTTTTTCTTGTTCTTTTTTTATTTTTTCTACTTCTTCCAATTTCTTTAATAAATCATCTTTCAATAAGAAAATTACTGCTGCTAAATAAATATATGCAATTGTTATATATGCAACCTGGAAATAACTTATAGTAAATGTTGTAAAATAATTTACTATAATATATAACATATTTAATATCATTGGTAATGTTAATGCATATACAGCCATATTATAAATTGCAACAAACCTTATTCTAATTCTTGTTATCATAGTTGTTAACCAACCAAATGCTGCAATTTCTAATGCATCTATTAATGTGATCATAATTTCAACTAATAATAACGAAATGAATGATGATATCATATATTTTCCATAGAAATTATTCATTTTTGAACTACGCATATATTCTATTAATTGTGTTTTGCTAAATGATTTAACATCATTTCCAGCATAATTTTGAACAAAATCTTTATATGTATATGGACTTATTTTTGTATCTATATTATCAACTTTTGTTCTCATTACAATTTGATTTTTAAAGAAGTATATTGTAACTCCTGTTGCATCATTTTCTGCTTCAAATTTTTCTTTTTCTTCATCACTCTCTAGTAATGGATTTATAATAATTCTATTTATTCCATCATATTGGATATTATCAATTATTATTGGTTCTTCTGTATCCATTTGAATATGACCATCTTCATAAGAAAACTCTGGTATATTTTGTTCTATATATTCTGATAAATTGAATACGACTTTTTTCATTTCAATAAATGAACTGATTGTCATGAATACTGTTATAAATGCACACATCATAGCCAAATATTTTAATGCTCTTCCAAGGCCTTCTGTTGCCATTTCTGGATATTTTTCAAATTTTGTTATTGAATACCATACTTTTTTAAAAAAGTTAATATTGACAACTCGATATTTTTCATCTTCTTTTTCTTCCATTTTTATAAACTCCTTTTTCAAAATATATTTATAACTTAAATATATTTTCTTTCAATCTTACTATCTACCAACATTGGACTTACTTCAAACATTACTTCATCTCCAATGTTAATATTCTTTCCAGTTATATCAACTGTTACATGAAACATTCCAAGTCTTCCAAGAACTTTGAACTTTTCTCCATTTATTTTCACAAAAATTTGTTGCTGCTTAAATGCATTTTTTATATCTCTTACTATATATCTTATCTTATCTCTTTTTCTAAACATATCTTTATCAACTATTACATTGAATCCATCTGCATATCCACATGGAACTACAGCAACTTTTGTTTCTTTTTTTGTTTGATATGAATTTGAATATCCTATATTATACCCTTTAGGTAATGTTTTTATTTCTGCAACATTAGATTTTAATATTCCAACTCTTTGAAATCCCCATGTGTTTGGAATTGATAATCTTCCTAAAAGAGCAGACCCTATCCTTACTGCATTTAAATACATATTTGTAAATCTAAGAAATGCAGATGAATTACATATATGTAGCATTCCTGTATCAATTTTTTCTTTTTTCAATACTGCTACACAATCTATAAATCTACTAAATTGTTCTTGTGCTTCTTTTCCGTTTCCAAAAAACGCTAATGAAAAGTGTGAAAATGTTCCTTCTATTTGTATATTATTCCACTGTTTAATATTTTCTACCATTTTTTCTTTTTCATTATATATAAATCCATATCTTCCAAATCCAGTATCTATTTTTAGATGAACTCTTGCTTTTTTATTTTGTGCTAATTCATTTACTGCATCTCCTGCTTCTTTAGATCCTATTGTTAAAATAATATTTTTATCCAACATTTTTTGAATATCTTCTTTTACAGCTGTAGATGACATCATTAATATATCTTCTTTTATTCCACCTCTTCTTAATTCTAAAGCTTCTTCAACTGTTGCAACTGCAAACATTTTTACACCATTATCAGCAAGAAATTTTGAATATTGAACTAAATCTAATCCATATCCATTTCCTTTTACAACTGCTATTAATTTTACTTTTTCTCCATTATCATTTTTTCCATTTTTATTTATTATATTATTAATTATTTTTAAATTGTTTTTTATTTTACTTTTTTCTACTAATAGCTCTTTCAATATTTTTCTTCCTCTCGATTATTAATTGCACATTTATTTTTTGAATTTCGTCTTTAATCCTCTTAAATTTCTGAATGTTTTTTCCGAAAATTTATATAAAGAATAAGTAAATGGTTTAAATGGAATATAAACTTCCCCTACAAATTCTGTAAATGTTGCTCCAAATCCTTTTTTAAATCTATATAATCCATATTGTGGGTGATTTTCATCTACAACTCCTGAAACTCCTCTAAAGTCATACACATCATCTTTTCTTGCTATTGCCATCTTTATCATTTCCCATTGTAATAAATAATTTGGCATTAAATTTCTATGTTCATTACTACTAGCACCATATAAATACCATGTTTTATTACCATAGAAAATTGGTATTACTCCTGATATTGGCTTTCCATCATGATATGCCATTAATAATTTCATATGTTCTGGAGCCATTTCATCATACATTTTCTCAAAATATGATAATGGTCTTATTATAAATCCATCTCTTGCTCCTGTTTCAACCATTATTTTATGAAAATCTTTTAAATCCTCTCTTGTTCCTTCTTTTACTTCAACACCTTTTTTTATTGCCAAACGCACATTATATCTTGTTTTTGAATGAAATCCTGCAAAAATTTCGTCTTCTGTTTTATTTTTTATATCTAGTCTAAATACATATCTTGGTTGAATTTCTTCTCTAAAATTTTTGGCATCATCTTTTATTTTATATCCTAAACTTGTTACTATCTTTCTATATTCTTCATCACTACTTAAAATATCTGGTTCTGCTTTATATACAATTGCTTTATATTTTTTTGCTAATTCTTTGATTCCATCTGTTAGTTGTTTCATTACAGATATATCATGTATATCACATGTTGGTCCTCTTGACGAATACATTATATTTCCAAAGATAGGTATTTTTCTTATTAAAATACTTACTGCTCCGATTATTTTTCCACTTTCATCTTCTGCTAATACTATTTCATTTATCCAATTTCCTTTTACTTTTGCCCATTCTGGTGATTGTTGAAAATTACACCTTTCATGTTTTTCTAAAAATTCTTTATATGCTTGTCTATCTTTCTCATCTGTTACTATTCTCATTTTGTTTTACTCGTATAATTTATTTTATTATACGAATTTCTCCTTTCTTTCTGACTTATTTTATATTATTTATATTTATTTTTTTCCATGATTATTGTACACTAAATATATTATTTTTACAAGTTATTTTATAATAAATGAAGAAAAAACTCATAGGTATAATTCTTTATTAGAATATATCTATGAGTTTTTTTAATCTATCATTTCTATTTTTTCTATAACTGGTTGATTTTCTTTTAATACTGTACCATTATCATCTTCTATTTTTACATCTTCACATATTTTGTCTACAATTTCGATTCCACTTGTTACTTTTCCAAATGCAGCATAGGCTCCATCTAATCCAGTATAATCTTTATGCATTATAAAAAATTGTGAACTAGCACTATTATAAGCCATCGATCTTGCCATCGAAATTACACCTCTAGTATGAGAAAGTGTATTCTTTACACCATTTTGTGCAAATTCACCTTTTATATTTTCATCACTTCCACCAGTTCCATTACCATTTGGATCTCCACCTTGAATCATAAATCCTGATATGATTCTATGAAATGTTAATCCATTATAAAAACCTTTATTTACCAATTTTGCAAAATTTGCAACTGTAATTGGTGCAATATCTGCATATAATTCTACATTTATTGTTCCATAATCTTTTATCGTTATTTGCGCATGATGTGTTCCTTTTGAATATTTATCTTCATCTTGATTTATATTTTCTTTTTTTGAATTATTTATTATCATTGCAATAATTCCTCCTATTATTATAATTCCAATTATTATTCCTATAATTATATACCTTTTTTTCATTATGTTCTCACCTCCAATAAATTTTAAAAAATTTATTTTGGCTGGGGCACTGTGATTCGAACACAGGAATGTCGGAGTCAGAGTCCGATGCCTTACCACTTGGCGATGCCCCAATATGAATTAATTCATACTTATATTAGCACAATTAATTTTAATTTGCAATAACTAATAGACATTTTTTATACAATTATCAATGTTCTAAAAAGTGGATATAATTTTAAAATTTATATCCACTTAATTCACTTTCAATTTTTATGTAATTTTCGAATTTTTCTTCCATTATATCATTAAAACTTTTACAATGTGTTTTATATTTTAAATGACAAAATTCGTGTGCTATCACATATTCAATTGTTTCTCTTTTGAATTGTATAATTTCAGGTGAAATTATGATTTCTTTTTTTGATGTACATTTTGCAATTTCACCATCTAATTGTTCTATAAAATAATCTTCTGGTGCAATTCCTAGCATTAATCTTATTTTTTCCATTATATTGTCTATTTCTTTTTTAACTATTTGTTCATACATTTTATTTATTGACATTTTTAAAATTTGTTTGTTTCCTATTTTTCTATATTTATTTGGTAATATTATTTTTATCTCATAATTTTCTTCTATATTTAATTCTGGAGTATCAATATTTGAATATACAACTTTTAAATCATAATTTTTTCCAAATATTTTTACAGATTGCATATTTGAACTTTGTTGTTGATATTCATTTATTTTACTTAAAATCCAATTTTTCTTTTCTTCAACTACTGCTTGAATTTTATTTTGCGTAAAATACCAAGGTGCATTTACAATAACTTCACCATTTTGAATTGTTATATACATATCTCTATTTGTTGCCTTATTTACTGTGTATGTTATTACATTGTTTCTTTTTCCAAATATACTCATCTTAAATTCCTCCTTATTTGAACTTCTGTTCGTTTTCTTGTTGATGCTATTTTATATCTTATTTGACAAATTGTCAATACTATTTTAAAAATTTTCGAACATTTTTTCGTAGTAACTAAATTAATCATTTTTTCAGCATTTCTGTAGTTCCTTAATCATAATATTTTTATAAAAGAATATTTTTGTACTAAAAGTTGGAGGTCTCTATTATGTATAAATTCAAAATAGTAAAATTAAAAAATTTTATTTTACCTTTTATATTAGTTTTTTTTACTATATGTCTTGTCGTTTTTTCTAATTCTAATTTAAAAGCTGCCAAAAATGGTTTAGTTTTATGGGCCAATTCTGTTGTTCCTTCTTTATTTCCTTTTTTTGTTGCTACTGAATTACTTTCTTATACAAATTTTACATATTATTTAGGAAAATTATTAAATAAATTTATGAAACCATTTTTTAACATTAGAGGTGAAGGAAGTTTTGCCTTTATTATGGGAATTTTAAGTGGCTACCCTATGGGAGCTAAAATTGCAGCTAATTTTAGACAAAATAATATTTGTTCTAAAGTAGAATGTGAGCGTTTGCTTAGCTTTACAAATAATTCTGGTCCTTTATTTATAATTGGAAGTGTTGGAATAAGTTTATTTGGAAATTCTACTATTGGTTTTTTACTACTTTTCACTCACTTACTTGCATCTATTTCTGTTGGCTTTTTATTTCGTTTTTGGAAGAAAAATGATTCTAAAAATTTTATTAGTAGTTCATCAAATATTAAAAACAGAACTATAAAATTATCTAGTTTGGGAGAAATTATTGGAAATAGTATTAAAAGTTCAATAAATACTATTTTAATGATTGGTGGCTTTGTTGTTTTGTTTTCTGTTATACTTTCTATTTTAAAAACAAGTAATTTACTTAATATATCTTGTTATTTTATGAAACCTATATTTAATTTTTTTAGAATTCCTCAAACATTTTATTCTGGTTTTATATCTGGAATTATAGAATTAACCAATGGGCTAAATATAATTTGTAATATTCCTGAAAAAAATATTTCTATAAATATAATTATTGCTTCTTTCCTTCTTGGTCTCGGTGGCATTTCTGTCTTGCTTCAAGTTTGGAGTTGTATTTCTAAAACAGATTTATCTATTACACCATATATCTTAGGAAAGATTTTACAAGCTTGTTTTTCTGCATTATATACTTGGATATTTATAAACATTGTGCCATTTTTGAATTTTAATTTATAAAAAATCCATAGTTGATATTATTTCAACTATGGATTTTTCCTTTCATTCCAAATAATTATTTAGGATTATATTTATTATAGATAGCATACACCTCTTCTTCACTAAGTACTTCTTTTTGCAAAAGATTTTGAGCAATTTCTTCTAACATTGTTTTGTTTTGGAGCAAATATTCCTTTGTTCTCTTGTAGAACAAATTCATGAGATCTACACTTCTGTTAAGAAGCCGATTGTTCAAATCAGATCCTGCTAATTGTTCTAAACTAAGACATGAAACAGGAGCAATTCCTATTTTTTCATCAAAACAAAATTCAGTTAAATACTGCTTTACAAGCTTTGTTGTCTTTTCAAGATCTCCTTTCGCTCCACTAGTAGGCGAATTAAAGAACACATCTTCTGCAACTCTACCAGCAAGACTTATCATAATTTCTATTTCAAAATCCTGCTTGGTCATTTTTCCATATTCATTCAAAGGATATGTTGCGACACGTCCAAAAAAATCTTGCGTAGGAATTATGGAAATATCTCGTATTCTCTTGATTTGGGAAAGAAAAACACAAATTGCATGACCCGCTTCATGATATGCAGTTGCTTTCTTTTCTATAAATGTTCTGTTAATTCTTAGTGGAACTGCTTCATCACAATTTATTTGAGCCTCACAAAAATCTTTGCTTAAAACATTTTTATGATGTTTTTGTTCAGCAATTTCTATTGCCATATTCATAATTTTTATAATTTCTAACGTAGAGGCTCCAATAAGTTTTTTGGCTAATTTCTTCACACTTACGCTTGGATCAACTCTTTTCTTATTGCAACAATATTCAATAATTTGCATTCTATTATCAAAATCTGGTAGAAACATGCTAACAAACATTTCAAAATGTTTAGGACGTTTTAAAGAAGAACTGATTTCTTTAATATTTCTAGTTGTTGCAATAACTAACACATGATCTCTTTTGTTCATTTCATATGCTAATTGTGCAATAATCCTTTCATTATTTTTGTTTTCTTTTCCCATCACATCAAATTCATCAATAAAAATAATACAAGATTCTTTTGCTCTTGCTGCTAAAAACAAGTGCTTTATATCTTTTGCATTATTTATTTCTGAACCAGAAATCATAATAAAAGGTAATTTGCTTTCAGCAATAAATGCTTTGGCAATTAATGTTTTTCCAGTTCCTTTCGGCCCATCAATAAGAATTCCTTTAGGAATTCTTTGTCTTAATCTACATTTTGAAGTACTCCGTAATTCTAATAATCGTATTATTTTTGCCAAATCAGATTTTTGACTTTCATACCCAATAATGTCATTAAAACTTACTTTCATTTTTGCATCTATTTTAAATGCAATTCCCCAAAAGTATCCCATAATAATTTGACCTAGTCTCCATACAATTTTTTGCATAAAATGCCTCCTATAATAAATTTTCAAAGTTCGTACATTATTATTATATCATATTTTACATAATATTACAAGTGATGTTTTGTTCTCTACTACAAAACCCTTATAATTAGATTTCTCTAATTACAAGGGCATTTTTTAATAATCTTTTATTCTTTCTTTTAAATCATCAAAATTAATCAATTTCCAAGACCAATTTTGATCACTTTCAACTCCTGGCACATTAATTCTAGAATTTTCATCAAGTCCTAAAATATCTTGAACCATTATTATTGGCATTTTTGCCTTACATTTTGATAAATATTGCATAATGCCAATATTTATATTTATATCATAACATTCATTCTTTCTTAAAAATTCTTTTAATTTCCATTTATGTTCATCATCTAAAGTTTTATACCAACCATATATTGTATTACAATCATGATTTCCAGGAAAAACTAGTACATTTTCAGCTTCATTATCTCTATCATACAAATTATCTAAATCTATAGTAAATTGTAATATTTTCTGCCTTGTAAATCCATAATGTTCTCTTAATTTTATTGTTTCTTCTCTTATTTCCCCTAAATCTTCTATTATAAAGTTTTCAATATTTACATTTTTCTCTTTAAATAATTCATCAAAAAATCCATAACTTAGTCCATCTACATATGTTCCTTCTTTACCTGTTTTTCCAAATGGTATTCTGAAAAATGAATCATATCCTCTAAAATAATCTATTCTTACTTTATCGAATAACTTTAAATGATACTTAAATCTTTTTACTAAATATTGATAATTATCTTTTTTTATATTTTCTACATTATATACAGGGCTATTCCATTTTTGACCGTTTTCATTGAAATAGTCTGGAGGAGTTCCAGCTTCAAATGTAAACTTTCCATTTTCCATTTCAAAATATTCTGAATGGTATTTAGTTTCAACTGATTCAAATACTGGATATACTGGCATATCTCCAATAATTTGAACATTTTTAGAATTAGCATAATATTTCAATTCCATCCATTGCTTATATAATATATATTGCAAAAATAAATAATAGTCTTTTTCATTTCCTGTTTTTTGGCTCATAAATTCTGCATATTCATTTATTTCTTGCAATATTATAAATTCATAATATTCATTATTAGGTCTAAAATTTCTATATGCTTCTTTATAATATTTTTCTTTAAAATTATCATATATTACTCTATCTTTATTTTCTCTTGTCTCTGCATTTTGTATTAGTTTTTCTTCTTTTAATTTGTCTACTGAAATATAATCTTCTTCCAATGCATAATAACTTACTGGAGAATATGGGTGTTTATCACATTCGTTTATTGGTAATATCTCCCAGTATTTTATATTATTTTCACTTAATATATCTATAAACTGATATGCTTCATATCCAAAGTCTCCTATTCCATATTTACTTGGAAGTGAAAAAATTGGAAGTAAAATTCCTTTTTCTTTCATATTCTTTTGTTCCTTTCTTTTTTTGCTTTTGCTTAAAATAATTATATATTAATAAGTTTATTTTTTCAATAGATACATATTAATAATTTTTCTAACTTTATCATAAAAAACCAAGCAAAATTCTATTAAAGAATCTTACTTGGTCTTTTTTATTTACAACTCAACAGTCATAATTAAGTTGCCATCTTGATCATAAACATCTTCGAAAGTCTCCTGATATCCATACAAATCTTTACTTGTATATTTTGCATAGGAATAATAACCATTTCCAGAGATTTTGTCATATTGAATTGGAATGATTTCTTTAAAGCCATAGAATTCAGCATTTTCAAAATCAACTCCTACATATTTAAACACTCCCCATTGACCATTTTTTCTAATCATAACAATCAATTCATCAGAATCATCTATAACTCTGATTTCCTGGCATTTAAGATGATGAATTTCTTTTGCTTTCAAATTATATTCAACATATTCATTATCCCTATCTATTTTGTGAAATATAATGCTAGTATAATCTTCCCATACAATATCATTTTCTTCATCAAAAGAAAAATCTGTCACCTTTATTCCATTTAAATCATAAATTTGAAAACATCCTGAACTACTATAAATTTTTATATAATTCTCATCTTCAAATTCAAATCTATATCCTTCAATTTTAGTTTTAAACTCTCCATTAAAATTAAATATCCATAAAGTCTCATTATTAGGATATAGCAGACTAGAACCAATGGCATAACGCATTTGTCGTACTTGAAATATACGGAAAACACTTTCACATATTACTTTACCATTATAATCAAAGATTTGCCATTCAGGATCATAATAATAACTACCTTTTATCATAACAGCAATCCATTTTTCAGTTGTCTTAAAACAATCTGTTAACCTTTTTTCAATTAAAGTTGTTACTATATGATTTCCGTTTGATGAATAAAACCTGAATTTACCTGTATTAAATTCTTCAACTATCAATACCTTAGAGAACTTATAAAGTCTTTCTCTTTCTTTAATCTCTAAGCCATTGTATTTAAAAACTTTTTCTTCACCTTCTTCTGCTTTATTTCCTATAAGCATTTTTAATAACTCATCACTAATACCTCTTGCCATAACATTTCCATCTTGAGTTACAACTGTCCAACCATCTCTTTCTTTTATCATCATATTCCAATGAATTCCAAACCAATAACAGTTTGTTCTAAGAATCATCTGTAAACTTTGGTTATCTTTATAATTGGATTTAGGAATAGTTCCTAACAACTTATTATTTGATATATTATAAATCTTAATTTCACCACACTTGTTTTTTTCAATCAAATAATGTTCAGAAATCCAAATTCTTGTTCCAACTTCAAAATTGTTTTTGTAAGAATCAGATTGACTAGAAACAACTACTCTTTCTCTAAATCCTTTATAAAACTTACTTGTACTACTAGATTGTAAAATGCGTTTAATTGCACCTACGATATATTTTCCTTCAGCTTTATATTTCTGAATAACTTTTCCTTCATAATTCTTAATATAGTAGCTGTCTTTTGATAATACAATAAAAGCCTCTTTACCAAATAAAGTATTTTTTAATAAGCTATCCACATCTTTAAATCCAAATACTTCACTTATTTTTTCTCCTTCCGTGTTATATATATCAGCTTTTGTATCATTATTTCTAAGGAGAATTGTATAATTTCCAGAAACAATAACACTTTCTTCAATTGCCAAAACAGGTATGTTGATTTTTGCCATGATGTTTGTTCCTTTCTGTCTTGATATTTATGTTTTTCTATAAGGCTTCTTGAGCCTCATCTTGGCTATTATATCATGTATTTTATGTAAAATCAATTAATTTATTAAATTTGGTAATGAACTCAAAGTAAAAAGCGAATCTAAGATTTTCTATCAAATAAAAATTTTAAGAAAATCTAAGACTCGCCATATTTATCTAGTACAGAAAATCCTCCTACAAGGAGAACTTTCCTACTATATAAAAAA
>ENA-ORNP01000256-ORNP01000256.1-human-gut-metagenome-genome-assembly--contig:-NODE-256-length-64242-cov-55.698927_pt1 | contig 64242 bp, 107 predicted proteins | sample MGYA00242119_ERZ509030 | MGnify/ENA primary metagenome ERZ509030 (study PRJEB26280, sample SAMEA2338708) | human gut metagenome | biome: human gut; feature: human-associated habitat; material: faeces... | reverse complement strand
AAAAAAAAAAAAAAAAAAAAAAAAAAAAAAAAAAAAAAAAAAAAAAAAAAAAAAATGAAAACCAACAGACAACGAAAGGAATGCTAAAAAAATGAAATTTAAAAATCCATATTTTAATGAAGTTGAAAAAATAGAAATGATTCAAAGATGGATTTTGCTTCATAGTTATTTGTATTATGAACTTGACAATAGTATAACATCAGATGCAAATTATAATGCTAATGCACAACAACTTATTTACTTAAAAAATAAATATCCGGAAGAATTTAAAGAAACAAGATATTATCAATATTTTTATGATTTTGAATCAAGTACAGGTTTTGATTTAATTGCAAGAATAAAAGATAAGAATGATAAAGTGTTAATAAATGCTTTAAAATTGGATGCAAATATTTTAATGAATTTAAAAGAGAAAGAAAATGAATAAAATTTGATGTTGACTATTTACATTTTGGTTAAAATATGTTAAAATAAAAATATAAATAAGGAATAAATTAAGAGAGGAAAATAAATACACAAATTATTCAATGTGTATTTGACTTTATTTTTGGCTGGCTACATTTTGTCCTCCAATTACTGAAAACGAATCCGATTACTCCTTTATGATATATGATTGCGAATGTATGAACGACAACTTAACATCCTTTCAAAAATGTAGCCAGCAAATTTAGGGATATTGCCAAGTGGTAAGGCAATGGAATTTGACTCCATGATTCACAGGTTCGAATCCTGTTATCCCTGCCAATTTAAAAGTATGAATTGATAATAAAATATGCTACATTCTAAAAATATTAGTTTATTTAATTGTGACAAAGTTCTTCTATTTTATCAATTCATACTTTTTAATAAGGGCCATTAGCTCAATGGTAAGAGCAGCCGGCTCATAACCGGTTGGTTATAGGTTCAAATCCTATATGGCCCACCAAATAAGAAAATGTTAAATATTTAAATTTTAAAAAAGGAGAAAAAACTTTAAATAAAAAAATGGGGAAAAGAAATGGAAAATTTTATAGCAAAAATGAAAAAGAAGTAATGAAAAGTTATGGTTTAGATTCTACACCAATGTCAGGAGCTGGGTGGCTAATTAAAGAGGATGGGCAAAATGAACATATAATTGCTCAGTTAAAATCAACAGATTCAAATAGCTATAGAATAAGTTTAGATGATATTGATAAGCTTGAATATCATGCATTGGTTGAAAACAAAATACCATTATTCATTATAGAATTTTTACAAAGAAATGAAAGATATTTTGTTATAAGACCTGAAGATTTAATGAAATTAAGTAAATATTTAAAAATAGGAGAATATAAAGAAACAAATATATTAAATGAATTAAATGTAAATGAAGAAAATATTGAAAATGATAAAATAAAAAAAATAACAAGTTCTAAAAAAGCTACAAAAAAGTTTTATGAAGAGCTTGAAAATGAAAGGAAAAGAAAAAATGAAAAGTTTAGCAGCAGAAGATATGCTAATAAGAAATGATTTAAAAAATTATATTGATAAAAGTAAAATAAATTTAAAAAGAAAATTAATAATAGGAAATAAATATGCAATAAAAACAAAAGAACCAAATAAGATGTCAATATATACAAATGATAATAAATTTTTAGGTTTTATAGGAACAAATAATTGTATGTTATTATTTGAAACAAAAAATGGTTACAATATTACTTTATCAATAAAAGATATATGTTTAAATGTATCATGTATAAAAAATGAAAATGGAGAAATAATAAAATGAAAAAAGTAAAAGTGTTATTAGAAGTACAATATGATGGTCACTCAGTAAAAAGAAATACATCTATTGATTTAAAATTTAAAGCACCATATTCAGAGCTTGTGAATTGTTTAAATTTGCTACAACTTTTAAATTGTAATGTAAGATTGATAGCTAAAGTAAACAATAAAAACAAATATGAGATAGGTACTTTCTATTTAAATAATTTGTCAATAGATAGAGATGGTGAGTCAAATATAAAGTTTAACTCAGAAATTGATTATGTTGAATTGAATAATATTAATCTATTGACAGAAAAAGAAACAATAATAAAACTTTTATGTACAGGTGAAATACAAGAAGAAGACGATGAAGAATAAAAAATAAATTAAATATTGAAAAGAGGTAAAATAATTGAAAGAAGGAATATCTTATATAGCTTTAAAAAATATTTCAAAAATAATAAAAACCACAGAAGAAGAGATAAAAGAAATTTTTGATAATTCTTCTTTAATTGAGCCAATTAATTCTGATTTGGTTTTGTCAAAGAGAAATATGGCGTATAATAAAATAAAAGCTGAAATTAAAAATTTTAAAAAAGAAATAAAAAAGAAAAAAGCAGAGGAGGAATGAAATGGAAAACGGGTTTAAAATTATATCAACATGCAATATTACACAAAATAAACAACTTGTAATATCAAAGAATAAAAATGATGAAATAGTGATTGCAAAAAGATTTACAGTATTTGATGAAGGGTTTGAAAAATTTATTTATGAAAAAGGTGCTACAATTTTAAATATAGATGAATTTAAAAAGCTTATTGATAATGTAAAAGAATATTTTTTATATGAAGAAAAATAAAGAAAACCATTTACAAAAGCATTTATATGTGTTACTATTAATATAGAAAAATAATAAAAATCTAAAAAACCTTTAAATAAAATAAAGGTTAGAAAATGAAAAAGAAAAGAGGTATAAAATGGCTAAGAATTGGACAGTAAGTGAAGTAGTAAATGAAATTATGAGTGGAAACAAGAATGAAGTTTTCACAGATGCAGGTAAAAGATTCCCTAATGCAGTTGCATTAATTAATGGAGTAATTTGTGGACTTTCTAATGAAGATGCAAAGGAAGCATTTAAGGAATTAATGGGTGCAATGCCAGATTGGGCTACGGCAAGAAAGATTGAAGGTGCTTTTAAGGCAAAGGCTTCTGATGACGATTCTGATGAAGATGAAGAAGAGGAAAAGAAAACCACAAAGAAAGCAAGAAAGACACCTGCAAAGAAAACTAAGAAGGCTTCTGATGACGATGATGATGACGATGATGAAGAAGAGGAAGACGATTCTGACGAAGATGAGGATGATGAAGAAGAGGAAGTAAAGAAGCCTGCAAGAAAGTCTAAGAAAGCATCTGCAAAAAAGACTACAAAAAAGTCTAAGAAGGTTGAGGAAGACGACGAAGATGATGACGATGATTGGGACATCTAATCAATAGAATATAAAATGTAACCTAAAATCTCTTAAATCCCTATTTAGCCTATTTGTTGAAAACTTAATAAGTGCAACAAATAGGCTTTTATTGATATTAAAGGTTTTCAAAATGAAAATAATAGAAGTACAATATTTTAGTGAAAATGAAATAAAAGAAATGTTGTTATATAATAACTCAGCTTTAATGAAGTCATTGTTATTATTGTATGAATGTCAAACTGAAGAAGAAAAGAAGATAGGTGAATCATTCAATAAAAACAATGCTGGGTTTAACAAATATGATTCAAGTATTTTAACAAAATATTCAAAAGAATTAAAGGATAAAGGAGGTTTGTACAAATATCAAATAAAAGAATTAAGAAAAAGAATATTAAAATATAATAAACAAATTACAAAAATAATAAATAATAAAAAGGCAAAAGAAGAAGGTGTGCAATTAAAATGGGAAATATAATGAAAGATGTAAATATTGATGAAGTACCATTATTAGATTGTAGGTACAAAGAAAATAGTAAAATACTTATTAAATTATTCAATGATATGAAACCTGTAAAAAACAAAAATTTATCATATCAAAATGACTTTAAAAATGATCTTGATAATATTGAAGAATTAATGAATATGATATGTAAGAAGAAGAAAAAAGAAATATCAGCAATATCATATTTTAAAAATAAACAATATTGTATGGTGTATGATAAAAGTTTTAAATCAAAATTAATATTAGCAACAATATATTCTCATAAGTTAAATGAATTATTCTTAAAAGTATGTGTATATTGTTATTATAAATAGAAAAAAAGGTGTGTAAAGAAATGAAAAAAGGAATAAAATTAGATATATATACAGACGGTGCATGCTCAGGAAATCCTGGAAAAGGCGGTTGGTCTTTTGTGGTTACAAATGGCACAGAAAAGTTAAAATCTTTTAGTGGTGGTGAATCATCAACGACCAACAATAGAATGGAGCTTACTGCAATAGTTGAAGCATTAAAATATGTTGAAAAAATAAAAGAAAAAAATGAAAAACAAAAATTATATGTAAGAATATTTTCAGATTCTTCATATTGTGTAAATGCATTAAATCAAAGATGGATAAAGAAATGGCTAAATAATAATTGGACAACAAGCAAAGGTACTCCTGTGTTAAATAAAGATTTATGGCTTGAAATAAATAAATTTGATAAATTGATAGATTTTCAATTAATAAAAGTAAAAGGGCATTCAGGCAACATATATAATGAAGAATGTGATAAACTTGCAAAGGAAGCCATACCAAATTAATAAAAAGAAGGAGTGCCTAATATGTTTGCTCTTGTTAAATTTTATGAAAAAGATTTTGTAAATGAATATGGTGATTTAAAAAAAGCATATTTAAATTCATGTAAATGGGTATCATCAAAAGTAATGTCAAAAAATATTGATAAAGTTGTATGGAAAACAATTAAATCATCAGAAACAACCATAACTTTACAATTATTTTTTACATTGGATGTAAATGATGAAAAAAGGGAGCATTGTAAAGCATGTAAAGAGTTTCATAAATCATTCTTTATAAATGAGGAATACAATTGTAATTCATGCAAATTAAATGCTTTTTTCAATAGAATGAAAAGTAAAGAAAATGTAAGTAAAGGATACTTTAAAGAAAAAATAAAGAAAGAATAAAGGGAGGGAAAGTTTTGCCACCTAAAATGAAAAAGGTGTCTCAATACACGGAGGAAGAGCTTTTAAATTTTTCAAGAGAAGAAATGATAGATGGAATGACAGATAGAGAAGTAGCTTTTAGTGAATATTATATAAATGATTTTAATATTAAAATGGCTGCAATAAAAGCTGGCTACAAAACAATGTCAAATAAAACAATATCAAAGCTTGTAAGAAATAAACAATGTGTTATTGATTATATTGCTTGGTTAAAAGTAAGATTGTATCATAAAGCAGCAATAAGTGCAGAAGATATATTAAATGGATATGCAAAAATGGCATTTTATGATATAACTGACTACATTGAAAAAAGAGGAAATAAAATAGTTTTAAAGGATTTTGATAAAATAGACGGTCAAATAATACAAGAGATAACACAAAATGCTTCAGGTGGTATAACAATTAAGTTCCCTGATAGATTAAAAGCTTATGATAAGTTAGAGAATTATATGGACAATAACCCATATGATTGGAAGAGAAGAATGGAGGAACAAAAGCTCGAGATAATGAAGGAAAGAATTAATATTGAAAAATCAAAAGCAGGTTTAATAAATGAAATTGAGGATGATGGGTTCCTTGACGCATTGGAAAAAGCTGCATCATTGATGAATGAAAATGATATAGAAGAGGAAAACATTGAAAATAGAGCCTAATTGTATATTAATTTTTGTAATTGATAAAAATGAAAATATATTGCTTTTAAATAGAGAAAATGAACCAGCAAAAGGTACATGGTGTGGTGTCGGTGGGCATATAGAAAAAGATGAAACAATATATGATTGTGCAAAAAGAGAGCTACATGAAGAAACAGGAATAAAAACAAATAAACTTAAATTATTAGGAAAGTATGATAAAATAAAATCATATATTTTTGTGCTTATCGTAAATGATTTAAAAGAAATATACAAAAAAGACTTAATAAAAACAAAAGAAGGTATTTTATCAATAAAGAAATTAAGATGGACATTAGAAAATAATGAAGGTATAGTTGAAGAAACAAGAAATGCATTAAACTTTGTAATTAATAAGTTAGGAGGAAATAAAGATGAGTAAATTAAATTTAAGTTTAATTGTTGAAAGTGAAAATGAAACAAAAGATATTTTAATGGATATGCTAATGAATTATGATAATTTGCATATTTATAAAGTAAAGAAGCAGGAAAACATTATAAACACAGAAACAAAAGAAATAAAAAAAGGAAGCTATAAAATAAATTTTATTTTTGAAAAAGAAAGTAAAAATGCAGAAATAACATTAGAAGGAAGACCAAAAAACTTATTAAAAGCAAATACTATAGAGAGTGAAAATTAAAAGATATTTAGTAAAAAATCTATTTACAAACATTATATAATGTGTTAAAATATAAATATAAGGAAAAAGGAAAAAAATTAGTTAAAAATTTAGGAGAAAAGAAAATGACAAATTTTGAAAAATATTATGAGGAAATAGTTGAGAAAAAATATAGAGCAGTGAAAAACGGAAAACCTATATCATGTAAAAGCATTGATTGTGCAGAGTGTGAACTTTATGATGAAGGTACAGTATGTGCTTATTCATTGTTAGAATGGCTAACAGAAGAGTACGAAGAGCCGAAGCCGACGCTGGCATAACGTCAAAGGGCGTTATGCGAAGCACTTGAATATGGATATATTGCGAGGGATGAAAATGGAAAATTGTTTTGGCACAGGGAACATCCTATCAAAAGCAATTATACGTGGCATTCATCATCTCCGCGTTATCATATTGAAATTAATACTGTTTTTTCCTGATTTCCCTTTATTATATGGGAAGACGAAGAACCACACAGCGTAAAGGAAATGCTGAAGTGGGAGGTGGAAGAATAATGGGTGAATATATTAAAAGGCAGGATGCTATTGATGCTGTTTTGCATAAAAGCTATCCGAGAGAAATTGAAAGTGCATTGAAAAATATTCCTGCAATTAATGTCATACAAAAATATGCCAGAAATGTGAATGTCAATTAAATTATTTTTGAATGACGGATCATATAACTATTGTCCTAACTGTGGAAAAATAATGAAGTAGGAAAATAAAATAAGAAAAAATATAAATGTAGAAAGGTAAAGAAAATGAAAAAATTTTTAGAAATAATTACAGGTGGTATTGTAGGTATATCAATTATGTTCTTATTGTATATAGCACCAACATTATGAAGAGAATAAATAGTGGAAAATTGTCGATAGTTTATATTGATGGTGAAAAAATAAAAAGATTGCTAATTGATTCACATGAATTTAAAACAAGAAAAGAAATTGTAAAATATTTGGAACAAAAATGGGAAATAAAAATAAATAAAGAAAACTTAAAAATAAAACCATTTAGAATATTGGAGGACTAAAGAAAATGGAAGATAAAAGCAATTATGAAAAAAGTGTTGAAAAAATATTTGAAGTAATAAGTAAAACAATAAAAGAAAAGCATAGTGAATATGCAACAAATGATGATTATCATAATTTTAGATCATCCTCTATTTTATTAAATGAAACAATACCAGAAGCAATAGCAGGAATGATGGTAAAGCATACAATATCAATATATGATATGATATGTGAATATGCTGAAGGTGCAAATTTTGAATTTGAAAAATGGGAAGAAAAAATAAAAGATAATATTATATATTTAATTAATTTATATTGTTATTTGGATGAAACAGAAAATGTTTAATAATATTGAAAAATATAAGGATGAAATAAAGGAGATTTTAAATAAGAACAGAAATTTTGCTTTAATAAATGGTGAAATTAAAGATTGCATGCAAGTAGCATGTTTAAGATGTAGCTTTTTGTCAGATAGATGTGATTTGAAAAAATTAAATTGGTTATTAGAAGAAGATATAAAAGAAAGTGATGATATTAGTGTCTATTAAATTTTGTCAATAAAAGGAGAAAAATAAAATGAATACAAATTTTAAAACAATAATGAAAGAAAAATCAAGAATGTGCAAAATGTATGAAACATGTCAAGAATGTTTTTTAAATGAAAATATGGATAAATATAATTTTCAAGATTGTAATGAATATATGATATCTGATCCGGGATTGTTTTTAAATGATATGAATAAATGGATGGATGAAAATCCAAGAAAAACAAATAGTGATTTGTTTAACTATAAATTTAAAAATACTCCATGGTCAATAAAAAATGAAGATGGATTTATTAGATGCGGATATAAAACAGATTGTAAAGAATTAATTCCATGTAACGACTGCCCTTGGTGGTTTGAACCAAAGGATGCTGAATGGGATGAAAGAAAATATGAAAAGATAGCGGATGAAAAAGATAATACAGAAGAAGTTGTGGAAGCATCTAATGAATTAAATGATATTGATAATATAGAAACACAAAATGAAAGTAATGAAATAACAGAGGATGATACTGAAGATATTGTTGAAATAAAAGATGAAGATAATGAATCATGGAGTGAATAAAAATGATTGATTTAATATCTAAATATAATGATAGTTTAAACAAAATTATCAATAGTGAAGAAAAAGATATGATGAAAGTTTTTGTTGTTGAGGAATGTTCAGAGCTAATAAAAGCAATAACAAAAATGGAAAGATCAAAAGGATATTCAGACTATGTCAAATTAAGAAGTAATATAATTGAAGAAATGTCTGACGTAATCATATCAATTTTACTTTACATAAAAGAAAATAAAATAGATGAAAAAGAGTTATATGAAGAAATAGAAATAAAAATGAAAAGAAAAGTAAAGGAAATAACAATAGAATAATGTCTAATAGAATAAAGAAAAATAGAAAGAAAAAGAAATTAATAACAAACAAAGAAATTGAAAAAATAAAAGATGATGTAACAAATGAAGCAATAAGAAAAGCATTTATTTTAATGCTATGTATACCAACAATGGTGATACATGATAAGTATGCATATATTACAAAAAAGATAGATGAAAAAGGTAGAAGCAGAGAGGAAAGGTTTATTGATTTATGTCTTGATAATTATGAATGTATATTATCAGAGAATGTAGAATTAAGAGAATTAGTAAAAATATTAAAGGACGAAACAGGTGTAGATATTTCAAAAATAACATAGTTTTATATTTATAAAATAAAGTTAGTAAAAAGTTAGAAAGGAGCAATAATAATGAAATTGTTTGATAAAATATTTTATATTTGCATAGGTTTAGTAATAGGAATTGCAATATCATTAATATTTATTTTAACATTATAATTAAAAAATGAAGATAATAATAAAATATAATGATGATCATATTAAGATCAAATTCTTAAATAATATAAATTATAAAATAAAATCAGATTTGTCAAAAATTTGTGATCTTGTAACATTAGAATATAAAAGAGAACAAAATGAGATTGAAGAATTAATAGAAAATTGTAATAATATTATAGAGCAAATAAAAGATGAAAAGAAAAAGTTAAAAAAGTGGTGGAAAATAAAAAAATCAAATGAAGAGATAAAATTATTAGAAATACAAACAAAGTTAGAAATAAAAAGAATAGAATTGGCTACTATAAAAGAAAGCATAGTGAGTAAAGAAAACATAAAGAAGGAGCAATTAAAAAGAATTGAAAAATATTTAAATAAAAATAATTTTATTTTAATGGAAGAAATAAAAGGAATTAAGCAAATTTATGAATTAAAAAAAGAAGGTGAAGAAATGTATTTAGATGTGTTAAAATCATGTCCATTTTGTGGTAGCAAACCAGAAATGTTTGAAACATATCATAAAAGTATTAAGTATTATATAATATGCAAAAAATGCAATATAAAAACATATGAATATGATTATAGGTTAGATGCAATAAATACATGGAATAGAAGAATTAAAGAGAATGGGTAAATAATATAAAAGATGTGAGAAAGTAAAATAAAAAATGAAATTTGATATATTTTCAAAAAAACAATTAATAGTTCTGACATGGTGGAATGAAAAAAGTAAGTTCAAAGATAAAAAGGGAATAATATGTGACGGATCCATCAGAAGTGGCAAATCGTTAAGTATGTCCCTATCGTTTATCTTTTGGGCAATGAAAAATTTCACAGGACAGCAGTTTGGTATGTCAGGTAAAACAGTAGGAGGCTTTGAAAGAAACGTAATATTTTGGTTATTACCTATATTAAAATCAAGAGGCTATAAGGTAGAATATAAAGATAATACTTTAATAGTTAAAATAAGAGATAGTAGTACAAATGAAATAAAGTTAAATTACTTTTATGTATTTGGTGGTAGAGATGAGAGATCTTTTTCAATAATACAAGGTATGACAGCAGCAGGTTGGTACTTTGATGAAGTAGCTTTACAACCAAAGTCATTTGTAAATCAAGCAATAGGTAGATGTTCAGTAAAAGGAAATAAGTTGTGGTTTAACTGCAACCCTGATATGCCAAATCATTGGTTCAAAACTGACTTCATTGATAATAAGGATAAATTAAATATGTTACATCTCCATTTTACTATGAACGATAATCCTTCATTAGATGAAGAAATAATAAATGATTATAAAAGCAGATTTACAGGAGTATTTTATTTAAGATACATTTTAGGTCTTTGGGCATTAGCAGAAGGTATCATTTATGATATGTATAATGAAGAAATAAATACATATGAGAAAATAGATGAAAATATTAAACTAAATAGTACAAGATATTTTGCAATAGATTATGGGACAACAAATCCATTTGTGGTATTAGATATATTTGATAACTGGGAAATTGCATATCAAGAAAATGAAATATATTATGATAGTAAAAAAACAAAAAAGAGTTTACCTGATATTGAATATTTAAGTATGATAAAAGAATTAGAAAAAAAAGAAAATATACCAGTATCAAAAATAATCATAGATCCATCAGCAGAGAGTTTAAAGGTACTACTTAGAGATAATGGTTATATAGTAAAGGATGCAAATAATTCAGTATTGGAAGGAATTAAATGTACAGGGTCTGCTTTGTGGCAAGAGAAGTATAAAATAAATAAAAGAAATTGCAAAAATACTATAAAAGAAATCGGCGGATATGTATGGGATGAGAAAGCTATAAAAAGAGGAGAAGAAAAACCTATTAAAATAGACGATCATGCAATGGATGCAATGAGATATTTTATCAATACTATAATGAGAAGTAGAATATTAGGTAGAATGTAGAAAAAAGTAAAAAAAACTATTTACAAACTCATAAAGTTATAGTATAATATAAATATAAGGAAAAGGAATTAGTTAAAAAAATAGGAGGTAGAAAAATGTTTAGTATAGAAGAATTAAAATTAATAAAAGAAGAATTAAAAATAAATGAGGATAAATACTCAGAAGAAAAAATAAAATTAAGAATAGATTCATACAGTAAAAATAAATATTCTTATAAAAAGCAAGAAGAAATTGTTAAAGAAATATATAATATGGTAGATAAAAGCAATAAGTTGCATATGATAATTACAAAGTTAGATAAAGTTATAGAAGAAGAAATAATTAAAGAAAAAAAGTTAAAAGATCCTATTAAAAATATAATAAAAGAATATGAATAATTAATATTGACACAATAGTGAAATGGTGTTAAAATAATAGTGTAAGAAAGAGATAGTTAATAATTGGAGGTAAGTAAATGTATTACGATGGAAATTATTGCGAATTTACACGTTTGGATGGAGAAATAATTACACTTCCAACTTATTATTTAGAGATGGGTGAATATTTAATTAAAAATGGTTTAATAAGCTCTTTCAAGGCTTACAATGATAACAATGTAATTTTAACATCAAGTGCATGTTATGATGAGGCGCAAGCTGAATAAGGGTGAGTGTACTCACCCTTTAGAGTTAGAAAATGATAATACTTAACAAAAGAACTGATAAAATAAAAGAATAAAAAATATTCCCTGTGTTTAGCAGGGATTTTGTTATATAAAGAAATAAGTAAAATGGCTAATCACAAAAAAGATTATAATAGTATATTGAGATCTAAAAGGGAAGAAGAAAAACAAAGATCTTATTTAAAAAGAAATGTAAAAATAACAATAGAAGATGTAAAGAAATTAGAAGAACTAATACAAAAAGAAAAAGAAAATGGTGTGGAAAAAAGTATATTTAAATCAAAAGGAAATTTTATGTATATGATAAATAAACTTTTATATAATCCACATTTAATACCAAGAGAAAGACTATGTTTTAATTATGAATTTACAAATGAATCATGTAGGGGAAGATTAAGAGATGGTCGTGTAATAAGTGTTAAAATGAAAGTAGTAAATAATAAGAAAGTTTATTATATTAAAATAAATGGTAAATTGAGAGATAAAGCTGTAGGTCAAACTAAAGCTTGCGAAAAGATAAGAGATATAATAGGTTTACCGGAAGGATGGGATGATGAGCAAGGAAGTGCAAGAATCTTTACTTAAAGAAATTGAAGATATGCAGCCTATAAAGTCTACTGATTCCAAAGAAGTAATAAAAGAAAAATTAAAGAGTCAAACTGAAGTATTAAATAAATTATATACAATGGATGCTTTTCAAAATCAAATGGCAAGATTAGGGTTTGGACAACCTAATTTAAATGAAGGAGCAGATTATCCTTTAACAAGGATGAGTCAAAATTATAATTTATTTACTTCATTATATAGAAGTTCTTGGATTGTTAGAAAAATAGTTGATGTCTTCCCATCTGACATGGTAAAGAACTGGATAAAATTTAATTCTTCTTTGGATCCTGAAAAAATAAGTAAAATTAATTCAGTGATAAGAAAGACAAAAACAAAAGAAAAAATAAAAGAAGGATTAAGATGGGCAAGACTTTATGGTGGTGCAGCTGGTTTAATATTAATTGATGGTGACGAAGATTTAAGTGAACCTTTAGATTATGATGCTATAATGTTGGATGATTATAAAGGTTTGTTAATATTTGATAGATGGAATGGGATTTATCCTGACATAGAGTTAGAAGATGATATATCCGATGAAGAATATGGGTATCCTAAATATTATTCAATATCATTATCCGAAGCAAATAACAATTTAATGTTATCATACAATAAACAAGACTTAGTAAAAGTACATCATTCAAGAATAGTTAGATTTAACGGCAGAGATTTACCTTTATGGGAAAGACAAGCTGAAATGTTTTGGGGTGAGTCTGAAATTGAAATAGTTTTTGAAGAATTAAAGAAAAGAGATAATACATCAGCAAATATAGCTTCTTTAATATTCCTTGCAAATATAAGAGTATTAAAGATGAATGATTTAGGACAATTGTTAGGAGCAAGTACACAAAAGGCTCAAGAAAACCTGTATAAAGTATTACAAGCACAGAACCAATTAATGTCTAACATGGGTATATATGTTATGGACAAGGATGATGATTTTGGATCAGAACAATATAGCTTTGGTGGATTAAATGATATATATGAATCATTCATGTTAGATATTGCAGGTGCTTGTGAAATGCCAGTAACAAAGTTATTTGGTAGAGAGCCTACTGGATTTAATTCTACAGGTGAGAGTGATTTAACACAATACTATGATACATTAGAAGAAAAGCAAGAAACTTATTTGCAGCCAATAATTGATAAATTATTACCAATTATATTTATGTCTACATTAGGTGCAATACCTGAAGACTTGGATTGGGAATTTAATCCATGTATGAATGTAAATAGTAAAGATCTTGCTGATTTAGCACAATCAATGGCATCTCCTATATTTGAAGCATTTAATGCAGGGTTAATAACTAAAGAGATTGCATTAAAAGAATTAAAACAACAAAATGAAAAAACTGGAATGTGGTCAAATATAACTGATGAAGATATAAAAAATGCAAAAAATGAAGATAACTCAGGAGAATATACTAATGAAGAACAAGAATCTTTAATGAGTGAGTTAAATCCTGAACAAAATGATATGGAAGAAATATATAATGAAAATATAAATACACAAAAAGTTAGTGATTCAGGTTGGAGAGAAAGAGTGAAAGCTATACTTAGAAAAAAGGTGTATTAAAATGTATAATAATATTTATGGTATTAAAGATTGTATCAATGAAATAAATAAGGATTTATTGAGTGTAAGTAATGATATGTGTAATTTAAAGAATATGTTTAATAAAAGAATAATGACATTTGATTCTAATTTTGAAGAGAGGCAAAAGAATGCTAAAGTTTCAAATAACTTCTCAAAATTTAAAGTTGGTAGAAAAACCAAGTAGAGATATAGTTGATAATCAAATAAATTTTTTGTCAGCAAATTTTGTATTTAGTGAAGAATGGACAGATATTAAAAAGTTAGTTCAATTTACTCAAGAAAGAGGAAAAGATGGTTGGTTAGTAAACATAGATTTAGGTACATCCAATGATGTGACTATTAAAATGCCAAATAATATAAAAGCAGGAATACTAAACATTGCTTGTTATGGTGAGATTACAGAGGAAGATGAAAATGGTGTAAAAGATTTCATAAAGAAAGTAGGAACAACAAAATATAGCATCCCAATTGTTGAATCTGGTATAAATGATGAAGGCTTAGAAATTGGCATTGTTGGTGATAAGAATTATGTACATGAGCAATTACAAGCATCTAATGAATGGAGTGTAAATCATAAATTAAAAAAATATCCAAGTGTGTCAATTATAGATAGTGCAGGTACAAATGTAATAGGAGAGGTTACATATTTGGATGAAAATAGTTTGAGAATAAATTTCTCAAGTATAATGAGTGGTAAGGCATTTTTAAATTAAGAATTGGGGTGGGGGCTAAAATGATATACTTAGTAAATTTAAACTTATCAGGAAATGAATTACAAAATGCTGTAGTACAACCTGTTGGTGTATTACCAGAAAGTGCAAAAGAAGGCCAAATTGTTTATAATTCTCTTGAGAAGAATTTATATATTTACAATGGATCAGCATGGAAAGTTGTTGGAAAAGGGTATACTTTACCTGTTGCATCCACAAGTACTTTAGGTGGTATTAAGGTAGGTGAAGGGCTTGCAATAAATGATGGTGTTCTTAGTGCAACAGGTGGCGGAGTTGCTGATGCTGTAGATTGGTCAAATGTACAAAACAAACCGGAAGGTCTTGTTATAGATGAATCATATGTGCATACGGACAATAATTATACTAATGTAGAAAAGACAAAATTAAGTGGTATTCAAAATGGTGCAGAAGTAAATGTGCAAGCTGATTGGAATGAATCTTCAAGTTCATCTGATGCATACATAAAAAATAAACCAACAATCCCTTCAACAGCTTCAGAGGTAGGAGCAATACCTACAAGTGAAAAAGGGTCAAATAATGGAGTTGCTACATTAGATGGTTCAGGCAAAGTTCCTGCTGCACAATTACCTTCTTATGTAGATGATGTTGTTGAATATGATAATAAAACAGCATTTCCACAAACAGGTGAAGATGGCAAAATATATATAGCTAAGGATACCAATTTAACATATAGATGGTCAGGAACAGAATACATAGAAATTTCATCAAGTTTAGCATTAGGTGAAACAAGCTCAACTGCATATCCTGGTGATAAAGGTAAAATTGCTTATGATCATAGCCAAGTAAAAACAGGAAATCCTCATAACACAAAGTTTAGTGACTTACCTGATAAACCAAAGCTTGTTAAAATACAGGAGGATACATTACCTACAACAGTAAGTACAAAAACAGTTACAATTGCGGGAGGAAAAATATTTTCCACAATGGTGTATGATTCTGTAACTTTTGAAGAGGTAATTGTCGATAAAAAATATGATGCAACAAGAGCAAATGTTACAATCACTACAGCAGCAAATCCTACAAATGCATTGGCCATTGTTGTCTCATATATAGAAATATAATATTGATATATGTCAGAGGCTTCAGATTTAATTACAATGAATTATTTATATCTTATTACATTTTCCATTAATAAAAACAAAAGTTCATTATGGATTAATTTGAAGCCTTATTTTTATATGGTGATTGAAGATGAAAAATTTAAGCAAAATAGATGAACAAAAAGATGTTGTTGATAAGGAATATGTAGATAACTCAGTTAGTGATGTAAATCCACAAAATAAGTATTTACCACTTTCAGGTGGCACAATTGTTGGCGATTTAAGATTGACTTTATCATTTGATGGTGATATAAGACAGGTAACCATTGGTAACCTGCTGCTAAGTAGCTCTAACGAAGCAAATGTAGTGTCTTCAGATCATTCTATAATGTTGGTGAATAATTCAAACAATGCAAATAGAGCATTAGCAGTAGGTTTAGCAAATGATCCACAAAATCCTATAGGAATAATTTTTAGTAATGATTCAGTTTTTAATGAGCTTTTGGGTTGTGAAAATGGAATAAATGCTACTTATGATTTAAATATGTTAAATCATAGAATAAAAAAGGTAGCAAACCCTGTTGAAAGTAAAGATTCTGCAAATAAAGAGTATGTTGATAATAGTGTTGCAGGAAAAGCTCCAGCTTATACTTATAGCACGATAGACTTGACTGCTGGAACAAGCCAATTAGAAACAGGAAAGCTTTATTTTGTGTATGAATAAGGTGAAAATAAATGGCTAAAAATGCATATGTTGGTGTAAATAATAAGGCAAAGAAAATTAAAAATATTTATGTTGGTGTAGAAACTCAGGTTCCTGTTTATGGAAAGAAACAAATTACTTTCAGTCGTGAAAACATAAATGAGTTTTTTACGGTACAGAATAATTCAGCGTATCCGTTTGAGATAAACCCCAGCACGACCAATCAGGTTGGGTTTGTACCGGGAAACATTGGTATAAATAGTTCTACGTCACAGATCATACTTACAGCAAATCAGGAAATTGTACTCAAAAAGATTTATGCTCAATATTATACGGAACAAGCATATGACAAACTTACCATATCAATTAATAGTAGCAATATAGTTAATCAGGCTTCAGGCCGAGACACGTTTGAAACAACTGAGATTAGGACGTTAAGTGCAGGCGATAAGATAACTATGAGTTACGTAAAAGACAGTTCTAATCACCACTCCAGCGAAGCTATGACTAACATCATTATTACATGCGCACCTATTACAGTTGAAGCTATTACAGGTTATGAAACAAAACCGGTCGCCAGAAGGATAAAAAAGGCTTATGTTGGTGTGAATGGGAAAGCAAGGTTGTGCTATTCAATGGATGAAGGATATAGCAAACTAAAAAAGATAGCTCAATATAAATTAGATGATCAACCTAATGATATAACGTATGTTCCGGGTGAAGACGGTTGTTATGTTGGTACAAATAATGGTCGTGTGTATAAGTTTAATAATAATGCACAAATAGTATGGCAAAAAAGTGTATTTGATGAAATTGGCTATATAAAATCAATTAGACCATTTGATGCAGTTTATGGCCAAGTTATGGTTGGAGGAATAAAAGCTGTTACTGCAATTGAATATGATGGGTCTTATAATGAATTTGTAAAAATTATTAATGATCAAGCGAACGGAGTTTATATATCTAATCAAAGAGGTGAGGAGCATAATCGTAATTTTATTTTATATGCTATGTCAACAACAGATCATTTATACACATATAGCATAGATCAATCTTTGACCAAATATCTTGTTGAAAGAGGTTTATTGCAAAACGTAAAAGAAATAAAATGTTGTGGCTCATTTTATGTTGATCGTGGTTTTAGTGCTTATGATAGCATTAGGCATCTTATAAGTTATTATGCACATACTGGTACAAGAGAGTTTAAATTATTTAACTCAAGTGGTTCTTCCATTGGTAATGAGTTTGAATTGTCAACACAGACAACTACACCCATTACAGCAATAGGCTCATTTGGGAAGAGTGGGATTAAGTTGTTAGTCGGATATGGAAATGGATTGTTAGAATGCCTCGATGTATCCACTATACCTTATTCCGTTGTTTGGAGAAATAGAGTATCAGATCAAGGAGCAATAACATCAATTTCCGTAGGGGAAAGAATTACAATAGTATCATATAATTATGGAAAAATTAGGATATACGATACTAATACCATGAATGAGATTGAAAATGATGGAGACTATGTGAAAAGAATTACAGCCATTTCTCAAGGTGATACTAATGATCACATTGTTTATGTAATAAATGGAACTGGAGGGAGCGGAGAAACAAGTAATTCATTATGTGTATTTGAATATCAAAATTAGTGAAAACTGACGAGGTGTGCAAAATGAAAATTCTTAGTAAAATAGAAAATGCTAATGATATTCCAAGCAAAGAATTTGTTGATCAAAAGATAGTTGGTCTTACTGAGCAAGAATATGAACAACTTGAAGAAAAAAAAAAAAAGGAGTGCTCTATTGTATATATGAAGAGGAACAATAAATGTTGTATTTAAATTTTAATAAAATAAAAGATTTAACATTAAATTCAAAAATAATTAAAAAAGCTTATTTAAATAATAAATTGGTATATAAGAAAATATACTATTTTAGTTTTGATAAAGGTGGAGCAGGTTGGGATCAAGGTATTTGGTTTATTTAGCATATAAATAGAATGTATGCAACAAGATATTTAGTAACACTTGAGATAAATAAAAGATATTTTGAAATTAAAAACTTTAATAAAAATAATAAAATGATTAGAAAGTAAATCTAAGTCTTGTATGAGGTATGTAAATATGAGTAAAATTGATGACTTATTATATAAAAGATGTGGAGATCCTAAAAACACATATTATTCTGAGCAAGTAATAACTCAAAATGAATATTGTGGTGTTAAAAGATGGAATGATGCAGGATATTTAGGTGAAGGTGTTGTTGTTTGGACAACGGAAAATCATAAAGGAAATTCTTCTGAGCATGGATGTAAAACGCATGATCGTATATTTGATGCCGCACCTGCTTCAACAATTATAAATGCAAGTATTTCTTCCATTTATGATAATGAAAAAATAGAAAAATTTGAAGTTATATATCAACCGTCACATGATTCTAATGAAAGAATCAAATATGATCCGGAAGAGTTTATAAAGAAGTTTAAAATTAAGATTATAACAAGATCAATCGGCGGTGGATTCTTTGAAGATCCTGAAAAAAGTCCAATGGGAAGATTCTGGAAAGAAATGCAAGATAAGTATAACTTAATATTTTTTAATTCTTTTGGCAATAATGGAAATGAAAATAAAGATGATACCGGAGATCTTGCTATTTATGTTCAGGCATGCCATTTGGACAATAAAGGAAAGCCTGTGAGGGATTATTATTCATCAACAGGAATTTCGGATCACAATTTTATTGATTTTAGAGGATGGGATTCGGGTACTTCTTTCTCTGCTCCTTATTTAGCAGGAAAAACTGCTTTATTAATTGAAAGATATGGTGATTTAACACAAGAAGATGTCATTCAATATTGGAAAGATCATGTAGAAGACTTGGATGATGAAGGGTATGATAAATACACGGGTTTCGGATTACCAATTTTAGGTGATGTAAATGAAGAATATGTTTTTCCAAGTAAAGAAGAAAATAAAGGTGAAGATGAAATGAAAAAGTTTAAAGATGTACCAGAAAATGCATGGTATAAAGAAGCTGTAGATTATGTTGTTGAAAAAGGATATATGCAAGGTGTTAGTGAAGATGAATTTAAACCTGATTCACCTTTAACAAGGGCACAATTAGCACAAGTTTTGTATAATTTAGAAAAATAAGGAGAAGAAATGGCTGGTATTAATGAATTTTTAATTTTTGATGAGAACAACCAAAATACATTAAGTAATGAATCATATTCGATTGATACACAAAGGCTTAATGGAGTAGGGGGGGCATAGCAAGATCTAATTTATATAATAAAGCTATGAGGCAAGCTACAATGTTAAGTTTTACTTTAGGGCAAATCATATCTGAAAATGATGGAAATGCTACAGAGAATGCACAAGAATTAAAAGAAAGCATTAAAAATAAAGTATTAAACTCACAATATATAGGTGTGTCTAACGAAGTAAATAGTAAATTAAGTGTTAATAATGTAGATAAAGCATTAATTAAATTAAGTCAAAATAATGAAGAGGTAGCGGACAATAGTTTACATATTATAACTATACAAGAGTGGAAGAGCTGGAGCATTACTGTAAATGAGTTAAAACAAAAATGGGAAAATGATGCTTATGATTTATCTAAAATCCCAACTGATAGAGGAAAAATATTTAATTTGATTTTTGATACAGAGGTAAGTTGTGATTTTAGATGTGGTGACGCTGGCTTTTTTCGTTTTTATGGATACAAAGAAAGTACTAATACATATGAAAGTTTATACAGTGAATACAAATACCCAGATGATGGTGAAAATGGTGTAATAAATTTTAGCACAACAACAATATGGAATAATGCTGGAACAGCATTTGTGTTTTATAGTGAAACTTCTAGCCAAAGAAATATAATTGTTGATTATATTGGAAATAAAAATACAATAAAGAAAATAACTTTTGATAGCAGCAGTACAGGTCGTACAACCAAACCAACAAAAATTAGAACAAGAGTAAGAGCTGTAGTTGTTGGGTGAATAAAGGGAGGTGATAATTTTGCCAGGTATTAATGAGTTTCTTGTTTTTAATGAAAATAAAAATAATACTTTAGAAAATGAAACTTACTCAACAGATAAGCAAAGAATTGATGGATTACAAGCAGGTGTAGCAAGATCAAATTTGCAAAATAAGTTTCAAAGAAATGTTTCAGTGATGACAGCAACTTTTGGTAAAATAATTGCAGATAGAGGTATGAATGCAATAGAAGAAGTTGACGAATTAGAGGAAGCATTAAAATCTACCTTTGGAAATGCAGGTGGATGGAATGTAACTTTAATTAATTTTAATGTTAGTGATTGGATTGTAGATGATACCTTGAAGAAGTATGTTTGTACTAAAACTATAAACGGTATTACTTCTGATGAAGAAGAACAATTGATTATAACAATTCCAAAGATTGAGACCATGGATTTATTTATGAAGTTTGGAATAACAAGCTATAGTCAATCAGTAAATACATTAAAATTTAAATGCAAAAGAAAGCCAAATAAATTAGTAAAATGCTATATAGCATATTGTTATTTAAAGTGAGGTAAATAAGATGTTATTAAATCCATTAGGTATGTACTCCTCAGGTGGTACAATTGAGGGGGGGCTCTGGAGGAGCTAAAGAACTTTAAAGAAATATATACCGAATTAGAAATTGATAGTTTTACAGAGCCTTCAAATATAAAAAATGTACAAATGACAGATGTATTAGATATACAAGGCTCTGGAGCATTATTTGCTTGTTTCTCTAATGGCCAAGGAAGCTCTGAGTATAATGATTATGTTATAACTAAAATTACAATTGATAATGAAATTGTGCTACATTCTTGTAATAAATTTTATAATGGCTTTACTTATTCTCAAGGGTTAGGAATAGTTTTTGGTAACACCAATAACTTTTTAAAAATATATAGTGTTGATAATGTAGGTCCAGGTGGTAGAGGTGAAATAAAATGGGGCACAATTAATAATTGGGATAAAAGTTGTACAAAGAAAGTGGATGAATATTTTATAAATGTAACAGACATTCCTATAGTATTTAATGATTCGATAAAAATACAAACTTATTCATTTTGTGAAAGTGAACCAAGAAAGAAAAAATATGATGTTTATGTAAGATATAAACTGGATGAATAAATTGGGAGGAAGCAAAATGAATATAATAAATCAATATGAAAAAGATGGATATATTTTTATTGAGTATGATAATGGTACAATTGTAAAAGAGATGAAGCAAATAAAAAATAATGATAAGGTTATATTACCTTTGTCAGAGTCTGAAGTTGCAATGCTTGATACCTCTGTAAATGTAGAGTATCTTGTTTGCCTCTCAGATTTAAATATATAAACTATCTATTTTTTTAAGGAGGTATTTATTATGACGTATGAAAGATGCAAGAAATTAATTCAGACTGGTAATTATGAGCAGGAAGATATGCTAAAGAAACTTGATGTATTTCTTTTAGCTGACAGAATTACAACTGAGCAATACAATGAGCTTACAGGCATGATGCAAAAGAAAGAATAAATTCTCTTATATGGGAGGGAAATATGGCTGGGATAAATGAGTTTATGATATTTGATGAAAATAATCAAAATTCAATGACAAATGAAACTTATAGCACAGATGAACAAAGATTAAATGGTGTAGCTTCAGGTATAGCAAGAAGTTCACTTTATAATAAAGCGTTAAGACAAGCAACAAAAATGTCAAAAGAACTTGGATTATTTTTGTCACAAAAAGGTAATGATGTAACAGAAGATAGTGATATTGCAGGAATGCTTCAGGGGGCAATATCAAAAGACGGACTTGGTCTTAGTGAGTATTTGTATATGACAGATGCAGGAATAAGATCAAAAGATGACTGGAATTATGTGAGCGAGTGCAACCCAGGATATGCTTTTTTTGATTCATCTAATTATTTTATTTTTAATGGCTCAACTAATTCAGAAATTTCAAAAAAAGCTACCACAGTTATTTCAAATAAATCAAATATTATTTGTGCTAAGATTTTTAGTAAGCTTACAGAAAAATATATGATTATTTCAAGTAGTGATGGTGGTAAGACTTGGGTTAAAAGAATTGAAAGTGATGATCCTATGATGCTTTTGTATGATGAAAGAAAAGATTATTTTTATGCAATAACATCAGAATCAACACATAGAAAATCAACAAATGGAACAAATTGGAAAACTGCTGCATCTTCGCCAAGTTATTCAAAGAACTCGTCAAGAGCAAAATACATACAATATTGTTATGCAGCAAATAATGTTGTTATATACACATGTAGTATTGCTTCTAATGGAATAAATGAAATATACATTTCTTTGGACGGCGGAAATAGTTTTGAAAGTGGTACAATAGGAAGTGATTTTATTGGTGGTTTTAGATTAAGAGATGGCTATTTTTATAGCAATACAAATAATAAATGGTATAAATATCACAGTTTGTCAAATGATAATAATTTAATTAGTGGTGAAACTACAACTATATATGTTTCAGGTGCAGGTCAAAATCCAAAAAATGCATCTTGGACAAGTATAAATATTGACACAGAAGTGAAACAGCCTATTGCATTCTTTTTTGATATAAAAAAGCATAATTCTTCAGAAAATGTTGTTGGTTGCATTGGCCTCAATGGGTATGTGTACATAATTAGCTCCAATAATAGCTTTCAAAGAAAAACATTTTCTTATGTAAATACTCATGGTGAAGGCATTGCTGGTACGAAAATGATTCTTTATAGAGATAGTGGTATGACAACACGTGAAGTTCCTTATGTAATAAGAGATGGAAATAATGAGTATATTTCATTTGGAAATAATTTATATTATTTTTCTTCGAATACAATATATCAAGTAGGTAATAGTGGGTCAGGTGAAGAGTTTGACCAAATACCATATGAGTCAATAAATCCATATTATGCAGTAGCATTCTATTTTAATTATAAAGTATTATTAGAAAATAAAATGAGATGTATGTTTTATGGTTCAATTTTTGAAAAAGGCACGTATCAAAAGTATGCAATGAGAACTACAAGTAATGATAAAAAGTTATCACTTGGTAAAATGTTTATATTTGAGGAATTTTATGTATCATTAAGTAGTTATGATGCAACAATTGCTTGTAATGGAGCACCAATAATTGGTTTGGTGTCAACAATATATGACGCATATGGAAAACCTGAATTGTATACTAAAGGTATTTTGAGGAAAATTGAAACAAGTGCCAGTGTACAACCGAATAATTATTATATGTTTTCAGAGAATAAAATAATGAGAATTGTAAGTTCTGATACTTATAAAGAAGAAAATGCAACCTTTTCTTTAATAGAAATTATGTCATAAGTAAATAAGAAAATAGGATGTGAAAAATATGTATATAATAAATAAAATTAATATGTCACTTCAAACCTGGAGTTATGATTATGTTCCGGAAAATTATATGATTTTTCCAAATAAGTTTTTGGAAGTATACTTCATGAGTGGAAAGAAATTTTCTGGCATTGTAAAACTTACATATAATGAAGATGAAACAGAGATAATAGATGTAAAATGGGATGAAGAAAGATATCAAAAGTTGCTTGAAAGTTATGTTGAGGAAGAGGATGATTTAAAAACTTTTGATGATATAGTAAAAGAAAATGCATTGTTAAAAGCTCAAGTGGAAGCATTAAGTCAAAATCAGGAGTTTCTTGAAGATTGCTTAATTGAAGTTGGTCAAGTTATTTATGCTTAATATGATAAAAGAAAAGAGGTAATTAAAATGATGGCAATGTTATTTGCAACAAAAGTTATTCTTGGTAAAATTAGTTATAGTGAAGTGCCAAATAAGTTAAGAGATCAAGTTGATGCTATTTTAATTGAGAATGGTGTGTCTGATTTGATAGAGAGGTAATTAAATTATGATGAAGGAAATTGCTAATAGAAATATTTTTGTTAAGAATGCAGAAGAAATTAGAGACATTTGTGCCAAGCAATATGTAGATATTGGTGTAGCTCTTGATATGTATATTGCAAATAACAAGATAGAAAGAAATGAAGAAATAATGAAACAATATCAAGAATTTAGAGAGTTATGTAGAAAGCATGCTTTAAATGATATTGTTGAAATGTTAAGATAAAAATAAGTTAAATAAAAAGTACCCTGTAACAAATTATTGGGTACTTTTTTAATATTTTATATTATCATAGTTGCAAAGAATAAAAGAGGTGTGAAATTATGGATAATTTAAAAGTGTCAAAGGAAACATTAGTAAGAACAATAGTCTTAATAATTGCTTTAATTAATTCAATTTTGACAATGTGTAATATTAATCCCCTACCATTTAGTGATGAACAAATATATCAAGGTGTTTCCGCAATTGTAGCAGTTATTGCAACATTATGGGCATGGTGGAAAAATAATAGTTTTACAAAAGAAGCTATTGAAGCTGATGAATATAAGAAAAAAATAAAAGAAAAATAAAAAAAACTATTTACAAACACTCTACATTGTGTTAGAATATAAATATAAAGGAAAAGGAAAAATTAGGAAATAAACTTAGGTAAATAAAAAATAGGAGGTTTATGATGTATATTAATTTTGAAGATAGAAATTACATAGCTTATGAGGAAAATGGAACATTAATTATTTGTTTTGGTGATTTAAGAATATGTAAAAGATATTTAAAGTTTTTAGAAGAAAAGAAGGAAACATTCTCTAATATAGTAAGAATAGATGGTAGAGCTACTTTTGCTACAAATTGTAAAATTATGAGACACGTTAAGAAAAATAATATCTCAAAGTGCATTATATTAGTTGGTGGAAAGAGAAGACATAGAACAGAAGGAACAAGAAATTTGGTTTGTTGGAATTAGTGAAGCAATTGATGAATGTAAAAATATTTGATATATTATTTAAATAGATATAAAAAATGAATGGGAGAAGAAATAAATGCCATATAAAAGTGAAGCACAAAGACGATTCTTTAATTCTGAGAAAGGAAAAGAAGTAGTAGGTAAAAAGAATGTAGAAAAGTTTAACAAAGAAAGTAAAGGTTTAAAGCTTCCTGAAAAAGTAAAAGAGAAAGATGAAACATTAGGTGAATATATAAAATCAAGTTTTGATGAATGTAAAGATAAAGATGAAATGTTAAAAAGGAGAATTGCAACTATGGGAAAAGCTAATGATACTAATATGAAAATTTTAAAAGCACTTGACAGTATTGAGAAGGTGCTGTTAAAAATGAATGATAGAAAAAGATTGTCAAGAAATGCTGAAATGTATGTTTTAGGAATTCATGATGAATTTAAGTTAGGACATGCAAAGGTGGCGGAAAACCTTTATAGACAAGCTATGCAAGATCCTGAAATTTCTGATGACGAATTTAAAGAAATAGAAAAAGAATATTTTGAATTAAAAAAGATCTATAAATAAGATTGTTTAAAAAAATGAAAAAGAAAAAATTTGATGTTTCAAATAGAGTAGAACAAAAATATACAACATTATTAAATAAGTTATTAAAACCAATAAAAAAAGAAGCTCTTAAATATGTAAATGATAAAAGTAAATTTAAAAAAGTTTTAGAAAATGCTGCAAAGTCAAGAACTTATAAGAAAAAAGCAAAAGAAATTGTAAAGACTATTTCAACTATGATTTATGAAAGTAATTCAAAAAGTTGGAGAGAGGCAGCAAGAAAAAGTAGTAGAGGAAAAGAAATAAAGCAAAATATAGAAAAAGAAATTGAAGGTAATGTTAAAAAAAGAATGGATGAATTATTTAAATATAATGTATTATTAATTGAAACATTACCTTCAAAAATATCAGAAAATGTTATAAATCATATAAATACAGAATCTTTTAAAGGAAAAAGAGCAGAAGATATATCAAAAGAAATAAAAAGATTTTTTCCTGAAAATACAAAAGCAAATGCTAAATTAATAGCAAGAACTGAAACAAGTAAATTTAGTTCAGCATTGACACAAGCGAGATCAGAAGACCTTGGAATTTATTGGTATGTTTGGAGGACCTCAGAAGATGTATCAGTGAGAAGTTCTCATAAGGTAATGGAAAATGTATTAATAAATTATAAGCATCCAGCATCACCAGAGAGTCTTGATAAAAGACATAAATATAAAAAGATACCATTACCATATCATGCAGGAAATATATACAATTGTAGATGCTATCAAGAACCTTTGGTTGATTTAAATGATGTAAGATGGCCACATAAAGTGTATAACTGGAAAACAAAAAACATAGAAATGATGACATTGGGTAAATTTAAAGAATTTAATGGGTATAAATAGATTTTAGTAAAAACCTTAAAATTTAATAAAATCTATTTACAAATATTGATTTTTGTGTTAAAATATAAATATAAGGAAGGAAATAAAAATTAGTTAAAAATTTAGGAGGTAAAATTATGTATAGATTGGAAGTAAAATTAGGAAGAAAGTGGAAATTAGGTTTGAATGTTTATGAAACATTTGAAGAAGCAAATGAAAGAGCTGAATATATGAAGCTTGTTGGGCATAAAGTCAGAATAATTGAAGATTGGGTAAAATAAAAGAAAAAAGAGGAGTGAAAGAAAAATGATTAATATTAACTCTGTAACAAATGTATTTAAAACAATGGATGCTGAAATAGGAAAGAAAAGAAAATATATTGCAGGTTTTGTTCCTGATAAAAATGCTGATAAAAGTTCAGTATTTGCAAAATATAAATTTTTTGAGTTTGAAAGTGAGTCAGCAGCTGGAACAAATAAAAATTATGAAGATGCTATTAAAAAGGCAAGAGCATTATATGGTTCAAAAGTTGCAAATGAAATTAAAATTGATGTTATAAGATTAGCTTAAAATAAAAATGAGAAGTTAAGAAATGCTTGATTATGCTAAAATAATAAATGTTTTTGTAAGAGATGCTAAATTTGAATATGAAAATGGAAAAAATCATTTTATAAAAAGGAAAAAGAGAAATGATATTCCAAAAGATATGGGTTTAAGTAAATATTTTAAAGAATCAGAAAGTAGATCTTTAAAAGATATTGATGGGAGAAAAGTAAGAGCATATACTTCAAATAATAGGACAGTTAAAAATGATGGATAATGGACAACTGTTTATGTTGGTGGCAAAAGAGGAAAGCTTATTTCTTCATATCCCCAAACAAAAGAAAGATTTGAAAATGTTATGAAAAGGGATAGAGGCATAGAGATATATAAAGAATAGAAAAGAGGTAGAGAAAATGAAATTAAGATTTATTATGAATAAAATTTTATTTTTAATTTGCATTGTACCAAATTATATTGAGTATAGAATGTTGCTAAAAGAAGGTTGTGTTCAAAAAGGTTTTTTTAAAGGTTTTTTTTGAAGACTATAATGGTGTAGGATTTGAAGATGAGGTTTGTTAAATGATATTATTAAATACAATAGCCGGTGATATTATTGGTTCAAAATATGAATTTAGCAATATTCATATCAAAGAATTTGAATTATTTCAAGATGATATGCATTATACTGATGATACAGTGTTAACTATTGCAACAATTGATGCATTGTTGGAAATAAATAAAAGATACACAGAAGAAAGCTATGAGCTTGAAAAAGATATAGATGAAAAACTTATATCCATTTTTAAAGAAAAATATTATGAATATGGAAATAAATATAATAATATTAATTTAGCATATGGTGCAAACTTTTTAAAGTGGTTATCATTTCAATATAAAAAAGCATATCCATATAATAGTTTTGGAAATGGTTCAGCAATGAGAGTTTCACCAATTGCATGGTATTCAAAAACTTTAAAAGAAGCAAGGTTGTTAGCAAAATGTTCTGCTTTTGTAACACATAATCATACACTTGGTATAAAAGGTGCAGTTGACATTACTGAATCAATATTTAAATTATTAAATTATAATGCAGATAAAGATGACATAATAAAGGAATGCAAATATATTGTTCCAAGTAATATTTCAAAAGTATTATTTGATGAAACTTGTGAAGGAACAATACCATATGCTTATAAATGTTTTGTTGACTCCGAATCAACTGAAGATGCTATAAGAAATGCTATAAGTTGTGGAGGGGATTCTGATACTTTAGGTATAATTACTGCTTCATTAGCTGAAGCATATTATCCAGAGGATGAGGAAATATCAAAAAATGTATTAAGATATTTGGAAAAAGAATTTATTTTAAAAATAAATGAGTTTAATAATGTTGTAGCAAAAAGGTGATGGTATGCTAAATGATATTGTAAAAGTATTTGATGGTGGAGAAGGATCAGGTCATTTTAATCATGTAGGAATACCAAAACATAAAGGTGGTTCTGCAAGAAGTGGAAAATTTAAAAGTGAGCAAAATAAACAATTTAAAGAAGGCCATATAGAAACAAAAGGTAAAAGTAGAAAAGCAAAGATAAGAAAAAGAATAAAAGGTGCAACAAGTGATGAAGTTGAAAGGTATTCAAAGTCATTAGAAGCATACACAGGTATATTTTATGATGATATAAAGAAAGCTTATAGAAATAAGTATTCGGGCAAAAAAGTTGATAAAGGCTTTGAAAAATATTCGAATGATCTGGATGATTTTATTTATAGATCAGAAAAATATGAAGGTACAATCTATAGAGGATTAAGTCTTACAGAAGATGATGCTTCAGAAATTATACAAAATTTAAAAAAAGGTAAGACAATGGATATGCAAGGTGTATCAAGTTGGAGCTCAAACAGAAATATTTCTATTAGCTTTGCAGACACAAAGGATAAAGAAAAAGAAATATGTTTATTATTTAATGTTGAGAATAAATCAGGAACTTCAATAAGAGAATTGTCTGAATTTCCAATAGAAGATGAAGTTCTGCATCCAACAACATCAAGGTATATTTTAAAGGATAAAAATTTTAAAGTAAAAACTTTATCGAGCGGAAAAAGATTAATAGAAGTAAATTTAAAAGAGGTATAAAAATGGCAAAAGGTTTAAGTTTATATGAAAAGTGGAAGAAAGATAGTGAGTATGAAAATCCTGTAGGTTTTTCTGAACAAAAAATGAATAAAACAAGTGATGAAAAAATATTAGGAATGATTGACAAATTGGATGAACTTGAAGATAAAATAAATAATAATAAAGTTTCAAAAAAAGAAATAAAGAAAATAAAAAAAAATGTAGATGAAATGATTGAAGAATTAAATGTTTTGAATGAAAATGAAATAGAAAATAAATTAGATGAAGGTCTACCGTCTGAGTCAGGTAAATATAATGGTATGAATTATGAGGAAATTTTGTCAAGAGCTTTACAAATGGAAAATGACGCTGTTGAAATTAATTTGATGTTATTAGAAATTGCACCTGATGAAGACAGAAAAAAGTTTGTAGAAATAGCAAATGATGAAAATGATCATAGTTTAATATATCAAGGAATTATTAATAGATTACAGGGTACAAGTAAATAAAGGTGAGAAACTATGAACAATAAAGAAAAAATAGTAAAATTATTAAATATAAAATATGATACATATAAAGAAATATTAGAGAGAAATTATGAATTAAAGTTTAAAAATTATTTTGAAAAATATGAAAATATCTTAGATGTAATTAAAGCAAGAGAAAGACTTAACAAGTCAAAATTAAAAAATAGAGAATTATTTGAAGAATTTTTAGAAGTTATAAGGTATGTAGATTATAATAGTATAGATAAAAAAGAAAGAAATGAATTAATAAGACAATATGAAGATAAGTTTAGAGAAAATATAAAAGAAATAAATAAAAATCAATATATAATTTTTAATGAATTTTTAATAAAACATGAAAAAATAAAAAGTGATAAAAATTGTAAATAGGTAAGGTGATATTCATGGTAAGTATAAGAAGCCCAAACTTTACTATTTACAATTTTTATTAATTGTATTAAAATATAATTAAAGTGAGGGTGATAATGAATTGGCTAAAGCACATTTTGGTTCAAAGATAAGTCCTAATATGAAACGTACTCCTGAAGATTTTTTAATTTGTTATAATGTGCCAATAGCAAGAACAGGGGTACAAAAATATTTAGGAAAAGAGTTAGGGTTGGATGATAGAGCTGACGAAATAATAAAAGTATATAGAACAGAGGAAGAAGTTTTTAATCCAAAGACAATAGCTTCATTTGAAGGAAAAGTATTTGTTGATGAGCATCCAAATGACTGGGTAACACCTTTGAATTTTCAAACATATGGGAAGGGCACAATAACTAATGTTAGAAGAGGCGTCGGAAGAGATAGTGATTTATTGCTGGCAGACATTATAGTTTATAATTTAGCACAAATAGAGGAAATAGAGAGCAAGCAAAAAAGAGAAGTATCTTGTGGGTATGAATGTGAATATGTGCCTTATAAAGATGGGTATGCTCAAAAAAATATTATAGGTAATCATGTGGCTCTTGTAAATGCAGGAAGAGCAGGAAGTAGAGTTGCTATAAAAGATAATAAGATAAATGAATTAAAGGGAGGTAACAAAAAAATGGGTGAAAATAAAACCTATAGAATACCAAGAAGACAAAAGACTTCTGAGTTTCTTCAGGCTGTTGGTTTAAAGCATGTTGCAATGGATGCTGATCCTGAAGATATTATGGATGCTATGTATGATCTTGTTGAAGAGAAAAAGGTTGAGGATGAAGAAAAAGAAGTTCAACCTGCATCTCAGATAAAGAGTGAAGAAGAAAAGATGAATAATGATGAAGATGTGAAGGAAGTAAAGGAAGCTTTATCAAGTGTAAAGGATGCTCTTTATTCTATTTTAGCTTCAAATTATACAAAGGATGAGGAAGCTGAAGAAAATGAGGAAGGCATGGAATCACTTGATGAATTAGAAGAAGAATTAGAAGAAGAAGTTGAGGATGCTGAAATTGATGAGATTGAATCAATTGAAGAACCGGCTGAAGAAATGAATAAGGATGAAGATTATGAATTGGATGAGGTTGAAAAGACAAAGGATTCTGCAATAGAATTAATGAGAGTTTTAAAACCTATTATTGCTTATATTCCAAATAAAAAGGAAAGAAAGAGAGTATCTGACAATTTAGCAAAAGTTCTTAAAAACCAGGTAAAAGATGCTAAAGCAAAGAAGAAAAATTCTTCTGTATATTCAAAGATTGTAAGCGGAAGAGCAAGTGATAGTGCATATAAAAATACTAATGAAGATATAGGTGCAAAGATTGCCGAAATGTACAATCCACATTATAAGAAGGAGGTAAAATAATATGCCAGGTGCAGTTATTGGAAAAGCTTTAAATTTAGGATATATTGGTAAGATATCAAGAGATGGAGATGCAATTGTAATCAATAGAATTGTTTCCGGTGAAAGTGAAGCAATTGATTTTGGTGCAGCTGTATTTTTAAATGATGATAATACTGTAAGAAATGTTACAGTTACAGGCGAACAGGGTTCAGAAACATCCACTGATACAATTGATAAGTTTGTAGGTATTGCTGTGGCTGAAGTTGTTCAAGCTACAGAGTATACACAGCAGGCTTCTGCATATTTAAAGAATAAGGGTTGTGATATTCTTGTAAGAGGTTCTATAATTGTTGAGATGGGTACAGGTACACCTAAAGCAGGTGGAAAAGTATACTTTAATTTTGCAACAGGTAAGTTTGATGCCACAGATCCATCTACAAAAGGTTTTGCTATTCCAGCAAGATTTACAACAGGTTATGTTGATGGTAAAGGTGGAGTAGAAATTACAATTCTTGAAAGAAATCTTATTTAAATAATAAAAAGGATGGAGGTAAATAAATGTTTCACGGAAACAATCAAATAAAAAGAGTATTTGATAATGCTCCTGTAGTAAGAATGTCTGATAGTGCAATTGCTTCAGGATTAGCATTTTTAAATGGAGAACTTGAAAAGAGAGATCCAAAGCTTTATGAGCCACTCACTTCTGTAACATGGATGAGAGATATTGTCGCTGATACAGGTGGTGGTTGGAGTGAATACACTTCAAATTATTTTGTTGATTATGCCACCACAGGTAGTGGAACATCTGGAATAGTAGGCGGTCAGACGAATGACATTCCAATGATGCAAGCAAATATCACAAAAGATAACTACAAGGTGTTCTCGTGGGCTAATATTCTTAGAGTTCCATTTGTGGATAATGAACTTTTGAAGACTGTTGGAAGAAGCCTTGATGATATTCTTGATAAGGGTATTAAATTAAATTGGAATAAAGATCTTGACACAATGACATATGAAGGATATGATTCATTAGATATTCATGGTCTTGTAAATCATCCGCTTGTAGAAAATGAAATGGCACAAGCAGGTGCAGAAGGTGCTACTGAATGGAAGAAGAAGACTCCTGATGAAATTCTTGAAGATATTAATAGTGTTGTTGTTGAAACGTGGGAAGACTCTGAATATGATTTAACTGGCATGGCAAATCATATTCTTATTGACCCATCTAATTATGCTTACATTGTAACAAGAAAAGTTTCTGAAGCTGGTAATATTTCAATACTTCAATATATACTTGAAAATAATATTGCAAAGAATCAGGGAAGAGATCTTATGATTTATCCTTGTAGATGGTGTACAGGTGCAGGTGCAAGTGACAAGAATAGAATGGTTGCTTATGTAAATGAAAAGGAAAAGGTCAGAATAGACATTCCTGTAATGCTTGGAAGAGTAATGACTCAGCCTGATGTACAGCAAATGGCATATCTTACAGCATATGCAGGCCAAATTGGTCAGGTTAAGATTATGTACTATGAAACAATTAGATATAAGGATGGCATTTAATAAACTTTAAATTTAGAAATACTGAGGTGGTTTGAAATATAATCACCTCTTTATCAAATTATGTAAAAGGAGAAAAGATTAATGAAAACAGGGCAGGTACAAATTTTTAGTAATCAAACAACAGTGTTTAATCATCCAAAAGATTATAATACAAAATTTAAGGTAAGAGCATTTGAATTTAGTTATGCACCTGATTGGGTGTTAGATTCAGCTATGTATAAGGCATTAGAAAAGTCTAAGAAGATTAAGCTTATTGGTAGCAGGGCTGATGTTGCTGAAATTGAAATGAATGGAAAAGTTAAATCAAATGAAATAGATAAAGCATTAGATAGCAATGAAGAAGTTGTGAAGAAGAATGTGGAAGAAATTAATGTAGATGATAATGAGCTTCAAACATATCATGAAAAATCAAGTAAGGAACTTTATAATCTTTGTTTAGAAAAAGGTATACAAGTTGAAAGTAAAAAGCCAAAGGAATATTATATTAATAAGTTAATTGGTTAAGATATAAATGTGGGGGATTTTTTAGATGAGTTATGACAAATATGTATTTAATGATATTGGTTTAATAAGCACAGCCACTAATATAAAGAAAAGTGAAAATCCCCCATTTAAGATAGAAGATTTTTTTGCTATTTATCCACAATTTCAAGGACTTGAAGAATTACCAGATAGAATAGTCAAAATGTACATTGATTTTGCTAATGAAGTGGTAAATGTAGAGAGATGGGGAAAGCAATGGGTATTAGGTATGTGTCTATTTGTGGCACATTTTTGTACAGTATATTTGATGGCTTATTTGGATTCAAATGTTGAAGCTGCTGCTGTAATTTCTTCAGGCCAATCAAAAGGTTTGGTAAGCTCTAAGTCAGTAGGTGATGTATCTGTCTCATATGATTTTTCATTAGCAATGCAAAATGTTGAAGGATGGGGTCAATTTAATTTAACAACATTTGGGAATCAATTTGTGTCAATATCAAAATTAATGTCTAAAGGTGGAATGTGGGTGTTATGATATGTCTATTGAAAGTGAAATAAAAAATAGTGCATCAAATATGATAAATTCAATAGGCTTAGAAGTAGATAAGAAAGTGAAAAACTTTACTGAAGGCAATGCTTTAAGATCTCTTGCTTTTGGTGAAATTAATGTAAAAGAATATATTGATTTAAGAAAGAAAGTAGATGAAATAGAAGGGTATGATTTGCTTGTTGGTATACCTGATGAAAATTCAGGAAGAAGTAAGAATGGAATAAGCAATGCAGAGTTGGCATATATACATACTCATGGTGTTGATAAAAAAATAGTAAGACAAAATATACAAAAGCAAATAAATGATGGAATGAATTTTAGTGACGCAAGAGAAAGAGCTCACCAAATGTATTTAATGACAAATGGTTCACCAGCATATCATATACCACCAAGACCTATTATAGAACCTGCAATAGAAGCAGAAAGTGACAAGATAAATGAAAAGTTGTCAAAAAGTTTAAAAGCATTTTTTGATTTTGGAATAGAAAAAGGTGTTGAAGAACTAAAGAAAACAGGGATGTTTGTACAAAACAAAGTTAGATCATGGTTTACAGACTCAAGAAATGGATGGCCACCAAATGCACCTTCAACAATAAAAGCAAAGAAAGGTAAGTCAAATCCATTAATTGATACAGGTGAACTTAGAAAATCAATAACCTATGTAGTCTCAAATAAAAATAAAGGGTAAATACAAATGTCAAAAGTTTGGTTAAATCTTGCAGATATTGTAGCAAGTCCAGAATTTACTCAACAAATAACAATTAAAAGACATTATGACGGAAAGTATGTAAATGGAAGATTTACACAAAAAGAAAAAGTGTTTAAAATAAATGCAGTTGTTTCAGTATCTGATGAAAAGACATTAAGTATGATTCCTGAAGGTGATAGAAATGAAACAACTAAAACAATACATAGTTTAGAAAGAATATATATGACAAGTTCTGAAAAGTCAAAAGGTGAAAATAGAACCTCCGATATTATTGTATATAATGGTGATGAATATAAGGTTGTCGCAATTATGGATGCTGATGATTATGGCTTTACAAAAGCTGTAGTTTCAAAGATTGGAGCTTCATAATGGCTGAAATTATAAAATATAAAGAGTTACAGGATATATTTGTAAATTTAACTGCAAAATTAAGAGATATAGACTTGAATAATGATGAAGAATCAGAACTTATTAGGTTAGCATATCAAATAAATTCAGCACCATTTCAAGAAATAAAACAAGGTGTATCTTACTTATGGATTAATTATGCTGATAATGAAACAAATAAGCAAATCAATGAAGAGGTAAGAGAAGTTACAAATGAAAGTATAAAATATAAAAGATCACAATTGAGACAAATAGATGTACATTGGGTTTTTTATGGTGATGAAGATGTGCAAGATATAGCATATGAATTTAGGAATAAGCTATTTAGCTACACAGCAAAAAGTTTTCTTGATAAGTATGATATAAAATTAATTTTGGATGTTCCTGAAGCAGTGCTATTATATGAGGAAGTAAATAATCAATGGTGGGCAAGAGTTGAAATAATAGTAAGCTATTATTTTGAGTCAGCAATTGTTGAAGAAATACCATTTGTTGAAGTGGTGAATGTAGAATTGAAAGCTGAAAAAGAAAGTCTTGATAGAAAAGTAAAAATAAATGATGAGTAAGGAGGATGAAAAAAGTTGGCAAATAATATAACTTTAAATGATATTATTGACATAAGTGTAACTTTAAGTCCAGTAGTATCATATAGAAAAACATTAAATTCTGCACTTTTTATTACTAATTCAGAAAAAGTAACAAAAGAAGAGAGAATAAAGGAAATAGATAATCTTGATACATTAATTACACTTGGTTTTGAAACAACATCACCAGAGTATTTGGCTTTACAATTGTATTTTGCACAATCCCCTTCACCATCAAAAGCATATTTGGGTAAGAAAGATACATCAGAACAATTTGTTGATGCAATAACAGAATGTAGACAAATTAATTATGAATGGTATGCTTTAATAATTTTGGACTCATTAGTTAACACAATGGAAAAAAGTGATATAAAAGCAGTTTGTTCGTATGTCGAGTCTACATCACCTGAAACAATATTTTGTTTAAATCTTGATAAAAATGTAACCGAATATGATAATATTATTGAAGAACTTGCATCAGGAAATTATCAAAAGACAATTGTGCAAAGAGATATAAGTGATTCAAACGCTGGCAAAACAGCAATTTCAGGCATAATAGGTTATAGCCTTGGATACAATAAAAAAGTGAATAAAGCATTTACCTTGGCTTATAAAGCAATAAAAGGTATTGATGCTAATGAAATGTCTTATGTAGATTTAAAGAAAATACTTAATAATAATGTAAATGTGTATGTAAAGCAAGGTTATTATTATAGCCTGTTTAGACAAGGTACAATGCTAAATGGTGATAGATTTGATGAAGTGTATTATATTGATATGTTAGTAAACGATTTAAGAAATGAATTAATGAATACACTTGTAAACAACCCAAAAGTACCGCAAACTGATTTAGGGATTAATATTTTAACATCATCAATATCACAAGTTCTTGATAATTATGTTGATATAGAATTTATACAGCCAGGTACTTGGCTTGGAAACTCAATTCTTTCACTTGAGTATGGTGATACACTTTCACAAGGATACTTAATATTATTTGATGATATTAATACTCAAAGTGGCAGTGATAGAGTTGATAGAATTGCACCTAATTGCTACATTTGCATAAAGCTTGCTGGTGCAATTGAATATATTACACTTGGTATAAATATTAGCAGATAAAGGAGGATGTGATAAAAATGTCTGTGAAAACTTATTCATTTTCTGATGTAAACTTAACCTTGTCTCATCCTTCATTAGGTCAAATATCAACAAATGGTATGGGTCTTGGAACGATACAAGTTAGCATGAGAACTGATAGATCATCTATTGAAGTTGCTTCTGATGGAACACCGGTTGTTTCAAAGATAAAAGATAGAACAGGTACTCTTGCAGTAACAGCTCAACAAACATCTGATTTAAATAATAATTTAAGAAAATGGTATAATTATTTAGAAAGCGCAGCCACATCAGAATGGTCTTTGATAAAAGCTGTAATAACAAGTAAGCAAACTGGTGATCAAGACATTATGAATGGTGGAAGTATAGTAAAATTGCCGGATAAGTCATTTGAGCAAACAGCTGGTAATATTACATGGAACTTTTTGTTTGCTGATGTAACACAAAATACAATTTAGAAAATGAAAATAGCAAAAAGGTGAAAAAATGGAAAGAAAAATAAAAGAAATTGTAACTTATGAAGATAGAACATTTGTGATTAAAAAGATGTCTCCATTTGAGGGCATTGCTGTGTTGAAAGAAATTTTAACAAAAGCTTTACCAATTGATTTGCTTTCTTTTTTGAATAATTCAGGTGCAGGTATTGATAAGATATTGTCTATGACAAATAGCGTTTCTAAAAAAGAAATGTCAATAGATGAGTTTGTTGTATTTCAAAAAAGATTAATGAAAAATGTGTATGAAAAGTTAAAAAGTGGAGATGTTCCCGTAATACAAGAAAATGGTGATTTTGGTGTGCTGGACATGGAAGAGAATATGTTTCTTGTAGGGTTTTTATTACTTAAAGTAATAGAGGTAAATTACAAAGATTTTTTCTTAGAAATCCTCCAAAAGTTAGGTCTTCTGGAGGATGCACAAAAGATGATGAACGAAGTGAAAGAAAAGAAGCAAGAGGGAATGGCTCAGGAAACTCAAGCAATGAATTATTGTTAGATCATTATACTTCAGAAAATATAGATATGATTCTTTATATGCCTGTGTTAGCAAAGCTTTGGAAGCAATGTGAATTATGGGATGGCACTTATATTATTACAGATTTACTTGATATTCATGAAGCCATGACAATTAAAAATATGAATGAAAAATTGTTTTTTGAAAATCAAATGAAAGAAATTGAAGCAAGTAATGAAATGAATAGTTTGAAAAATTCTATGAACAATTTTAGATAAGAGGTAATATTGTATGGCTTTAAGAAATGTCATGAAGGAGTATTTGGTATCACTTGGTTTTAATGTTGACAGGAATAAATTATCAGATGCTCTTGATGTAGTTAAGCTTGGAGAAGGTAAAATTTCTTCATTAGTTTTAAAGATGTCGACAAGCCTCGGAAAAGGCACAGCAGGTATTGTGACAATGATTGCTTCAGCAGTGGTAGCTGTAGGCAAGTTTACTACTTCTGTTGCTGAAGCTGATATGGCTACTCAAAATGCTGCAAATTCAATGTGGATGAATGTTGATGCATATAGAGTAACACAAAATGCTGTTGAAAGTTTAGGATACTCTATGAATGAGCTTTCAACAATAGCAAGGAATCCGGAGTTAACAAATAGATTTAGTGAACTTGTTGAGTTAGGTAAGCAAACAGCTGCTCCAAAAGAATTAGATAGTATGTTAAAAAAAGTTAGAGATGTTACTTTTGAATTTGATAAAATGCAAGTGATAGCTAAAAATGGAATAAGACAAATAGTATATTACTTTCTTAAATATTTAGGTGTTGATTTAGATAATATGCAAAATAAGCTTGCAAGTGTAAATAAGTTTTTGCAAGAAAATCTACCAAAAATTGCAGCAGCTATAGCTAAGGTTTTATATTATATTTATAGAGTTGGAAAAGCAATTGGTTATGTTATAAGTTTAGGTGCAAAGCTAATAGGTGGAATATACAATTTTATGAAAAAGTTTCCATCTACTTTTAAAGTTTTTATAGGAATAATAAGTGCAATACTTTTAGCAATTAATCCTGTTTTAACAATAATTTTAGCTGGCTTGTCTGCAATCATACTCTTGATTGATGATTATATGACATGGCAAAGAGGTGGAAAATCTTATTTTGGTGATAGTTGGAAGAAAGTAGAAGATTTTATAGAAAAAGCAAAAGATAAGTTTGAATGGTTGTTTGAAAAAATAGAATGGGCGGTTGATTATATTATAGATAGTTTAGGCCCATTTTTTGAATGGTTGTTTGATGCTTTTGATAGTGCATTTGGATGGCTAAAGGATGTTTTTAAAGGTGTAAATGAATTTGGGTATAAAGTAGGTAGCATTCCTGATTGGATTTTGAAAAAAGATCAGGAAGTAGATGAAGCAAATGAAAAAGCTAACAATTGGATAAAAGAAAAAATAAAAGGTTTTTTTGGTTCATCTGATGAAAGTGAAAGTAAAAAATCAGAAGTAAAATATCAATATGAAAGTAGTAAGAATACTAACACATCTTATTCGCCAAATATGAAGTATGAGCAAAACATAAATGTAAAAGGAAGTGTTGATGAAAATACATTAAGGAAAATAAATCAACAAACTAAGAGAATGTTAGAAGTGTTAGATATTTCTTCTGTTGTAAGATAGGAGGTAAAGAATGGCTAATGGATTGCCAATTAATTTACCTTGGCAAAACATAACAGATTCAGAATTGCTACTTGTAAAAACAAATATAGCAGGTTACTTTTTTGATGGTTTTTTGGATGTTTCACACTCTGTGAATACAGTGGTAACATCACATCAGGTTCAGAAAGGTGCATCTATTGCTGATCATGCATATATAGAACCTGTTGAAGTTACTATGACAGTGAAAATGTCTGATGCAATGTCAGGAATGAAGGAAGCTCAATTTCAAGGTATAAGTTATACAAGATCAACAGCTGCCTATAGAATATTGAGAGAAATACAAAAGCAAAGACTTGCTTTTCAAGTACATACAAGGCTTGAGACATATCAAAATATGATGATAACAGGTCTCTCTGTGCAAGATGATTTGCAAAATTTAAATGGATTAAAATGCACAGTAACAATGCAAGAATTACTTGTTGCTTCAGAGAAGACTGTTAAAATAAGTAAGAGAGAACAGACGACTACTACAAATAATTCAGGAACAATTCAAGCAGAAGATTTAACTGATGAAAGTTTGTTATATATGATAATGGGTAAATCAAGAGGTTAGTGAAAATGATAAGCAATATTCCAGTAAAATCACTTCCAAATCAGACAGTAAGAGTAGAGGTTAAGTTTGATGAGCAAAAACATTTTTATTTTTTAAAATTTAATTATAGTGAAGTTTGTGGATATTGGAATATGACAATATTAGATACTTTTCAAAATGTTTTAATATCAAATATTCCTCTTGTTACAGGTGGTAGCATATTGACATCTGGTAATTTATTAAAGCAATTTGGATATAAAAAGTTAGGAAGTATGATGATAGTGAAGGCTATAAATGTAAGTGAAGATATACCAAATGAAAAGCAACTTGGTGAAGAGTTTAAATTAATATGGGCAGATACTGATGTTAAATACTTTAGTGAAGGTGAAGTTGAGAAATGGCAGTAGTTTTAAGATGTGTTCCTGTTGAATCTTATTCAGTATCTTCAAAATTTGGAAAAAGAGGAAGTAGCTTTCATTATGGTCTTGATATGCCTGGAAGAATGGGAAGTAATATTTATGCAGCACAAGGCGGTGTTGTTAAGTACACAGGATATGACGCAGATGGGTATGGGAATTATGTAATCATTGAACACCAAAGGTATAAGTTTTGTACACTATATGCTCATCTAAGTGCTTTTGGGGTTTCTGTAGGAAACTTTGTGAACCCAGGTGATGTGATAGGAAAAATGGGAAGCACAGGAAGATCAACAGGTTCCCATTTACATTTTGAGATAAGAAATGTACCATACAGCAGTTTTTGGTCAGTGAGAGGTAACTTGACATATATACTTGATCCACAACCTTATGTTGAGAATACAGGTTTGATGCATGGAGGCTATGGTGGAGGAATGTCATTTTCTGACACATATGAATATACATATGAAAAAATAACTGTTGATGAAAGTAGTAAAGCTGAAACAGGGAACTATTTGTATGGAAGAAAATATCGCATAATGGTGTTTAGAGAAGATGGCACAGGGTTTGATGTGTCAGATTTGCATGTTACATTTGAAGTTTCTAAGTCTCTAACAAGGGAAGCAAATACTGGAACTGTTACAATTTATAACTTAAATACAGAAACTGAAAATGATTTGATGGTAAATTGTAATAGAGTCACAATAGAAGCAGGTTATGAAGGCTTATTCGGATTAATATATGATGGTGATGTAATTCAAGGTATAAGAGGTGTTGAAAATGGTGTTGACTATTACTTAACTCTTGTAACAATGGATTGTGAAAGATTTTTAAATAGTGGATTCATAAGTTATACTATGACAAGAGGAATGTCAAAGAGAGATGTTGCAAAAAATATTTGTAATGTATCAACAAATCCTGTTGAATTGAATTCAATTTCATCATCATTTAATAAAGCAAAATATATTAGAGGAAAAGTTGTTTTTGGTAAGTCAAGAGATTTTCTTGATCAATTAGCTGCAACTTCTAATGCAAATTTTTATACTGATTCAGGCAAAGTGAATTTGGTAAGTGCAAATGACATACCAGAAAATCAATTAATATACTTAGATAGTTCTTCAGGTTTAATAGGTAGCCCACAACAAAATGCAGAAGGTATTACATTTCAATGCCTAATAAATCCAAGAATAACTTTATATAGTCTCGTAAACATTCCAAATTATCAAATAGTTGAACAAGAATACTCAGATGGAAATTCATTAGTGTACACATTAGACCAAGATCAATTATATAGGATTATAAAAGTTGATTTTTCTGGTGATACAAGGGGGCAGAATTGGTATGTAGATTGTACAGCTACAAATCAAGCAGGTGCAATACCTCAAATAATAGCTGGTCTTGTAGGAGAATCAGGTTTTACTGACTCTACCGGAAATGGTGATACTTATAATATAGAATCATATGGTAGTTCTGGAGCAGGAGGAGCAACTTCTTTTAAATCATTTGAGTACTGGACAAGTTTATCATCAAAGTCATCAATGCAATATAAATATCAACATGATGGTCGTACTTATACAGATTCAAAGGGTTTTAGAAGAAGGATTGCTGATAGCTATTCTAATGCACCTTACTATATGGTTGCAATGGGTACATATTATGGGTACACAGGTACAAAGTTACAAATAACTTTAACTGGTGGAAAAACATTTTATGCTTTTATAGGTGATTCAAAAGCTGATAGAGATACTGATGCTTTACACAAGTATTGTGTTCATGATGGCTCTCAAATAGAATTTATAGTTGATAAGAATCAATTAAAAAAAGGTAGCCCTAAAGTTGCAAAAACAGGTGATTGTTCATATGCAGGCTTTGCAGGAATGATAAAAAGTGTAAGAACATTAAGTAAGGTGACGAGGTAGAAAATGGCTGAGAAGAGTACAACTTTTGGTGATTATACAGACAAATCTTTATTTGGTGTAAGTGAGCTTGCAGGTGGTGATTTACAAATTTTGCAAGAATTGAGGAAACAAATAATGTTTTCTTTAAGATGCTGCTGTCCAGCTATTATAAAGAGTATAAATTATGATGAAATGACAGTTGTTGTGCAGCCTGTAATAAAAGAAAACATTAAGTTTGGTACTCAAGAAGTGAAAGAATTTAAATTGCCTGAAATATTTGATGTTCCATTGGTATATCTTAGTAGTAAGGATGCAAGTATAACATTTCCAATTAGTGTGAATGATGAATGCCTATTATTTTTCGCAGACACATGCATAGATTCATGGTGGCAGTCAGGCGGAATTCAATCACAATTTGAAGAGAGAAGGCATGACTTGTCTGATTGTTTTTGTTTACCATGTCAAATGTCACAACCAAAAAAAATAACTCAAATAAGTGAAGATTCTTTAAAGTTAAGATATGGTGAAAATGAGTTTGAAGTAAAAAGTGATGGCATTTACTACAATAAAAAAAATATAATCAATCATAAGCATCAAGTATTTATTGGTGATCAAGTATATACAACAACTGATATGATTTTGTAAGGTGATAAAAAATGAAGTATAGAAGAATGGATGAAAATGGTGATTATATTTTTGGATTAAATGAACAAGGTTTTTTAAAAGATAATGAAGCTGTTGCACAGGCAATTCTTACAAAGATAAAGTTACTAAAAGGTGAGTGGTGGGAGGATGTAAATGAAGGCACACCATTATTTGAGTCAATTTTAGGAATAGGAGCAGTGCAAGGGTCAAAAAATGCTATAGATCTGATAATAAGAGATAGAATATTGTCAGTTGAGAATGTTGAAACGATATCATATTTCAAGAGTGAAATGGATAATGCTTCACGTACATATATGTTATATTGTGATGTTGAAACTAAATTTGGAAAAATAGAAAATTTAAATATTAATTTTTAGAGGTGAAATGAATGGCATATTTTCCACCAACAATAGATGCTTCAGGTATAAAGATACCATCATACCAAGACGTGTTGGATTATTTTGTTGAAAAGGCAAAATCAATTTATGGTGATGATATTTATTTGTCTGAAGATTCACAAGACTATCAACTTTTATCAACATTTAGTTTGTTATTTTATGATGTATGCCAATGCTTGATACTTGATTATAATTCTCATAGTCCTGATACAGCAATAGGTACAGCTTTAGATAAGATTGCTGCTTATATGGGGATAAAGAGAAAGGTTGGCACTTCAAGCACAGTTTTGTTGACATGTACAGGTGATCCTGGTACAATAGTTAGTTATGGGTCAGCAATTGATGTAAATGGATATATATGGCAACTTGAAAAAGAATTTGAAATACCTGATGAAGGCAATATAAAAGTAAATGCAAGTTGTGTTGAAAGTGGTGCAATACAAGCTCCTATAGGTACAATTAACAAGATCAATACACCAACAGCAGGATGGAAGAGTGTGACAAATGAGTATCCTGCTACAGTAGGTTCAGATATCGAAACTGATAGTGAGTTAAGAGAAAGGCTTGAGTTGGCAGCATCTGGTCCAGCTCTAACAAATTTTGAAAGTATTATAACAAAAGTACAAGAACTTGATAATGTCATAAGAATAAAGGGGTATGAGAATTTTACTTCAGCTTATGATGATCTTGGGTTACCACCCCATTCAATTTCTTTGGTTGTTGAGGGTGGTGATGAAAATGAAATAGCTAATGCAATTTTCAAAAGAAAAACACCTGGCACTGATACATATGGGACAACAAAAGTTGATGTAGTGACGGAATCAAACCAAACACTTACAATTTCATTTTTTAGACCAGAATATAAAAATGTAAATATTGCTATAACAATAACAAAGTTGGAAAACTATACAGATGCAGTTGAAAACGAAATAAAAGAAAATATACTAAATGAATTTGCAGATATTGATATAGGTCAAACATTATATGCATCAAATTTATATTATCCAATTTTGTCTGCTTCAGGTGATATTTCATCACCTTCTTTTTTTATAAATTCTGTATCAATTAATGGAGGAATGAAAGTAGCACCAACAATGCTTCAATTATTGACAACAGATGTTTCATTGATAACAATAACAAAGAATGAGAGTGATTAAATGATATCTGATGTTTTGGAAGAAGAAAAATACTTAAATATAATTACGTCAGAACATAGAATGAAAGAAAAATATGTTAGTTTTGTATCATCAATATTAAAGCCACTTTTTGACACAGCAGAATGTATATCAAATAATGAGTATTTTTTTGATTTAGAATTTGCAATAGGAGATCAACTTGATATTATAGGTGAAATAATAGGCATAGAAAGAAGAGTTGATTTTGTATTGGATGATGGTACACAAGTTTTAAATGATGATGATTATAGATTTTTAATAAAAGCAACAATAGCAAGGAATCATTGGGATGGTTCAAGGGAAAATATATATGAAATTTGGAATAATCTTTTTCCAAATATAAGATTAAATTTAATAGATAATCTTGACATGTCATGCTTAATTATTGTGATGTCAGAAGGAATGACAAAAAATCAAATTAGCATGTTGTTTGCAGGTTTGATTGTTCCGAGACCTGCAGGTGTACAATATATTTACATGTTTGGAGAAAATGCAATATTTGCATTTGATATGGATAATGAGTTCTTTAAAGGATGGGATCAAGGTCATTGGGTTGCATATTGATGATTATGAAAATTTAAAAAATATATTTACAAAGAATTATAAATGTGTTATAATAAAAAATAGATGAAATAGAAAATTCAAAGAAGTTAGAAAAATATGTAAAATGTTAAAGTTATGGTAAGGTAAATTATAATTGTTGGCAAGATTGTTTAGTAGCTACTTTTGTGGCTACTAATTTTTGCTAAAAACAAAAAGAGGTGTTGAAATGAGTGTTAAAACTTATAGCCTAAAAAAAGATGGTGAAAAAAATATAACAAAGAATTTTAAAGTTAAAGAATTTAAATGTAATGACGGAAGTGATAAAATATTAATATCAACAGAGACTGTGAATATACTACAAAGTATAAGAGATTATTTTAAAGTACCAGTCGCAATAAATTCTGCTTATAGAACTGAAAGTTATAATTCACTTGTTGGTGGTGCAAAATATTCACAACATATAAAAGGCACAGCATGTGATATAAGTATTAGCAATGTTCCACCAAAAGCTGTAGCTTCTTTAATAGAAGAGTTCTTTCCAAACACAGGGTGTGGTTTATATACAACATTTGTGCATGTTGATACAAGAGGGTATAAAGTAAGATGGAAAAATTCAGGATCGAATGTTGTAAGCAATTTTGGTCTTGGAAAGCTGTATGAAAAATATAAAGGTAAAGAGGAGGATGATATTGTGACACAGCAGGAATTTAATAAAATGATGAATGAATATCTTGAAGAGTTATCAAAGAAAGAGCCAAATAGCTGGTCATTAGAATATAGAAAGTGGGCTGAGGAAAATGGTGTAATTACAGGTGATCCTGATGGGAATAAGAGATATATGTCATATGTAACAAGAGAAGAAGCTGTAAAAATGATAAAGGAAGCGTTAGATGTTTGATTAATAAAAGTTTAAGGAGAATGTAATGCAAGATCATGAAGACTTTATTTTATTTAGGCAAAAAATAAATTTGATGATGGAAAGTTTAGGAGAAAAGATAAAAGATCTTAGCAATAGAGTTGTAAAGCTTGAAAATAAAGTTGAAGGGTCAGATCATGTGTTACTTGAATTTCAAAATGATTTGAAGTTGATAGATATTGTTGTAAAAAATATAGATAGCTCATTAAAAGAATTAAACAAAAGTATTGATGAAAGAGAAGAAAAAATAAAAATTATTAATGATGATGAAATAAGCTCTTTAAATAATAAAGTTCAAGAAGTTTTAGAAGAGCCTACAAAAAAATATAAAAGTAGAAAAGAAGTTGTGATAAACACAATAATAACAGTTATAATATCAGCATTAGTGACAGCAATCTTAGCCAACATTATATAATTTATTTTACATTTTTATAGATGTGAGGTAAATTGTAATAATGGATAATAGTTTAAGTTTTGCTAAAAGATTAAAGAAGCTAAATAAAAATTCTACAAAGATATTATTAAATGAGATTGGCCTTGATAAAGAGTCTAAGGAGATTTTATATAAAAGATATGTTGAAGAAATGTCATTAGTTGAGATTGCTAATGAGCTTGGATACACAAAAGAATCTACAAATAATTTATTGGCTAAATCAAGAAGAGTTCTTGAAGACATTATACTTGAACAATATGAATTGATGTCAATAAAATTGCAAATGATAGCTGATTATTTATATGAGTTATAAAAAGATTTAAAATTTAATATTTAAAGGTTATTAAGTCCTCTTTTTGTTTTGTTAAAATTAAAATATACAAAACGAAAGGAGGATTTTTTATTTTGGCAAATTATAATTATCCAAATTATTATATGGGAAATCCATATATGCAGAATCCTATGTTAAGTCAGCAAAATAGATTGCAGTCAATGGAGAATCAATTCTTTGGAAATAATCAGCAACCTCAACAAAATAATTTAGTTTTAAAAGGAAGACCTGTAACAAGTTTTGATGAAGCTAAAGCAAGCATGATAGATCTTGATGGATCTGTTTTTATATTCCCAGATTATGCAAGTGGAAAAATATATACAAAGCAAATAAATATGGACGGCACAGCTTCAATTAGAACTTATGAACTTGTTAACCCAATGAATATGCAGCAGAGCAATCAAGCTAATCAAGGTGCTAATGAAATTGAGAATGAATTAAGAAATAAAATAAATGTTCTTGAGGGTAAGATAAATAAACTTGAAAGTGAGGTTGTAAGATATGTTCAATCCTTTACAAATTCTTTCACAGCTGTCAAAAGCTCAGAATCCACAAGTAATGATGTCACAAATGTTTCAGGGGAATCCTGCTATGGAAAGAGCAATGGAGATGACTAATGGTAAAAGTGAAGAAGAAATAAAACAAATAGTGATGAATTTAAGCAAGCAAGCAGGGGTAGATTTTGATGGGCTTTTAAATATGGCGAAAGGTATGGGCATAAAACTTTGATTAAATTGCAATTTAATAAATATAAATTATTTCTTTTTCATCTTTTTTAGGAGGTAAAAAATGGCAGGAGAAATGATGGGAGCTACACCTGTGTATGATGTTTGTGGCAACAATGGTAATTTTGGTGGTGGAACATGGACATGGGTATTTTTACTTTTCATTCTTTTAGCATGGGGTGGAAATGGCTTTGGTTTTGGAGGAAGAAATGATGCATATCAGGCAGGTCTTACAAGAGCAGAGCTTTGTGATGGATTTAATTTCAATCAAATTGAGAATGGTATAAGAGGGATACAGAATGGTCTTTGTGATGGATTTTATGCACAAAATACCACAATGCTCCAGGGTTTTAATGGCATACAGAGAGATATGTGCCAGGGATTTAGCACATTAAATTCAGGCATAACAAATCTTGGTTACCAAATGCAGAATTGCTGCTGTGACACAAACAGAAATATTGATGCTGTAAGATATGAAGCAGCTAAGAATACTTGTGATATAACTACAGCAATTCATGCAGAAGGCGAAGCAACAAGAGCTTTAATTAATGCAAATACAATGCAGGATCTTAGAGATAGGCTTGAAGCAAGAGATAGAGAGCTTATGACTGCAAACTTCCAGCTTTCCCAGCAAGCACAGACAGCAAATTTAGTTGATGAGCTTAGACCATGTAGCAGACCAGCTTATATTACATGCAGTCCATATGAATCTGCAAATAGTAGATTATTTGGATATGGTCGTGATTGCGGATGCGGTTGCGGATGCTAAAGTGAATATTTTTAATGTATAGTTACATCATTTAATTTTTAGGCGGGTGATGTAATGTCATCTGCCTTTTTTTGTTATAGGAGGTACAAAAATGACTTGTGATATAAGATATCAAAAGAGTGCTTTGAATGCTTTTACAAGAGCATCACAGACAGTGAATGCACAAAGTGTTGTTGTGTTTAATAATAATTCACCATTTACAGGTTGTTCAATTTCCCATGCAGCTGGTGGAGGTACTGTGTCATTAAATAAGCCAGGAATATATCTTGTTGAGTTTAATGCAGATGCTTCATCAGTAGACACAGCTGGTGGTACACTTACAATGCAACTTACAAATAATGGAGTTCTGGTGCCATCAGTGGAAGCAACAGCTACAGTGACAGTAAATACAGCAATTGTAAATTTAAAGTTTGCAACAATTGTGCAGGTGTTAAATTCTTGCAATTGTGTAAAAAATGATGTTGATTTGACTGTCATAAATAATGGAGTTCAGGCAAATTTGACTAATGCAAATATTGTGGTTGTCAAATTAGCATGATGAAGAATAGCTTAGAAGTATTTGATATGCTTGCTTTATTCTCTATTACCACAAGTCTTTTTAATATGAGCTTAAATGAAGGTCATATTGAAGAGCAGGAGAAAAATGAAGCAAGATTAAAAAGCATTGAACAAAAGATTGATAAAATATTAAGTAAGTATGAGGTGGATTAAATGGGAATGAGATACTATAATCTTACAAAGCAAAATGAGGTAAAAAATAATTCTCCTTTAAGACCAACTGTTGTAAAAGAGGATGATGAAAAGGAAAAGAAAGACCATTATGAACATCATAAAGAAGATGATGAAAATGAATGGGAGGAAAAGATGGATGAAAGAAGAATAGGTGCAAATGAAAAGTTACCACATGAGCAATTAATGAGAGCAATTAATGTTTTTGCTATTGGATGTGATTTTCATGAGAATGCAAGTTTAGATTCACATAAGTTAGGTTTACAAGGGTTTAAAAGATTACATAGATATTTTTCAAGAAAAGATAATGAAGCAAAAATGAAGTTAGAGCATTATTGTATTGATATGTTTGGTGAAAAAGTTATGCCTGATTGGGATAAGCTTGAAAATCCAAAAATATCAAATACAGTGAAGGAAATGCTTGAGTCATATTTGGAGCATGAAACTGAAAAGTATGCTATAATTGCTGAAATAGCAAACATTCTTACAATGAATGAGTTTTTATATGAATCACATATGTTAAGAAAAGAATTGGAGCCTGTGACAAGAGAAATCATAAAATGTAAGAGGTATATTCAAGATTTTGAAAATAGTGACTGGAGCTGGCATCATATTAGATATATAGATAATATGCTTCATACAAAATATAAAGAAAAAGAATGTGAAGAGTTTAGTTATAAAGATTAATTTGAAAATGATTTATTTTAAAGCAGGGATTTAATTTCTCTGCTTTATTTTTTTAAGTTTTTATTTACAAACACATTATATTATGTTAGAATATAAATATAAGGAATAGATGACAAGTATTAGTTGAAAAAATAGGAGAAAGAGGTTAGTAATGAGATTATGGCATGTATATTTAATTAAAGTTTTGCCAATGAAACAGCTTGCTTCACAGTGGCGTGAGTGTTGTTGTATAGCTAAGAATATAGCAAACAAAGGTACACCAAATCATTTACTTGTAAATAAAGTATTAGAGTATCATTATAATAATTTTAATCACTATACAATGTTAGTGGTAAATGAAATGAAAAATAGAGGGTATAAAGTAAGAGAAAATTCTATAAGTAATTTTATTGACAATCTTATTAGTGGAATTGATAAGTTTAATAATAGTAAGCCAACAATGGTGTTATTTGAAGGTTGGCATAATGAAAGGTATTTAAAGCAGTGTTATTATAATTTGCAAGAAAAATATGATTGTGGAGGCATATCAAAAGAAGAGTGGATGAAGGTTTATAAATATGTGAATTTTGCTTTAGATTTAAGATTAGATGATGAAAAAATAATTTTTAAAAAGTAGTTTACAAATTTTAACTTATGTGTTATAATTAATTTATAATTTAAAGTTTTAGTTTTGAGCTTAGAAGGAAATAGTCAAAATATGTAATATAAGTATGTAATAACTATGTCCCATGTAAGCTCTAATAAAGCTTCTATGGGACTTTTTATTTACTTATATTAAAAACCAATGCAAAGAAATATCTAAGCAAAATAAGGAAGAATAGAGAGGAGAAGAATAAGAGTAAAAATGAAAAAGCACAATGAATTTATTGAAAATCTTAAAGTAGGAGATCTTATTGCATTTAGAATGTATGAGAATGATGCTAAGATGTATTCCGGTAAAGTAACAAGAATTGGGGCAACCAGAATAGAAGTGCAGACAAAAAATGGACAAAAGCATTTTGTTGATAAAGTATTAGTTCAATGGGTAAATAATAAAGGATTTTGGCCAAAGTTTGTAATGAGTGCATTTAAAGGAATTGATATTGTAGAAGAGGATGAAGGAAGAGTAAATGAAGAGAAGTTAGAGAATGAAGAGTTAGATGAATGGGGAATTGAAGAAAATGAAGGAGATAGATAAAAAGAGTGAATTAATATTAAATAAGAAAACAAAAAGGCTATTGGACTTACAAGATGAATTAAATGCATGTGAAAATGAATTAAAAGATGTAAAAGAAGAAATAATTGATTTTATGAATAAAAATGATATAAGTTCATATGATGCAATGTATGGAAATGATAAAAGATTTAAAATAAATAAAATTAGGTCAGGTAGAGTTGAATATAATGTTGAGAAAATAAAGAAAAAAATAACAAAAGATCAAAAAAGTGAAATATTGGAAAAGGAAGTGGAAATAATTGATTTTGATAGATTTGTAAAAATAATGAAATTAAAAGGTGTTAAATTAAAAGACATTATAAGTTGCCTTGATATAAAAGAAAAAGTAAATACAAAAAAATTACAAAATTTGTATGAAATAGGTGGGATAGATTTAGTAAAAATTAATGATTGTTATAACATAAAAGAAAACGAGTATTTAAAAGTGAAGCAAATGGAAGAATAGTATGAGCAAACTTTTAAAAGTATTAGATTATTATGGCATTCAATATGATGAAAAAATAATTTGTCCTTTTCATGGTGATGTAAATCCAAGTTTAAAAATTGACATTGAAAAAGATTTTTGGTTTTGCTTCGGTTGCCAGGAAGGTGGAGATGCATTTAAATTTTATAAAAAAATGCAAATGTTAAAAGGTGAAACAAATGAATTAAAAATGTTGATGTCATATAATAAGTTAGTAAGAGATGAATTAAAAAAAGAAGAAAATGGTGCAATAATTAGGAAAGGAGTTCAAAAGAAAGATCTTGCTTATTATAGGCAATGCTTATTGGAAGCAAAAGATTATTATGGCGGACTAAAAAAAGTAGACTGGACAAATGAAGATAATGAAGCACTTGATTATATGATATATAGAGGATATAGGAAAAGTACTTTAAATTCATTTGGTGCAAAAAATACATATAAAGATGTGTATCAAATAATTTTCCCAATTTTAGATAATGGAAAGTTTAAAGGATGGGTATGTAGAACTTTTGATCCTATTGTAGCAAAGCAAAGAAAATATCTTTATAATAAAGGTTTTAGGAGAAGAACAACATTGGCTGGAAATTATAAGGATTCAGAAGTTGTAATGCTTGTTGAAGGATATTTTGATATGATGAAAGCTAAGCAATTAGGAATAAAAAAAGTTGCTGCAATACTTGGTTGGAAAATTACAGATAGACAAATTGTTAAGTTAAAATCTCAAGGTGTTAAAAAAATAATATCAGCACTTGATAATGATGAGTGTGGTATAAAAGGGACAAGGTATTTAAAAAGATACTTTGATGTTGTAAGATTCCCATATCCAAAGAATATAAAAGATATGGGTGATATGACAAGTAAAGAAATGTATAAAATAAAAAATAATTTTAATGAATTACAGGAGGTATTGTAATGGGCATTATTGACTCTATTAAAACAAGCGTAGCTAAGTCTGGAAGCAATAAAGAAAAGATACTTTATGTAAGAAATGATAGTAAGGTGAGAGTAAGATTTTTACAAGAATTTAGTGAAGGCTATCAATTTACTTTTCATGATTCATTTGAAAAAGGTGTAAATACAATATGCCAAGAGGAGCTTGGAAAAACTTGTCCATTATGTGGAGAAGAAAGCTTAAGAACAAGAATATTATATGCTTGGTCAATATATAATTTTGATACAAAGAGGGTTGAAATAATGCTATTTGCAGTAAACAATTGTACACCTGTTTCAAATCTTTTATCAATGTATGAAAATTATGGAACAATTATGGATAGAGATTATGTTTTATCAAAGTCAGGTAAGCAACAAAATACAACTTATTCAGTAATACCTATGGATAAGGAGAAGTTTAGAAATACAAAAGCAAAGCCATATACAAAATCTGCAGTTCTTAAGATTTTGGATAAAGCTTTTGCATTACCTGATGAATATGCTAAAGATCAAGATTTTGATGATATTGATGAGGAAGACTTTGATGAAGAAGAAGTAAAGAAAAGTAGAAAGAAAAAATTTAAGGAACTTGATGAAGATATGCCAGGTGTTGATGATAAAAAGAAGAAAAGTAAGACAAAGAAAAATTATATGACAATAGAAGACATGGAAGAGCTATTAGATGAAAATGATGTTGATGAAGATGACTTTTTTGAATATCATGAAGTAGATAGTTTTGAAGATTTTGGTAAAATAACAAAGAAAAAATTTATGTCATATTATAATGAGTACATTGAAGAAATGGAAAGTGAATATGAAGAAGACTATGATGAGGATGATGAATAGTGAAAAGTCTTTATAAAAAACAAATTGAATTTCAAAATAATTTATTAAGAAATGAAAAATATGATATTGAAAATGTAGTACTTCCGGAAGATAATATATATCTTTTTAAATATCATATGCTTCAATTATTGTCTGAACTTGGTGAAGTTCTTGTGTCTGACAAAAGGTGGAAAAATTATAGAAATAAAAAGTTTGACTTTAAAGAGAAGAGGTGTGAAATTGCAGATTGTTTTATAGTTCTTATGAATGTAGCAATGAGTTCAGGCATGACATATGAAGAAATATATAAAAGTATAGAAGAAAAGATAAATGAAAATTTTGAAAGGGTAAAGAATGAGGGGTAAATATGTTTATTATTTTTGAAGGTGCTGACAAGACAGGTAAAAGCACTTTAATAAAAAGATTAAATGAAGCCACTGATTATAAGCATTGGGTTTTAGACAGAGGAATTATTTCATCAATTGTATATAATGACATATACAAAAGAAAAAATGAAAAGATGTATTTTAAATATCTTGAAAAAATAAAAGAAATGAATCCTTTGATTATTTTTACATATTCAAGCATAGAAAACATAGAAGGTAGACTAAATAACTCAAAAGAAGAATTACCAAATGTTCAAAGAGAGTATGGTCTTGAAGGAATACAATTTAAATTTTTAGACTATATTCAAAAAAGCGGTTTAAGATATGTAATTATATCAACAAATGAAACAATAGAAGAAAATTTAGATTACATTTTAAAGGTTATAGAAGAGGAAGAGTTAAATGAAGAATAAAAATGAAAATCTTACATTTGTATTTGATGTAGATGATACTATATGTCATACAAGTAATAGAGAGTATAAGAATTCGGTTCCAGATGTAGAAGTCATTGAGAAAATAAATAAATTATATGATTTAGGAAATAAAATAGTATTATACACTTCAAGAGGTATGGTATCTTGTGATGGTGATATAGAAAAAGCTATTGAAAAAAATGAAAGCATATTAAAAGAATGGCTTAAAGAAAATGATGTTAAATATAGTGAATTAATTTTTGGAAAGCCTATAGCAGATTTTTACATTGATGATAGATGTATGAATGTGAAAGGATTTAAAGAATCAAAGTTTGAAGAGTTTAATACAGGTAAAAGTGGTAAAAAAGTATATAGGTTTGGTGAATATGTTTTAAAGTTTGCAGACTTTTATAAAAGAACAAGGATGAAAAATTTTGAAAAGTATAAACCTAATGATATAAGATCACCAAAGATAATATCAAGCTTAAATAATAAAATATATATAGAGTATGTTGATGGTAAACCTCTAATTGATCTGGTAGCCAATGGTAATTATGATTTGTTTTCAAAGTTATTTTTTAAGGATATAAATAAGTTAAAAAATAAAGATAATTTTACAATTGGAGTTGACATTGTAGATCTATTTCATAAATTAGATTTGAATGTAAATAATGATAAAGAAGAATACTATGGATTAAATGATGTTAAGCTTGTTGACAAAGCAAAAAAATTAATAAGATCAGTTTCAGGTACATTATACGAAAATAAGTCAATGTCCCATGGTGATATGATAATGAGCAACATATTGTATTCAAAAGATGGACTTATATATCTTGACTCAGAATTTAATATGTTTTGTAGTACCTACATAATGGATTTAGCAAAAATGTATATGTCATTTTTAGGTTACGAAAATATTTTTGGCATATCAGAAAAGAAGATTAGTAAGTCTTATATAAAAAGATATTATAAAGATGTAAAAGTTAGATATGGTAAAAAAGTAGCTTTTGCAATGGTAGCTTTAACATATCATTATATTGTAAGACTTATAAGATATAATAAAGATCAATTACAAAATGTAAATAAATTGATTGCAATTCTGGAGGAATATAATGGAAAACAAATTAAAGAACTCCTTGGAAAATAAAAAAGTAGGATTTACATCTGTTGTAGGTGACTTGCTACATGCAGGACATGTTGTAATGTTAGATGAATGTAAAATGTATTGTGACTACTTATATGTAGGAATAATTATAGATCCAACAAAAGATAGACCATTTAAGAATAAGCCAATTCAATCTTCTTTTGAAAGATATTGTCAAGTAGTATCACATAGGTCTGTTGATGAAGTAATACCTCTTGATGGAGAAGATGATTTGTTGTTAGCTTTAAAAACATTACCAATAAATATGAGATTTGTAGGGGAAGATTACAAAGGAAAAGACTTCACCGGCAAAAAAGAATGTATTGATCTTGGTATTGATATTATTTACAATAAGAGAAAACATGGGCTTAGTTCAAATGAGCTTAGAGAAAGGATTGAAGCAAATGCATAAAAAAGTATTTGTTGGAAAAGCAGGTCAAAAATTAATTTTTGATAGAGATAGCAAAGAAGCAAAAAGAAACAATATGAATGGTGGATTGGATGTATATTTGTTTTTTGATTTGTTATTCAAAAATTTTAGTGATGTAGAATTTTATATGTTAGGTGATTGTGATAGTGGAATTAAAAATTATAGTAATGTAACGTATGTTGACACAATAGAAGCATTAAATGGTAATGAGTTTGATTGTGGTTTGATATTTGCAGGTGTTTATAATAAAGATGATAGATTATGCAAATATTTAACTAAGAAAAATAAAACAAAATGGTATATGTTTAGTACAGATCCAAGATGTTTAATGCAAAATGTACAACTTAATAAATATCCTGAAAAAATATATGCTCTATCAAATAGTTATGTTGTTTATTTACAATCTTCTGAAAATGCAAAATTATTTAGAACACACTATCTTCCTTTAGAGAGATTAATGATAATGAGTAATATAAAACCACCAAAAATAGATAAAGATCTTTCAGTGGTCATATCTACATCCAGTAGTGATATATATGATAGGGAAAAGTATATCATAAATTATGTAAAAATAGCAACAAGTTTTTTTGGTGAAAATAAAGTACAGGTATATGGTAGGTTAAAAGAGGAAAATATTAAAAAATTAGGTAAACAATATAAAGGTATTTTAGATTATGATGAATTTATAAAAGTTTTTAGAAGAGCAAAATATACTTTATGTATGCCATCAAATGAAGGGTGGGTAACATCAAAATATATAGAAGCTTTAAATAATGATGTTGTACCATTTTTTCATAAAGATTATGGTATAGAATTAATTAAAAATGTAAAAAATATTGAATATGAAGAAGACTTTGAAAAATGTTTAAAAAGTATAAAAAATCAATTAAATTATGATGAAAATTATAAAGGTGAAGAAATAATAAAAGAAATAGAAAAAATATTAAAATAAGGAGGAAAAATATGTATATTGAAGTAAATAGTGTTGCTGAAATATATAAGACTTTAGGTAAAGATCTATTGATAAATGGTGAAAAAGTCTATCCAAAAGGTATTGAAACAAAAGAAATATTAGCTCCAAAAATTAGATTATTAAATCCTAAAAATAATCTTGCATATAATGAAAGCAGAAAATTTAATTTAATTTATGCTTTGGTAGAAAGCTTAATGTTATTTAATGAAACAAAAGAAGTAAAATATTTTAGTAAATTTAATAATAATATTATAAATTATTCTGATAATGGAAAATCTTTATATGGAGCATATGGTAAAAGAATAGCTCCAATGATAAAAAAAATTATAAACAAACTTAAAAATGATAAAGATTCAAGACAAGCTGTATTATCAATATATAATAATGATTTTTATATAGATACAAAAGATGTACCATGTACATTAAGCATTCAATTTATAGTAAGAAATGAAAAGTTGAATGCAATAACAACAATGAGAAGTAATGATATAATCTGGGGATTACCATATGATATATTTATGTTTACAAATTTACAACAAGTTATAGCAAATACTTTAAATCTCAAATTAGGATGGTATGAACATAATCCCACAAGTATGCATGTATATTCAAATCATTACAATATGCTTAAAGAAATGTCAAACACTTGTGAGCCAATTGAAACAAATAATGTTTTGGATTATTCATCATTTAAGTATCAAGCATGCAAATATCTGTTGCCAATTGTATTTGACGATTTAGATAATGATACAAGTGAAAATGAATTAGAAAATATATGTAAGATGTTATATGATAAGCAAGAACTTGAGTATCTTATATTGATAATGAAAGAGATAATGTATAGAAGAAAAAAATATGATTCTATAATTTGGGACATAAAAACACCTGAATGGTCTAAAAAATTTACAAAGAGGTGGAAAGAAAATGCTTGATTTGCATAGACATACAGAATTTAGTACATTTGATGGATTTGGTAAAACAAGTGAAGTTGCTAAATATGCAAAAGAAATAGGATATGATGCTCTTGGCATATCAGACCATGGCAATATGTCAGGCTTAGTTACTCATTATTTTTCGTGTAAAGAAAATGGTATAAAACCAATAATGGGTTGTGAAGTTTATTTTATGCCAAAGTTTAAACAAACAAGAACATCATATCATTTATGTTTATATATAAAAAATTTAAAAGGGTATAGAGTTCTTAATGAATTGGTAACAAAAGCAAATTTTGATAATTTTTATTATAAAGCAATAATTGATTTTGATATGCTTGAAAAAAATCATGAAGGATTGATTTGCACATCAGCTTGTATAGGTGGAGCTATTTCAACTTTAATTTTAAAAGGAAAAGATGATGTAGCATATAATGTTGCAAAAAGATTTAAAGATGTTTTTGGTGATGACTATTATATAGAGATTCAACCTTATAAGTTGACAGAAAAAGGGCTACAGGAAGCTGTAAATATTAAATTAATGCAGTTGGCAAAAAAATTAAAAATAAAATGTATATTGACCTCAGATTCACATTATATAAATAAAGATGATTTTGATACATATTTAAAAATGCATGATATTGCAGGTCATAAAGATTTTGGTGCTCAATATGAAGAAAGATATATGCCAACAAAAAAAGAATTGATAAAAAGATTTGTAAAAATGCATGGTGATGATAGTGAATTATTTGCAGATGAAATAGAAGCAAAGAAATTTGCAAAGACATGCATAAAAAATTTAGATGAAATATCTTCAAAAGTAGATGATGAAATTCTTGAAAAATTACCATTAGCTTTACCTGTTTTTAATGAAAATATAAATAGTACAAAATTATTAAAATTAAATATAATTAAAGGCTTAAAGAAAAGAGGAAAGTATAATAAACAATATCTTGATAGATGTAAAGAAGAGTTTGAAGTAATAAAGTATCATGGTTTTGAAGATTATTTTTTAATGGTTCAAGATTATGTGCAATATGCAAGAGATTCTGGTATTGAGGTTGGACCTGGAAGGGGGTCAGTTTGCAATAGCTTAGTTGCTTATGCTCTTGGTATTACAGATGTAGATAGTATAATTTTTGATTTAGATTTTAGAAGATTTTTGAGAAAAGATAAGAAAAAGTTTCCAGATATCGATATGGACTTTGAAACAAGTAGAAGAGGAGAGGTTATTGAATATCTTGTAAATAAGTATGAAAGTAAAGCAGCAAGAATATGTTCGTATGGATTATATAAAGTAGATAATTTATTAAATGATTTATTTAAAATTTGCAGATTAAAACTTGCTGATAAAGATGATCCTGAAAAAAGTGAAAAAGATAAAGCAACTATAGCAATTCAAAAAGCAATAAAAAATAAAGTAAAAGAATATATAGATGAAGAAACATCTTTATTTAATTATGATGAAGCTCAATATGATGAAGAAATAAAATATTATAATAACAAATATGATGACATTATAAAACATTTTAGTAAGTTGTATAAAAAAGTAAGATTCTTTGGTACTCATGCAGCTGGTGTTGCAATTACAGGCTCAAACATATTAAATTATACTTCAATAGTGAGAAGAGCAAAAGATATGTACACAACTACATATGATCTTGTTGATATTGAAAGCATCAATGTAATTAAATTTGATATGCTTGGTCTTAGAACAATGAGCATTATGAAAGAGTTAAGAGAAATAACTGATAGTGATCATTATTTTAATTATGATTTATTAAATGATGAAAAAATATATGAAGAATTTGGAAAAGCAAATACAGATGGTATTTTTCAATTTGAAGCAAAAGGTGCAAAAAATATACTAAAAGAAATTGAATGTGATTGCTATAAAGATGTAATTGCTGCAAGTGCATTAAATAGGCCAGGTCCATTATCATTAGGTATGGTAGAAGAATATGCAAATGAAAAGAAAAATGTAAGAAATGGTGTAAAAGAAAAAAATCATAAAGATAATATATTTTTTCAATATGCAGATGATACTTATGGTACATTCGTTTATCAAGAGCAGATCATGAAAGTGTGTGTTGAACTTGGTGAAATGACATGGGATGAAGCTGATAAGGTAATGAAATTTTTAAAGTCAGGTTCAGGCATGAAAGAAAAAGAACTTAAAATAAAAATGCAAGAGGAAGAAAAGTTAACAAACAAATTTGTTGAAGGTGCAAGCAAAAAAGGAATAAAAGAAAAAGAAGCAAGAGAAATTTTTAATAAACTTTTAGTATATTCATTTAATAAAGGTCATGCCGTTGGATATGCATTGATTTCAATAGAACAAATGTTTTACAAAATTTATTATAATACACAATTTTGGTATGTTACATTAAAGTATGCAAATGAAAAAGATGTACCAAGATTGAGTTCAAAAGCTGTAAAAGATGGTTGTGTTATTTTACTTCCTCATGTAAATGGAGCAGCATACCATAAGATAACAAAGATAGATGGAGATGTTTGCATAAGAGAAGGAACTTCCACAATAAAAAATGTCGGTTTAAAAGCTGCTCAATATATAGAAGAAGAAAGAAATAAGAATGGTAAATTTAAAGACTATGATGATTTTTACGACAGAATGGAGCCATATAGAAGAGTTGTAAACAAAAGAGTTTTAGAAGCATTAAAAGAAAGTGGAGCATTAGAGTTTGATAAAAAAATATATTTTGGTAGATGTCAAAAATATAATAGTGCTCTATATGGTAGAGGGTAGAGTTTAATAATATAAGCAGAAGCTTCTGAGTGAACCTGTATTAGCTTTAAGTAGACATTGTCTATAAAAACCTAATAAAAAATAGAAAGTTCATTCAGAGGCTTATTTTTTTTATATATACATTTTAATAAAAATGTGTTATAATTATATAGTAACAATTTAGTAATTTAGTGAAAGGATTAGTAAATGGAAGATAAAAAAAGACTTGAGATAATGAAATTATGTAAAAAAATAGAAGATAAAAATGGTGAAGGATCAATCTATAGTTTAGGGTCAAAAAAAGCAAATATGAATATACCAAGAATTAGCACAAATATAGAAGACTTAGATTATATACTTGGTGGTGGAATTCCAAAAGGAAGAATTATGGAAATTTATGGTCCAGAATCAAGCGGTAAAACAAGTTTAGGTTTACATCTTTGCAGTTTATGTGACATGGCTTTATATGTTGCAGCTGAAGGTACATTTGATGCAAGTAGAGCAAAAGTATTTGGTAATAAGCCAAAACAATTATTAGTCTATAGACCAAGATATGGTGAAGATGCTCTTGACAGAGTAATGGAATTTACAAAAGTAGGAATCCCATTAATAGTTGTAGACTCTGTGCCAGCTTTAATGCCAAAAGAAGATTATGATAAAGTAGATAAGAGTCTTGAAAATGAACATAGAATTGGTGGAGTAGCAAGACTTTTAAATAAAGCATTACCTGTACTTGAGAGAGAAGTTGAAAAATCAAACACAACAATAGTGTTTATTAATCAAATAAGAGATAAAATGAATGCATTAATGTTTGGTGAAAAAACTGATACACCTGGCGGAAAGGCATTAAAATTTTATTGCAGTGTTAGAGTTCAAGTAGGTAGAAGAGCTTGGATAGAGGTCCCAAATAAAGATCCAAGAAATAGTTCAGACAATCAAAAAATAGGTATTATTACAAAATGTAAAGTGCAAAAATCAAAAATTTGTAATCCATTTGGTGAATGTGAAATACCAATGATTTTTGATAGAGGATATGTAAGTTATGATGATGTATTAACAATAAGAAAAGAAATAATGGCCGAGAATAGAAGGAAACAAAAAGAAAAGAAAGAAGGATAATGTTGAATATTTTCAATAAACCTGAGAATTATAAAAATAAGTCTCCATGTAAAAACTGCAAAGCAAGATATTTACATTGTCATGCAGATTGTATAAAATATAATAAATATATTATAGATATACATAATGAGAAAAAAGAAATTAAATTAAAAAGAAATAATGATAATGTAGTTTTATATGATTATATGTTTAAAAAATATAAAAAAGGTAAAAGGTGAAAATAGATGAGTTTTAATGACAATTTAAGAAAAGCAAAAAATGGAAGTTTAAATGATAAAAGTATTAATGATATGATAATAAAGCAAAAGTTTTCAAAATTATTTGTATTGATGAGAAATGCAAGACATCTTGATGAAAAAAGACAAGGTTTACATGCATCAGCAATTATTGATTCAGATAATCATTTTTGTTTAAGAGAACAGGTTCTTTCTTTATTATTTGAAATGGATCAAGGGGAAGAGTTGCCTATAAAAGCTTTGCAAATATTTGCAGCAGGAACATCAATACATGAGAAGTGGCAAAATATGATTGAAAAATTATCAGGTGAAAAAGGTAATAGTATTAAATTAATAAAAAATGAAGCAAGAAGTTTTAATGAAAAATATGAAATTTACTATACACCTGATAGTATAGTGGAAATTGATGGTATAACATATATAATGGAGTATAAGTCAATGAATACTTATGCATATCAGTCAGCAATAAAATCAATTAATCCACACCCGAGTGCAAGAAAACAAATACAACTTTACATGTTTTTAACAGGTATTGAAAATGGTATCATATTAATAGAAGATAAGAATAGTCAAGAATTTATGACATATAGAGTAAAGTTTAATTATCATGAAGTTCTTCCATATATTTCAAGATTAATTGATGTACAAGAAGCAAAAGAAGAATTTTTAGATTCAGGGGATTTACCTCAAAGAATTTGTAAAAATGCAAAAGCAAAAAGAGCTTGTGAATGTTCAATGAAAAGTGCATGTTTTAATTTGAAGAAATGTAAAAGGATAGATCAATGACAAGAGTGACTCCTAAATATGAAACAATTACAGTTAGAAGAGCAAATGATAAAATAGTAAGAGATAGTACTATATTTGATCAATGTGATTGTTGCAATAAACTTGCAAATATAGAGATAGAGTTTACAAAAAGAGTACCAAACAGAACAGAAAAAGGTTGTGGTAGACCAAAGAAGCAAATAAAAAAATGGTATTTATGTAAAGAACATGCTAAAGAAGTTAGAAAAATTTTAGATTATTTTCAATAAATAAAAGGAGATGAAATAAGATAAGTAAAATATGTATAGGTATAGATCAATCATACAAAAATACAGGTTGGTCAATTTGCAAAAATAATAAGATAATAAAATACGGTAATATATCACCACAAGCCTCTGAGACAAACTCAGATAAAAGAAAATATATTATCAATAATATTAGACAATTAATAGAAGAAAGTTTATCAGAAGTAAAATCTGATCCTAATAAAATAATCATTATAGTTGAAAGAATAAGACTAAGAAGCCAAGGATTTTTAAACGTTGATTATATCAAATCAACAGCAGGTCTAATTATCAATATTATTGATTTAGCACATGAATATAATATTAATGTTTATTCCGTGGATACAAGAAGTTGGAAAAGTAAAATAGTAGGTAGTTCAAAAGGAAAAAAGAAACAAGTACTTATAACAAAAGGAAAAAATAAAGGAAAATATAAGACAATTACTGACAACAAAATAGAAACTTTAGAATATGTTAAAAATAATTTAGGCATAGATACGAAAGGAGATGATGATATAGCTGACGCAATTTGCATAAGTAAATATGGTTTTTTACCAAAAAGCTTACGTAATTTAAAGTTAGAAAAATAGGAGGAATATATGAGTAATTTAAGTAATTTTAAAAGTAGTTATAATGTAGAGATGAGAAAAATATTAAAAAAGAAAGAAGAAAAAATAAAAAAGACAAAAAGATATATATATGTATTAATAATATTATTGATAATTTCAATGTTTTTAACAGGATTATTTTGTAATATATATGATAAAGAAATAAAAAAATTGGATAAAAAAATAGTAGAACAAGAGATAATAATAGAAAACTTAAATGATAAATTAAAAAGAAAAAATAATGAAATAAACAATAAAAACATAGAATTTTCTCAATATAAAAATGAAAAAGAAAATGAAGTAAATGAGTTAAATAAAAAAGTAAAATTATATGAAAAACAAACAGGTGTTATTGATAATAAAGTAACAAGCAAAATAAATTTAAATATATCAGATTTTAAAAGTTGGATGCCATACACAGCGATAACAGATAGAAGTTCACTACAATATGAACTTACAAGAAAAGCAAAAGTAGATGAAAATGGATTATTGAAAATAGATAATTATTATTGTGTAGCTCTTGGATCAGCATATGGAAAAGTAGGAGATAAATTTAAAATTATACTTGATACAAATAAAAGTTTTGATGTAATTAAAGCAGATCAAAAAGCTGACATACATACAATAGGTGATAACAAAACATCATTAGATGGTTCACAAATAGAATTCATAGTTGATAAAAGTAAATTAAATCAGGATGTTAAAAAACACGGAAATGTATCTGTATTAAATATATTTAGTGGTAGAATATTATCAATAGTTAAATATTAAATATTATTTGTTATTAATTTATTATTTACTGTTATAAATAACAGTTTACTGTATATTAAAAAAAAAAAAAAAAAAAAAAAAAAAAAAAAAAAAAAAAAAAAAAAAAAAAAAA